>JACLAD010003239.1_pt1 | contig 25167 bp, 17 predicted proteins | sample 8027901 | NCBI WGS metagenome assembly JACLAD01 (sample SAMN15725071, study PRJNA655200) | protist metagenome | isolation source: fluorescence activated cell sorting (FACS) single amplified genomes of... | place: Spain: Blaines Bay Microbial Observatory, Mediterranean Sea | collected 2016-07-05 | reverse complement strand
GTGTAAACCATGTACATTAGGTTCCTATTCACATGAGGGAGACCATGTATGTACAGTGGTACCTCCGAGTTTTTATGAAGTCGAACCACACAATTCATCTTACGAACATGTTAGAATAAATTTCATGGCAGCATGTCCAGATGGCTTCACCTCAAAAGGAGGCGCTTACGGTCCATACATTACTGACTGGGCCAATATGCCATATGAAGACAAAGCAAAACATAGAAGCCATGGATGTAACCCATGTTTAGCGGGGTCAAAAGAAGAAGACAACATTTGTGTACCATGTCCTGCTGGAACATATCAATCTAACGAAGGCCAGTCGGAATGTCTCTCTTGTTCCGGCCCAGGTCAAACCACTACAAATGCAATACACGAAGTGAGTGTATCTGCTACAACATGTAAAATGTGTAACAATACTATTCAATATGACCATGACAATATTAGCCATACAAAATGTGTAAATTATGAGGAATGTCCAGCCGGAACTGCTAAAACAAGTAACAATAAGGCATATGAAAACCGCACTTGTACTATATGTGGACCAAGTCAACATGTAATAAAAATAACCAATTCAGATTTAGAGAAATGTGCGCCTGACTCAAACTACACTATATGTCATGATTCATCGACACTTAAACAGAATCATGCCTTTAAAGCAGGGAGTAGTGGTGAAACAGATGATAGTACATGTGTAGTATGTGGTCCAGGTGAAACACCTATAGGTGACACAAATAATCAAAAATGTGGGTCCTGTTCACCAGGTTATATAAAAACATCTGAAGAACTAGAATGTACTGCATGTCCAGAAGGAAGCTATAGTAACACTGACCATACATCATGCATTTATTGTACTATAAATGACGTTAGTAATTCAGCAACAGTCAATGCATCAGGTCCAAGAAATAATGTCAATACTTGTGTAGCAGTGACATGTAAAGATGGTTTTATGAATGTTCAAGGTAAGTGTTTGGAATCTCAATGTTTACGACCTGATATTTCTAATTTTGCTCTAAAGTACGATGTAGTCGAAAGCGACCTACAAGGACCAACATTCAATGTAAGTATACAATGTAACGTGGGTTATTTCGGAACACCAACTGTAGAAAAATGCGATGATAAAAATGGTGCAAGGTATAAAATAACAAGTGTTTGTAGCAAATGTAATTTGGACAATGTGGTAGATCATACAAGTAAAATAGGTTCAACGAGTAGCGCTCAATGTAAAGCAAAAAATTGTGTCAGTGGTTATAAATTAGTAAGTGACAGATGTGTAGAATGTACTGCTGGCACGTTTAGAAAGGGCGAAGGTACTACATGTGCTACATGTGCGGCCGGAAGCCAAACCGATGCGTCCACTGGTGCTACCACATGTACTGCATGCTCATTTCAATCAACATTTGACCACGACAGTAATTCATCTACCCCGTGTGTTTCATGTGGTGCCCCAGATGATGGCTACTATGTAGAACATACATGTATTAAAACTAGTGACATAAAACAAAAGCCATGTCGTACATGCCCAAAAGATAGTACGATAACTGCAGCATGCGTTCAAGGGAGCATGAATACATCTGGTAGTAATACAGTATGTTCATGTAATGCTGGTTTTTACATGTCCGAAAACAATTGTCTTCAATGCAAGAATGATAATACGGTAGAATATACATCGAACACCGGTTTAACGAGTGCTAACGGGTGTCAATCGGCTTCTTGTGATAAAGGCTTTTACTTAGCTGATGGTGTGTGTAAAGCTTGTGGTTCGGGAAAGACCACTCTAAATAATACTAATTATGGTGACGAGACATCGTGTATACCTTGCCCAGCTGGCACATATGTAGACGAAGGTGCATGCAAAGATTGCGATGTAAAGCGTGGAAAATACTGCCCAGAGGGTGGAACAAAAAAACATGGTATACCAGTACCATCTGGTACATTTCAAGACAAGACGGGACCTATAAGTTCTTACAAACAATGTCCTGAAAACACAGAGTCTCCTTCAGGACAAAGTCACTGTTTTCCATGTCCACCGGGTCAAACTAGTGCAGGTGGCGAAGGTAGTATGTGTAGTTAGAGTTAAAAACAATAAATATCTATTTTATGAAAATTACATTTTAAAAACCATTCGTAACTTTTGTCTGGACTTCTAAATATTTTAAATGATACTAATACTCTCGCTCTGTTTCCTTTTTTAACGTTCATACATTGCAACGCATGAAACGATTGTGTGAATTGATTCCTCGAATGCCAATACCTGGTAGGTATATGTTTTTTAGGCACGTCGAATCTTTTTCGTTTTCCTGTTCCATGTTTATATATGTTGGCATATACTTTTACTCTTTCTAAAGCAGCCATGGGTGTGGGTGGTGTGGTATCCCAGTTTCTATATGGGCACGAAACGACTCGTATGGACCCAGAATGTTTAATATTTCTATACATGAGTATGGTCATTTGTTGTATTAATTTCCTCCATGTTTGCATGGTTTCTGATTTTTCTTGTTTGTTTCCTATAGATATAATGTATTTTTCTCTTGTTGTTTCAACGTTTTTCGTGTTAAATAATGGCGACCATACTTTAAATTCTTCGTTGAGAATGGGATTCATGAAATAATAGTTTCTATATAGTTGTTTGATGGCAACGGTTTTGTAGTTGTAGGGTCTATTTATGTTTCTAGAAAAGATAATTTTGAGTGTGTCTAAATATCTTTTTGTGCTGTCGTATCCTACCAAATTCCAGTATCGTTGTAGAATAGCACCGCTCGTAACGAATATACTGTTTTCTATGATTTGTGTTTTTGTTTTATACCATATCCATAATAATTTATTGGACGAGCAATATGTTATGAGTGTTTTCCATGGTAAAAATGTAGTTAAGTGGCATAAAAGGTCTTCAGATATATCCATTCTATAATATTTAGTGTTATATTCTTATATAGTATTATTATTAGAATATTATTGTCGAATATAAATAGAATATTCTAGTGTGTGAATACCGCAATATATAAAAGTAAGATAAAATTAATATAGCATTTCGTTTAAAACAATTACAAATTAAACCTTAAACCATGACAAGAAAAAAATACTCAGAGGACACTTATTATACTGCTTTGGAGACAGCATTTAATTCTACTTCATCGGATGAAGAGGAGGAAGAGCCAAAACTTTCTGACGAAGAAATATATGAAATAATATGTTATTATTATGAAGAGGCGTTTTGGAACATTGATTGGGTTCAAAAATGGTTGGATCCGGTTGAAATAGAGAAAATCATTTATAGTGATATGGAATATGTTACGTATACCTTACAATTTTACGAACAAGAGACATGTGAACGAATGCGTGATATTATTCATCATATGTGTACAACGTTATTATTGAAGCCGACACCGTTGATGGTAGAAAACATTTTGGGTGCTATGTTTAATGTAAGAAATCGATATGACATGAATACATCAACACACTGGACACGGAAATGGGGTCAAACATTGAATAAATCTTATAATATGTGTATGAGACAATAATTCATGACAGTCGTATAAAACATGGAAAAAACAACTTCCATTATTGTTACAGTAACAAACATCGATTTGTAAGGTTCAGGTGTGTATACAGCAAGTGCGAGTGAAACAGCACCTCGCATTCCACACGAACTCATAAAAATTAATTCTTTACATTTCCATTTTACACCACCTATTTGTACTATATATCCAAATAAAAATATATTTATTATTCTACCTACAACGCAAGCAAGTAATACCGTATAACCGATATACACATAGTGTAAATCTACCATAGTTAATACACCGCCCATAGTAACATATACATACGTTTCGGATAATTCCGATATATAATGTATCGTTTCAAACGTTTTATTATCTACACCATTTGCTGATAAAACTGCACCATATACAAATAGCGAAATGATTCCTGAAGCTCCCAATGTTTCACAAAGTGAAAAAATAAACATTCCACAAACAATGACTAGTGGTGGTGTTTGTTTTTTACTGACTATCCAACCACTAAAAGCTCCCACAAAAAATGAAACCATTGCAAGGCCCAATGCGACTGCTATTATTTCCATCGATTCTGTTTTGGTTATCTGTCTTTGCAACGCCCAGGCCCGTTGTGACGTGTGCACTAACATAACAGCTACTGCATCGTTTAATAATGATTCATGTTCTAATACTAAACGCACATCATCATGTCCTTCTACATACTTCATAAGGTCTAGCGTTCCAACAGGGTCTGTCGGTGATAAAATAGACCCAATCCAGAAACATACAATCCAAGGCTCAACGTTTGTATTTGTCCATATCCCCAAGGCAACCCATGTGGCTGTTCCTACCGTTCCTAGCCACGCGAATGTCATGGATGTACCTATGGTATTATGTGCATGTTCCCATCTAAATTTTAATCCAGAGAATAAAACAATTGGTGGCAATAATATATACATGAATTGTTCTGGTTCAAATGTTAGAGGGTCGTAGTCTGGACCAGCTATTGTATTGACAACCCAACAAACAAAGCCTCCTAGTGTCATACCGTACCCAGAAACAGGTGTATATCCTTTATGTTTTAATATTATTATAATAGTCATTAAAATGGACACTACTATCCATGATATACTTGTAATCATTATGTTATATTATATTAATATTATAGTTAAAATTTAAGCTTCATCAAATCCATAAGATAATCTAGACTACCATCTTCACTTGAACTACCTCCTATCGAACTCCCTGTCTGTACTGACGATACGTATGAAGCTCTTTCTTCAGCACCCGTAAACACATAATTACCAGTTATAAATGCATATACTTTTGGATATCCTTCTTGACTTGTTAATACGTCATAAATATAACTGTTTGAATTTTCCCACCTGTATACCCACGAAGCATTATTTACAATGCTTAAATTTTTATTTTCAGCGACATATGAATAGCTGATATTTTCATTTTCTTTTGTATAACCAATCCAGGTAAAAAATTCTTCTATTCTTTTTTCTTCTTCTGTTTTATTTGCTAGTTGTGTAGTTATTATTTTTACAGTTTTTACAGTTGCTTGAATTAATTTCAACGGTGCTTCATTATTTTCATTCCCATTTTTAAAATAATTTTCATTGTTTTTTTCTAAAGACCCGTGATAAATGATTACGATTTCATTGTTTACGTCATAATAATTTGCTGACCAATGATATCCGATTCCTGTTGATAATTCATTCACTAGCTGCTCATTATACGGTACATTTGTTTTAAAAATGATACTGTTTGGGTTTACATTTTCTATCTTTACACCGTCGATGACAATTGTGCGATTGGTTGTTAGCATCAATAAAGTATATTCATCGTCTCTATTTATTGTAGCTATAGCATGTAAATCGACATCGCCAATCATTTTACCATGTCTCGTATTGTCAGCAGTATTGAAAGGGTTTTCATCAGGAAAGGTTATTTCTCTTGCACCAGATTCACTTTTGCTTTCCGCCCATAACGTTTGTACAATATTTTGAGTCATCATAGACATATAATCGTACACATATCTATCATTTTTCAATTCATCTTTTACTTTCAAAACGTGAAATTCTTCTTCTGGTAATAAAAAACGCTGCCTCCAAAGAGGTGTCAGGGTTGTTTTTAATATTTCATCTCTGGATTGATTATCTCGTAACATAGACATGACACCATCAGCCAGCTCTTCTCCATTTTGTTTCTCGTTCGCTGTTAATTCACTATTCACATTTACTATACACATGTTCATAAGATTAGGACGCGATTCATCATGTATAACTGACAATTTTATTCTTAAACCATGCATGTCGGGCATCACTGCACCTATATTGGGTCGCTTCAATTCACAAATGTGTCTATAGTTTATTCTATCTCTTTCATCTTGTGGTGTTTCGTCTTTCACTGCTTCAAATATGTATTCGTCATTGAACAATTCTTCAGGGTCACACCACCCCAATCCTAATTTTCCACCCATTTCAAAATCAACATCATCCATTAGTAAACGATACTTGTGTTCCTCTTTCATATACGCTAGAAAGTTTTTTTCTCTTTCTCCCACTTTTTTAAATACATTAATGCCAGAAAATAACATGTCTTTTTTCGTTATCAACGGTGGCAAGAACTTTAAAGGGGTTTTAAATCGGTCAAATATGGCTTCTTCTTCGTATTTCTGTGAGTCAGAAGAAACTTTTGTTGCCCAATATCCATGTTTATATTCTTCTTCCATCCAACAACCCAATGTTTGCACATGGTTACCTGATTCTATTTCATAAAATTCCGCTATCAATGCTTTCGGTGTTTTTCCACCTGTCATTTGAGACAATATTTTTCGCGTTTCTTCCTTACAATACGATCTTCCTGGTGCCATTATCATTTTGGGAACAATGGTGCCTTTAGGGTTTTCCCATTCACCTCCTCCATTCCCTATTAAGACCTCCACTGGTATAGATTCTCTGTCTTTGATCCAATCTGAAATAAATCCCATGTAAGACACTTTTTTATATGATTTCGTAAACCAATCAGGTAATTTGTCAAAGTCCAATTTTTCAAACACGATTTCAATATAATTACGCGTTGAGTTTTCACCAAAACGCTCAGCAATCACGTCGTTTAAATCGTCACCTTCTTCTATAGTAGATGGTTCATAGTATATCATATGCATGTCAAAAGCAGTATGCCATGTATTTAAATTATGTCTAACTACCGAATCTTTATGTAAAAAAGACTGCGCATTTAATGGTTGGTCTTTGGCATTATTTGGACTGTATACATTAAAAGTTTCAAAATTGGAAGTTTCAAATTTGGATATCATATCGGATGTCAAACCTGTCTCATTGTAAAAATCTTGTGCCCATGGACTGTTGTTGATTTGTGTCATGTCAATATAGTCTCGTTTATTTACAGAAATGAACCAGCCACGTTTTTTGTCATAATTTTTATCCTCAGCATTTTTAAAACATATGTTTACCAATATAGTTTCCACGTCGTTTTGCATCCTGTCTGTCATTCGTTGTGGTAATAAACGTATTTTTGTTTTCTTGTTCGGCCACGGCTTATTTACATATCCAAACGGTTTAAAAAAATCTTTCAATGGTTTTCTCAGTTCAATATTCGCTTTATATGGGTCTTCATACCGATATACACTACCACTCTGTCCAATTGTCATATTAATTAATCGATTGACTTTGCCACGACCGTTTTCTTTCTTAAAAAAATCAGTAGATTCAATACGTTCTAACAAATCACCGATTGAATTCTTATTTAAATAACTCGTCTCCTCCACTTGCATTTCTTTTATTTTCTGTATTATTGTATTGTATTCGTTTGCAATGTCTGTTTTTTCTTTATTTAATTCTTGAATACGATCTTCATTGTACTTAGTAAAACGATATTTTTGTCTACTTTCTTTTGAAAATAACAATTCGTTTGTCAAATCCATTTTATATTCTAATTCTTTCATTCTTTTCTCCATACTCACTAACTCTTCTTCGTTTTTAATGGTAACTTTATTACCGTTTTTTTCATACATTTTAATGTTTCCACATCCAATGATATCGAAATTCCAGCATTGTGGCCTGTTTTTCATGCGTATTTCTCTCATTTCGGCTCGGAGCTTTAATTTGGATGTATATTTTTCCATGGATATTTCACAATATCGTTTCGTTGCCTCATAAAACGTTTGAAATTCATCTATTTTCAATGTTTTACTAAAGTTCAACGGGTCTGGAAGCATTATCTTCCTTTTATCAAATAGATTTAATTTGTCTTCGATATAATAGTCCTGGTTCATTGACATTGGAACATTAAAACATGTATCATTGTTATACATTTGTTTCAATTTTACCCATGCACTGTCGTCATTTAATACAATAAGAGCACCTGCCGTTCTCGTATTGTCGTCCCAATTGTATGTGGGGTCCACTTTACACATGTAATGAGTGTCTAGCACAGACGTATCAAAGTCTTTAAATACATTTCTAGAATCCACCATTTTATAACTGGGACATATAGGATAGCTACAAGCATCGCATTTCATGTTTAAGCCATATACATAATAGTTACCTGCAAAATTTATAAGGTTTCCATGTGCGAGTACGTTTTCATCGATGTAATATTTATCCTTCACGTTCCCCCTTTGTTTTCTACTTTCAATTAATGTTTCCAATGTAACTTTACCATTCGTATGTGGTATATTTGTCCCTGCTGCTGTTACAGAATCTTTTGTAAATGTCTCGCCTTGTTTTGATGTGTAATATTGACTTTCTTGGTATCTGTCGTTCGTTCTGAAATCTTTTCTAATCAGGTAAAACCTATCTTCTTTTTGAGCAGCTTCTGCGTTTAATTTGTCAAATAAACATTTATAATGATACATATGTGGCTTTTCACAATTGAATAAGTAACAATTTGCACCTGGTTCAGTACAACGTACACAAATATGTTCTTCTTGTATTTTAATTCTTTTTCTCCTATTATTGTTATCATTGTCTTGTTGTTGTCGTTTTTCAAAGTCGTTGGTGGCTATGTCAATAGAACCCAATAATCCTACTTCTGTATAGTCTTCAACGCGTTGTTTTAATTGAAAATTTTCTATTTCCGGTTCGTACATGGAACTCATTACTGACGTTGTATTGAATTTGTTTAATTTCCCTAATCTTGACATAATGTTTAAGAATTGTTTATGTGCCAAATATATTTCGGACCTTTTTCTATTTTGATTATTATATATAACGGTGTGTGGGTATGCTACATAATTTTTCTTGTATGACATATTGATTTGAAACCTCCGTGCCAACCATTTTTCAATTTCGTTTTCATCCTTCATTCGTATGGTAATATGTACATCGCCTGGGTATAAATTGACCACTTTCTCATCGTTTTTTATAAAACCATTTGCAAAAAAAGCGTTTCGAACGATACATTCTGTATCAAATATATCTTTATTTGTAACAACATCTGAATAATACAACGTTGCAGGTGTAGTATTTCCATTATTAATGGATAATTTTATAGAATCAAAAATATAACTGTTTTTCATCGTTTCATTAAGAAACGTGTCTTTCCTTTCTTCTATGTCCGCTAATAGTGCATATACAGTTCCTTTTCCTAATTTATTTTCTTCGTCTGGTACATTTTTGTCTAAATAAAGCTGTACATGTTTACGAAGAACGGCTGCTGAAATCGATACGAATCCTACGTCAGTGTTAGAAAAATTATACTTTTTATTGAAATTGGTTTTTATCAATATATTTCTTGTAACGTTTGGTTTAAACATTATATCATCTGTTTCCACGGGAGGGTCTGATTGAGCTATGAGACCTTCTTTGAATAAAAATCGATATAGTCTAATATTAGCAAACGCTTTTAATTCGGCCACTACATTTTTATTCGAATTAGTAAAACCATCAAATCGCACTATTGTATCATTAGTAAATTTAAATGTACCTATATCATTTTGTGTATTTACAAATATCTTTATTCTTTTTCTGAGTTCCACCAATAAGTCCATTTCATTATTATGTCCTGATTTTCGCAATTCATCCGGTGCCATCTTGTCGTTATTTGTAGCCATATACCATGATGGATATATGTTTCGAGGATATAATCGTGTTCTAAAGTATTTTGAAGGCAATGTTATTCTATGCATGCTTACCTCTTTAAAATCAACACCGTGTGAAGCATATACTGGTGTCTCTACTGTAACCTTTGCTTTTATCTGATTTGGTGCTAGATTTCTCTTGTATACAAAAATATAAAATTTATCGTTTGGATCATAATTATTTAATTGTAACCATTTATGAATTGCTATATGAAACAATCCTGTGTCTCTTGGTGTTATAGTTAAATTATATTTATTGTATTCTTTTGACTGTTGTAAGTCAGGTTCACCTATTTTCAAAGAAGTCACGCGCAAAAAGTCTCGCATACTATTTTGATTAACGATTTTTATTTTTCTTATATTATTATTAATGTAACGCCATGGCTTTTTCATGTTTGTTAATTTGGATGCAATAATGTAAAAAAAGTTTTTAATTCCACACACTTTTTTAATTCTAAATGGAGTGAAGACATTCGATGGACTTTCTTCTACATATGTTAGACCGTCTTCTGAATCTTTATATATTGTATTGAATTCAAACTCGATTGCCGATGGGTTGGCCTCTTTGACTTCATATGATAAGTCAGCCTCGGTATATGAAATTTCAGAATCATAATTGATAACGAATGCAAGGTTTTCAGTTTTTAATAATTTACCCGTTTTGTACGCATATGTGTCTGACACCTGATGAGTGTTTTTACCGAAAACCATATGTTCGGACATGCTATCGCTGTAAAAATACATAGATTCAATATCTAAACGTTTTTTATTTTGAACAAATCGTGGTAACATGCTATACCATCCGTAATTTTCATCAGGGCTGTATTTTAGTTTTTCTTGATTGGGATTTACCCAACCATATACCCAACCAAAAATTTTTGTTAAATAATAATCTCTGTAAAACAATCTTCGAATCCAATATAACAACTTTTTATTACTGTAATAATTTACACCGACATCAATCAAACGATAATATTGTTTTCGTTTCTTTTCATGTATAACAGTAACACGAACATGTTTATATTCTTGTATCCCTACGAAATGTCGGGTTTCTTCCCATTTCCCTTCTTTTTCCATTACTATATTATTTGGTTTCGCTAATCCATATTTTAACAATGGATTGTATATTCCGCCTGGTATTTCGTAACCATCTTCACTCGTGTAGGTAAACGCTTTTATTCTATTATTCGTTTCGTTCCATACGCCTGTAGCTTCAAAGGAACGCAATATGGGTCCATGACCTTCATCGTCTAAATTAATACGCAATACAGTGTCCGATGTTCTTTCTAAATTATAATCGGTAATCCGTGTTTGTTTAAAAAATACGGCGCATTTATTACCATTCACAACGGATTGTATTGGTACAAAAAATTTTGTTTGGTTATTACCTAAACGATTATCAACCTGGTTTTCAGGTCTGAACCTATAGGTGCCGTCATAATTTCTAAATATTTGTATGCCTCCCATGTAACGATTCACTTCGTTCGAATTTAAAAATTCTAGTTTTTTGGCAGTATTTCTTATGTATGTTACGAATTTATGTTGAAGATAAAGTTCTACTTTATATGATGCGTCTACAAGCTCGTCTTGAATATATATTTTATCAACGATGTTATCACGTATTAATTGGTTTTGGTTTTTAGGGTCTTTGGATAAATAGACTTCTGTTAACACACCATTGAGTATTACTACATTGCCCGCCATCATTCGTACCGTGCTGGAACTATCAACGACGATACATGTCATGATAGGGTTTTGGTCTGACCTCCAATGAAATATTTTGATTTTCGTAATGCGTAGAACTGCTGTATCGCCATCTTCTGATGTTATACGTATTTGATCCCCAATTGTATATATGGTTCGTAAATCTCCATTTTGAAAAGCCATCAACGGGTCATCAGCTTTGTTAATCATGTTGGGATATTGAGACGGGACTGTAGAAATACTAGACATTGATATAATATAATAATTAATTTAAATATGTTTATTTTCTTCTTTTTTCTTCTTCTTTTTTTAATTTATCAATCCAAAACTCGATGTTTGGTAATTTATATTTTTGATTTACGTATGCTCCCAATACAAAGCCAGTAATAAATTGCCACATTTATATATAAATTCCATGTTATATAGTCTTCCAAAGTATAAGCCGACAACATTTCTTTCCAATCATTTGTATGTTAGGAAATTTCAGCTGTATGACACAATTTGTGTCAGCAAACAATTCATTATTAGTTAACACTGACTCATAGTATAACACGCTAAAGAAAGTATCGTTATTCTTTTGTATGTTCCAAGATGTGTTAAGACATGTATTTAACATAGCTATAGGTTGTGGTATATCTCTATCGTCTTCATACATGAATGAACTATATTGATTCCATGCAATTAATGTCATAGAAATTAACATTATAGTAACGAATAACAACGCCAATGAACGGCATAACCATCTCATTGATTTATGCTCGCATGGTTTTACGTCTTTTTTTAACATAGATTCTTCTTCTTGAATCATTATTTAATATTATGCATCGGGTTATATAGGTTCATATCGTTTTCGACAATTATAGGACTGTCTGGACCACCAAAATTATTGTTGGGGTCGTATTCGGGCGACATTGGTTTGTTGGGGTCATACGTCGGTGAGGTTGGTTTAAAAGTCATTTCTGGATTGTTCCAGTTCATTGCCGGAGCTTGAAATTGCTGTGGTTGATTCCATCCCATGGTTGGCGGTTGGAAAGTATTTTGCGGTTGGTTCCATCCCATTGTCGGTGGTTGGAAAGTATTTTGCGGTTGGTTCCATCCCATTGAGCTAGATGAATCCATTGGGTTTCCAACTGCGGACAATACTTTTTTGGACCAATTGTTTGATTTTGGCATAGATGGTTTTGACCACATTGGTGTTACATGTAATGTATTGTTTGTAATCATATTTGATTGTGAAACATTTATTTTTTTTTCAAAAGGGTTAGAAAATGCCTGATCAAATGAAATCCAACCACTTTCTTCTTCGTCTGAATCACTTTCGTTGTTCTTATCAAAAATATCTTGATATTGTTTTGTTTTGACAATATCTATTTGCTGTGTTCCTATTTTGGGTGGTATACCCATCAACAATTGTTCGGATATACCGTTTAAAGGGTCTTCCTTCCTTTCTGATGCCGCTGACAAACATATTTCTACGGGTTGTTCAAAAGTAGCTCTGGCGATGGGAGATATTTCTGAATATTTGGCTATACCATGTCTCGTAGTGGCTGTTATATGACCTTTGTGTGTCATCCAATCAACTAAAACTTGATAATGTCGTATGTTGACATAAGAGCCATCGAACGAAAGCACCATATGTATTTGTTCAAATAACGTTTGTCTAGCAGCTTCTATGCCAAATGTTTTTAGTACATCGAATGGGTCATTTGATAAAACCGTTTGAATGGAAGGATATTTTATCGATAATTTGTTCAATTCTGCTATGTTTGTTCCAATGGTTTCAACGGATAATGAACCGTTTTCTATACATGGTTCAGCAAAATCAATATTTTCGATACCTTGTATAGATATGTTCAACACTTTGTTGCGTAAATTACCACATGATTTTTTATTATTTTTTTTCCCATAATACCCTAAGTGTATGATAGAATTACCCAACGGTTTATATGTATGTGCCATGTTTATATTTTTTTGAGTTTTGCGCTGTAATATGTTTATTACTTTATTGTACGAAATTTGATATTGTATCATTTTTTCATGGTCCAATATAAGTTTAATGCACCAATTACCTTCTTTATTTAGTTTTTTGAATGGTCTATCTGGTAATAAATAATATTCCGGATGTTCTTTCGCAAACTGTATTTCCTCAATTTTCGTGTCTAAAACAATATCTCTTATGACTGTATGTTTAATATTGAATGCTAAATCAACAGCTTTATCGATTTCAGCAGCACCATACTTTTTACCAAACATAATACTACAGTTAGGAGTCCTCGGTGTTTTAGAAGCATTTATTAATTCTTCAAACCTTGGTATACCCATCGTAATATTTTTACTACTTTGACCAGCGTGATGAAATGTGTTCAATGTCATTTGAGTAACTGGTTCTCCTAGACTTTGTGCGGCTAATGTTCCTACCATTTCACCAGCGGGTATAATGGCTGCTTCACATTTGTCTTCAAAAAACTGCATTAATGTTTCTGCATTTTTTGCCGTTAATTTGTAATAACAAGCTACTTTTTTGGCAGCCATGTGTTGCAATACTAGTGCCCATACCAATATGTTTTTATCATAAAGGCGTTTTAATGGTTTTTCAGTAACGGACCATATTTCATGCGGCATTGCTACTGCTACATCTGTACAGTTTACAAAGCGTCTTATTTGTCTATCTACGTTAAAACACGTGGGTATCGAGTTAATGTAAGAACTTAATATAGATTTAGCTTCTTCTAACCAAGTTAATTCTTTTGTGTTGCCCCAGTCATACGTTTCTTTAAATGGCACTTGATTGATGTTTATGCCGTTCATTTCTAACATTTTGCCATCAAATCCATCTTCACCATATTTAAATTGAATAATGGAACCATTTGCATCGCGTACAGTTCCATCCCATGCTGTTTTGGAAGATTCTAAAGCTTTTACGAGCCTTCTTTGTATATATCCTGTCACTGCTGTGTTGATTGCGGTATCAATCAGACCGTCTCTACCAACCATTCCAGAAAAAAAGAATTCTGCAGGATTCATGCCTTTAATATAAGGTGAGCGTACCATTCCCAACGCTTCAGGTCTTTTATCGTTTGGAGGAAAACAAGGAAGTGTTTTATCCCCAATGGATTTTACCATTCGTTTTCCACCTGAATTTTGCTGACCAACCATGGCCATTATTTGTAATATATTCATCATTGAACCTTTTACACCTGATATAACCATTCTGAACAATCTATTTTTTCGATGAATAGTTTTTAAAGCAGCTCTACCCATACCATCGCGTGCTTGATTCAACATAGCGTTTATTTCGTGTTCTTTTGTGAGTGTTGAAACTCCTTTCAACGTTTTTTGATACTCTTCTTCGATTCTATTTTGTGTGTCGTTGCTACATAGGCAATCTTCTATACCAATGGAAAACCCTTGTTCAGAAAACCATCTATGTATTCCTAATTGTAATTTATTTATAAAATTTACACATATATCTTCGCCATAATCGTTGTAAAGTACGTGCACTAATGAGCCTTGGGACCTTCCTAACACTTTTTTTGCAAATTGACCATATAAAACATTTCCATCCCATATGACTACGTCATTTAATTCTTCGTTTATTTGTGCCTTTGGATATCTATATCTAAACGTTTTGGGCAGTAGCATGGATAATGCTTGTTTTCCTGTCCAACGTTCTGGTTTTACAACGGCTGGTATCGGTAATTGAAAATTATCAATTTCCATGCCCCATGTCATGATTTCAGATTTGGTTAGAAATGTGTCTTGTTTAGAAATTTCAAAGGTTCCTAAAAACGCATCCATTACAAATGACATAACTGGTCTATGTGATTGGGGTGTAATGATGTTATGTTTGACCGCCATTAAATTTTCCGCTTCTGCACGTGCTTCAATCGTCTGTAACGCATGAAAATTCATTTCATCGCCATCAACTAAAAAGAATTGGTTAGTATTATATTATTCATTAATATATTTTTGAAGTAAGTTGTGATAATCAGAGTCTACATCGCATTTTTCTTGAGCTGAAAATTGTTTGAGTTTTTGAATATGCAATTTAATCTGAGCTATATCAATATTATCATGTTTTGCTTGATTTTTATCCACCGCCAAGGGTGATATGTTGTACCAACTATAACATAAACGTATATTATCTTCATTTAAAGAGTCATTTTCATCGTATAATTTGAACTTATTTCTCGGTATTACATGGTCTTGATGTTCATGTACATACGAATTGGAGTTAAATTGCAACCATTTAATTAGAAATTCATAAGAACAATTCCAATATTTACAATTTCCTTTGCGTTTAAAGGAACCTTGTATGACGCGACCAATGTTCTTTTTCTTTTTAAACTCTTTATTAGAATGATAACGTTCTTTATTTTTGATACTAATGTTTGTTTTTTCACGTTGATACCAATCCGATTGAAGTTTGTGGTATTTTTGCACATTATTTTCTCTCCATTTCTTTCTTTTATCAAAATTCGTTTTAGAATATTTTCTTCCATACGAACGTTCACATTTTTTGCATTTCATTCTATTATGTCTGAATTGATTTAACTCATATTCACATTTACAATATTTACAATATTTCATTATCTCTTCGAAGTCTGCTTATATACTCTGATTATTAAAAAGGGGGAGAGAAAGGGATACTTACAGTCAGCATTATATGGAGTAGTACAGCTCAAGTTGAGTCGAAAGGTTTTACCAGGTAGAATTTTCACATAGTGTGCCATGATAGACATTTTATGCAAAGAAGGTTGTCTATTGAACAATCCAATGTCACCGTTTTGTAATTTTCGTTCTACTTTCCAACCTATTTGTAGCTGTGGTTTATTGTATCTCAAGTCTAAACGTTTTCCATCTGCTCTTACAATAAATTTAATAGCGTTACTTTTCTTATTTATGTCATCTTGCCATTTATCAATATTGAATTTGTGAATGTTTTCTGTAATGGTTAATGTATCTGCAACATATTGTGGTATACCAACTTCATGCATTCCCATTCTTGAGTCTGGTCCAACAACACCTCTTGCTGTGAAATTACATCGTTTACCCATGAGCGTACCTCTTAATCTTCCAGTTTTATGTCTTAGTCTGTCACCAATGCATGTTGTTTTTGAATTTATTTTGGACCTACTGGACGAGTTTCTGGCCCTGTATATATATACGTTTATAACTTCTTGTAATTTTTTCAAAATATTGGTTATTTTCTGAGGTGTTTGTGATACCAAATGTTTTTTTACTGTATTATTCATTCTTACAATACGTAATAATGTTCTTGTCAAATCATCTTCGCCTCGAATTTCATCGCCTCCCATTGTCGGTGACGGACGAACACAATTTGGCGGTATCGGTAAAACGGTCAATATAGCGTGTGCAGCAGTGTTATTGAGTTGTATTTTTTCCAATAGTTTCAATGCTTCACAAGGTAAGAGAGGTTTTTTGTTTATTTGTATAAACCATACATCATGTTTTTGAACAAGTTTATGTTCCTGTAAACACGCGTCACACTTTTTCTTTTTCTGTTTGTGTGGCGTATAACAATGAAGACAATGTGCTTTCAGTATCTTGGTAACATGTTGTACCCACCCAGCATGATACATTGGTGTGGCCAAATGTAAATGACCGAAATGACCAGGACATTTGAACCAATTTTGTTGACAACATTCACAATGGCCTCGTCTCGATGTTATACCTAACATTGGGTCTCGTAGACCACCTTTTGCTGGTTTTTGATTGTCATATAACTTAGAATTTTTTATTTCGACAACACTAGTATTGATAATGGATTCGGCACTCCATGGTTCAAATTTTAAACCAGTCACATTTGCTGATTTGAAATACATTGGATTTATAACGTATGGTAAATTTAAATTAGATTATTATATACATATTCGAATATATGAATATCATGTATAATAAATCCAAAATGCGCCAGGGTCCAAATGGTGAATATTATTACCTTCAGCCAGCATTAGATGTCTGCACGGCGACGAAGCGTGTTTTTGCTTTTGATATGTATAGGTCCAATGGTAGTGTTGGTAAAGGGTTTGTATGTGTCAATGATGTAGAAATAGAGAATATGATAAATAAAAACGTATTTGGTAATCATTTTTACGAGATTTTGTTACCCGATAGGCCTACACGTGTTTTTGTAGATATAGAGACAGATAATGGAGATTATGAAAGGGTGAAGAAGGGTTCGGAAACGTTTATAGAAATGTTAAAAATGTTTGATGATAGTCAATCATACATTTTGTTAGATAGTAGCAATAGTAAAAAATGTTCGTTTCATATAATAGGTGGTCCATATTTTAAAAACCCGTTTCATGTTGGTGCACTAATTAGAAAAATCACATGTTATGTTTATTCTGCTCTAAATAATAAAAACAATATACAAAATTTCGATTTGACTACACTTTTCGATAGAGACAATAATTATATAGTTGATGAAGGTATTTACACAATGAATCGTCAATTTCGTTTGGCGGGCATGTGTAAATTGTGTTCCGATAGGATATTGAAGGGTTGCACCTGGAAGCAATCGTTATTACAAAATGTATGCGTTGATTCCGTATCTGAATGTCTAGAAATAGATAATGGTGAGCCTATTTCCACAAGTAGAAAAACAAAAGAAATGTTTACATTAGTAGACGGTTCATGGACCCGTGTATCAAATACACTTTATACTAAAAATGTGACGGCTGAATTACCAGAAGCATTGAAACCCGTTTTGGATACTTTAGAATTGATAATAAATAACAGTATAACGGGTGTGCGTTTTAACGTTCACAACGGATGTTATACGTTATCATCAAATTGTAAAAAGTGTTTTATATCAAACAAGATACACAAGTCAAATCATACTTGGTTTATTTTGAATCCTTGGCAACGCACTGTTGTACAGAAATGTTTCGACGATAAATGTAGAAGAAGTAAATATGATATTTTGATTGATGAGATTCATTGGACAAAATGGAAAAACATAAGCCAACGGCAAATAGATATATCTTGTATTGAAAATAGCGTGTAGAGGGCAGCAATAAAAACACACTATATATAACTATATTTTATATGATTAAAAGCATGCTAAACGTATCGCCTTTAAACTCTATTTACGGTAATGATGACATCCCTGCCGATTTACAGGAAGCTCTTAAAAGTCTAGAAGAACACTTGGAAAAACAGAAAAAATATGTAAAAGAAGTTAGTATTCTACCAAATTGTTCTATTGATTATGATAGAACTATACATCTACAGAAAACGTTATCTAAGGATATTAAATATGTTTTACAAGGTGTGTTAGTTACTCTGTCGCCAGAATATCGTTTGGGTTATGAAGATGCTATGTGGTTTCATCCTGAAATGGCAAAAGGGCGCTCCATATATAAATTAAAGTCAAAGGTAACAAAAGAAGATTTGAACAAAGTAAGGGAAATTCATCACACTGATGGAAAGTACGAAAAAAACAGTCCAATTATGATGTCGCCTTTTCATTGTGACATTGGGCATTATACTAGCACTACAGTAGATGAGATGGGATTATCAAGTACAAACAATCGTTTAATAGTAAATGTTTCGCTTGAGGCTCTTACTTATCCATTATGGAGACAATATTTAATGACAGGTGAATTAGTAGGAAAAGTTTATGAGAATTGGACCTCTATGGATATGGGAAATGGTAAATCGATTATGGACACGTCTGCACATGTACGAAATGAAATTGCTGCATGTATTATGAATGAAACCATGCACGATACTATGAATTTGCAAGTATATCGGGACCAAGTGAATGCATTGTACTCCGATGGTACAGATGTGTATTTCGCAAACCATGCATTAAAAACACCTAAAGATGCAGAAAATGTGAGAGTGCTTCTTCATAATTCTGCATTGTCTGGTTATGAGATGTATAATACAAAGACGGAAGAATTATTTGTCCCGTCTAACATTGGTCTATCCTCTAAAACGTTTAATTGGGACGATATGAACGAAAATCAACGTCAACGCATATTTGAAGATTGTATTTGGGAAGGCAATGAAGGCTTCAATACATATGTGTTAAAACCACCAGCATTGATGGCAAGCAAGAAAAAGTGTTTTGAACAAAAATATAACTTGTTCAATGGTGATAAATTAAGAATGAAATGTGCCAAATTTAGCAGTCAACCAGTACGTGATTTCATAGACATAAGTCGTTTACTAAAATTGACACCATTATCTGCACCCGACACTTCGATGCGCTATGGAAACAACGTAGAATTAAAAATGTCATTGAATTATCAACCTTTTGCTAAATTGATGGAAAAAGTAGAACAGATATCGGTAGAAAATCCTGAATTCCAATTGTTTAATAAAGAATTGGTAAATAATGGGTATATAAAAATTCCAAGAAATATAATTGAAAAATTAATTTAAATTAAATTATTTATTAATAACTGCCAGTAATACTATTAAATTTTCTGTATGCTCTCTCACTTCTTCTATAATCTTCTGGACTTTTCATAAACTGTGAATTAAAATAAGTATCTCTTGATATATTTACCTTATTTCTTAACGCTCTTAAACATAGTGTTTGTTGTTGTATTAATCGTTGATAATTCCTATCTAAATTGTAGTTTAATCCAGATAAAAATTGAGATAATTTTATCCGTATGGCCACTAGTCTAGCAAATAGGGTAGAACCTTTTGGGGATATCATTAGTTTTTCCATTGACATATGGATGTTGGATATTTCATACGCTTCGTGAAGATGTCCATATATTGTTGGATTCAAATAGACCAATCCGGACACTTCTGGTATAGTCGTCCATTTATGTTGAAACGCTTGTTCTCGTGATACCGTATCAATGGCATTTGGATTTTGTATGTTGGATATGCCACCGCCAGTCGATATTGCAGAGGTACCGGGTTCCTCAGATGGAGTTTGCCACATGTTTTCAAGCTTTATGTTTGCAAAGGCTGCTACTTTCATTAAGAATTGATAGGACGGGTCCGAACGTAATTTTTGTTTATACTTTTCATGTGTGTGTTCCCATTCTCTTGTTTTTTTATCAATTTTTGGAAAGGAAGGAGGTTTTAATTCGTCCATACGGTTGTCCCATTCTTCGTCTTTTTTTGTCATTTTTGTGGAAACTTTGGAATTGTTTGAGTATACATCTATGTGGGTCTCTCCCTTTTTCAATACTCCGGATGGTTCAAAATTATGTGTTTCCCAATTGTTCATTTATATAAATATTTTCATGCCTTTATATATATGCCGTCGCTTCGATTGGTTTTGTGAGACTATATATTGGTCTAACTAAATTGTATTAATTATGAGCAGAATATCAAGAAATAAAAAAATGTTATCTACCGCTAATACCATTGAAGAAAAATCAGAAGAAAATATGACAGTTGATGCTGAAGAAGAACAATTAAACTTCTCCGAGAACAAAAAAAGCGATGAACATATCGCTCGTGTTGTATTTGAAGCAAATGCAACTGCTGACCAATTGGCAAGAGGCCATGTTGTACGATTATCTGGAGCTAATAAAATATTTGAAACTGGAGATAGTGAAGTTGATTATACAAAAGGTATTATTACAGGTATCAAAACATGTTCCATTTATTCAGATTGTTCCGAATCCGTTACATTGTCCGTTAACCTTTTCAATACATCTGACCAACAGCCGAAAGTGTCCAATGAACAAGGATGGCTACATGCTCCACAACATACCGATTTTGGCTCAAGAGCAACCATCGGTGATAACAAAGGATATAAAAATCTTTTGAATATCTTGCCTTATGAAAAAAGCCGTGTTGCTGTCATGGCATACAAACCAGAAGACGTTGCAAATGACCGTTACATTCAACAATATGGTAGTTTTTTCGGAAACGAAAATCTTTGGGACGGTGTAGTCGCTTTCCCAGGAGAAAAGTATTATCTGGTACATCAAGGGCACGTAGTATTGTCCGTTATTAAAAACAATTGGGAACAATTAGGCATTAATGTGGAAGACGAACATCGTTTCAACGGTAAATATGTTCAAGTGCCAGCGAATATATTTGACCGTGTTATTAAAGATTTGGAAGCTCAAGTATTGAGCCGTATGCCTTTCACTGATTTGAATGACATTCGTGCACAGTTTACAACGAAACAGGCAACGAATTATAACAACCAACACGAAGAAGGTGTAAACGGTAAATACAAAATTATCGTTGAGTTAGGAATTAATTATCAGTTTCCACCAACGCATTCAAAGAGTCTAGAAGAGGAAGAGGAATAAATAATTTAATTTTAAAATCCATAGTTTATTATCCATAAAGTTATATATAAATTACTACATACATTTACAAATGGAATATCCCAGACCCCAACATCCTGAATTAGTTCTGCATGAGATGTTCATTACAAACATAAATCTATTGTTAGAAAATATGAAAGATACTCAAGTTGAACGAAACGACATGTTATATAATTTCTTCTCTCAATTCATCATTGCAACACTAAACGAATTCGATGAAACATTCAAACAAATGGTATCAACAGCAATATACACAGATTTCAGTCAATTGGACTCTAGAACAGCAGCAGCACGTATAGTGAAACAAACGGATCTTGGATGGCCAGAAAAATTTATGGATTTTAACAAGCCTAGAATATACTTGTCCGATATTAGAAATACCATTGTTTTTGAATTCTGGTCCAAATTTAGACACATGATTGAAGCACAGTGGTTACCAGAAACAAATACAGACGGCACGGATGAACAAAATCAATTATATAAAAAAGTAGCACACACAATAGGAAGTAGACTTATGGACCCAAGAGATTCAGAAAGATTAAATCAAATGCTAATATGGATGCATTATTTGAAATTAATTCATTTTGTAAAAAGCAACATAGAAAATTTAGAAAATAACAAAGATATAAAAAAATTAAATACATGTAGTGGTTCATGGTTATACACATATAACAAAGATGGGATGGCAAAACTAATTTGGGAACTATTTCTAGACATTACGCATTATGATAATGAAGGATAAAATATGTAATATATGTACATACAAAAGAAAATTAATCACCTTGCCAATGTGTTCACATGAAATGTGTGAAAAATGTTGGTACACTATTAAAAAAATGTCTGTCGGTAAAGCAAAGTGCCCCTTTTGTAGAAGACCAGAACCATGTAGTTATAAATGCACACATCTAATGAAAAATATTAATATTGTTAATTTATTTTTTGTCTTTTATTGCCTTTATTATATTTATAGTCATCAAAATATTTAGATGTTTTGGATGTAAAATGATTTATAGAAGCTTCGGAAAACATTGGATGTTTTTGTAAACGACTATCATAGGTCTTATCCTTATGACAAGGAACACAAAGTGCTTGAATATTATTCAAAATGTCTTTACCACCTTCTTCCAATGAAACAATATGGTCCAGTTCACATGTTGGTTTCAATAACTCTTCACATATTGCACAACGATACTTTTGAGTATACATAATATGAATTCGATGTGTTTGATTTAAACGACGTTTTGTACTGTACACACCTAATTTACGTAAACTACTTAAAAAACGTTTGTCTTCACATTTTAACCATTTATATACTTTTATCATAGTATCACCATCCAACCAATGTTCACCATCTATATCAATACAATTTAATTTATGACGATAAGAATATTGTTTTAAATCGTTCATAAAACCCAAACAACCACCAAAAACGACGTTTCCAACTTCCTTCACGTTTAAATAATGCTCGTCATTACACTTTATAACTTTAAACGTGTGTGACATTTTACTTTACATAAAAAGGTATATATAGGGTAGAATATTCTTATAATGGACGAAACACATCAAATAATCCGCAAAGAACCAGCGGAGGATGTTTTAGAGCATATAGAGAGACTGGGAGCAACCACGGGCCATCATCTACTCGCGGCGTTGAAAAGAAGACAAATCAACATATTTAACGCTGTTTTAGGTAAAGCAAAAGAATTCCCTTTCACTTTACCGTTGACATTGATATTAGCGCCACCTATTTATCTTCACAGATGTCTGGAGGCGGGCATGGATGTAAACGAATTTAAACGACATGGTGAAACATTTCTTGAACTTGCTGTTCGAAAACAGAAAGTCAAACATGTGGAACGCTTACTTAAGCATCCACGTACGAAGCTTACCAAAAGAGCTTCTAACCTGATCCTAAAAAACAAAATCATGAAGAAATTCCTGAATCTTCTTTTTGAACGAGGACTTCCAGCAGACCCCTCTTACATAATAAAAGCTTTACAAAAAAATGATACACCATTGTTACAAGGAGCTATTTCTTCACTCGAAGAAAATGGACCACCGATATGGGCACAAATAGCTGAAAAATTAAAATGTCCCATATTAAATGAACCATCCGCTGATTTAGTACAAACACCACAAGGACAATTATACGACAGACAAAGTCTACTACAATGGATTAACGAACATCATACAGACCCCTTAACTAGACAACAACTGTATTCTTCCGATTTAAGACAACGCTCGGAAATTATACCTGAACTATTAGAAGTCATTAAAGAACTTACAACATAATAATTGAATATTCCATTATTGAAATACAATACCTAATTTAAGTAATGAAATACCTCATTTTAGTGACACTAATACAATGCATCCATGCACTCAATAATATCACAACACAATATCCAACTACAACTACCACTACAGTAGTTCCGATTACAACCCACAGTCCTACCACTACAGTAGCTCCTACTACAACACATGGTCCTACCACTACAGTAGTTCCGACTACTACGAAAGGTATTACGACAACATATATGGAATCAACTACTACTACACAGCTGCCATCGAATCCATTGTGTTCCGATAATACAACGAACACTACTTGTAAAATATGTGTGGGTAAAATTTGTCATTCATTTACAGTTGAAGAAAGATATTCCATTATGGAACTGTTTTTTATCGCGTGCGTGTTATCATTGTGTGGGTTTGTATTTTTAGGGTTGTATTATATGTGCATTAAACCTATATTTAACAACAATGTAGGCGATGATATTTTGTGGTCCGATACGGATTCTTCAGATGACGAAGAATTTGTTGAAACTATACAATTAATAAAAAAACAACATTTCAGAAAATCAATACAATCTACAATAGATGAAAGCGTATGAAAAAGTAAAGTATAAAAAAAATACTATATATATAATAATATTATAAATAACTGTATAATGTCATCAGACTTTCATGATGACCCTCGATTGCCGAGAATAAGGCGGTTAATAACTGCCGCTATAGCATCGGATATAACAACGCACTTAGTTGCTAACAATGCAAAACGCGATGACTTCACAACAGGTAAATTACTAATACAAGCAGAAACCATAGAAACAACATGGTTAAAGATGTCTTCTAAACTTCAAATATATGCTGATCAAGCAAAATTATTTAAATCGTCTATGTATAAACTCAAACTGGGAACATTTTTGCGGGAGTACGCTCCTTCCCAAGATACAAAAGAAAAAGAGAAAAGTAAAGGTAATAAATGGGATGGAAAGAAAATTAAAAAAATAGAATTGGACATAGACGAAATTAAAAAACAAATAAAGCAATTAGCAGGACAAAAACGGAAACATGAAGATATAGAAACAAATAATATTAAAATTTATACTTAAAAATAATTAACCCATAAATTTACAAAAATTAGTTAAATTGTTCTCTCTATTACCCAACCAAACATGATATCTCATTGCCAAATCTTTCCAACAACGCATGTGACATCCCTCCCAACCCAATACACCATACCACTTTTTTCCAGCCTCCTCTTGGCATTCCTTCATACATATTGCACATGTTA
>JACLAD010001437.1_pt1 | contig 25195 bp, 22 predicted proteins | sample 8027901 | NCBI WGS metagenome assembly JACLAD01 (sample SAMN15725071, study PRJNA655200) | protist metagenome | isolation source: fluorescence activated cell sorting (FACS) single amplified genomes of... | place: Spain: Blaines Bay Microbial Observatory, Mediterranean Sea | collected 2016-07-05 | reverse complement strand
CCTTCGAGACGAAAAAGGAAAGGCATATAGGATGGTGGGCGCCATGCAAGATATAACAGAACAAAACAAACTGGAGGCACTTTTAGATGAAGCCTCGAGATTTGCAAGATTTGGAAGCTTTGAATTGGATTGTGAAAAAGATACCCTGTACTGGTCTAATGTTACCAAGGAAATTCATGAGGTTTCTATGGATTATGAACCAAATTTAGCAAAAGGATTGCTATTTTATAAGGAGGGCGAAAGCAAGGATGCTATATCTACGGCTTCCAGGAAAGCTCTTGAAGAAAATATACCATACGATTTGGAATTGGAGTTAGAAACCGCAAAAGGAAAAGATCGTTGGGTGAGAATAATAGGTCGGCCAACTTTTGTAGATGGTAATTGTGTACGACTTAACGGGAGCTTTCAAGATATTACCAATATTAAAAATTCAGAACTTGAGGCTTTAAAAGCTTCAGAGGAAAAAGAGAAAATTCTTGAAAGCATAGGTGACGCCTTTTGGATGGTAGATAATGATTGGACAGTAACCTACTGGAATAAACATGCTGAAAAAGTATTGAATTGTCCAAAAGAGGAGATCATAGGGAAAAACCTATGGGAAGTTTTTTATGATGCCATGGGCACTACATTTGAAACCCTTTATTTCAAGGCTGTTCAGGAACAGACTGTAGAAAATTTCGAGGCCTATTTTGAGCGAGTGAACAAATGGCTGGCAGTTACTGCCTATCCATCAGAGAATGGGCTATCAGTATATTTTAGAGATGTAAGCGAAAGAAAGGAGACAGAATTAAAAATAGCCAGCCTAAATAACAACCTGAAGGCATATACAAAGGAGCTTGTGGAAGCTAATAAAGGACTGGAGCAATTTTCATTTATAGTATCCCATAACTTGCGTGCACCTGTAGCCAATATAATTGGTCTGGCCAGTTTGATTAAGAAAGAGGAATATACTCAGGATGTAAAGAACAATTTTATGGAGGCTCTCTTTGAAAATGTAAACCGTTTGGATACTGTAATTTCTGATCTCAATGTCATTTTACAGGTAAAGGTAGAAATGGACTCGAAAAAAGAAAAAATATTTTTAAAGGATTTGGTAGATACTATAAAAATTAGTGTCCAGAATTTAATTGAAAAAGAAGAAGTAAGAATCACGACCACTTTTGAACTTCCTGCTATTCATACCGTACAAAGTTACCTACACAGTATCTTCTACAATCTCATCACCAACAGCATTAAATATCGCCGGCCAAATGTTCCTCCAAGTATTCACATAAGGTCACAGATAATTGATGAGAATGTGGTGATTACTTTTGAAGACAATGGCCTGGGGATTGATTTATTTAAAAAGCAAGGTCAGATTTTTGGCCTATATAGAAGATTTCATGATCATATTGAAGGTAAAGGGATGGGGCTTTTTATGGTAAAAACACAGGTGGAATTGCTCGGAGGTAAAATTTCAATCGAGAGCAAAGTTAATATCGGCACCAAATTCACAATTATATTTAAAGAAAAAACATTTACATATATACCTGAATATGAAAAAGATACAAGGCTATATAGTGGTTGATGATGACGCTACCAATAATATGATATGTGAGTTCACCATTAAACGGATGGATAAAGAAGCAGATATAAAGATGTTTACTCTTCCTGAAGAAGCACTAGCTTCCATAAAAAAAGAATACAGCACCACCTCTAAAATTATTCCTACGGTTCTCTTTCTTGACGTAAATATGCCCTCTATGACAGGCTGGGAGTTTTTGGATGTGTTTATGCAATTTGACAAATATATCAAAGAGCAATTCACAATATTTATCTTATCTTCCTCCATTGAAGATTTCACTGCGAAGGCAGGGCGTTACACCTTTATTAAAGGATTTATTTCCAAACCGTTAAAATTAGAAAATCTGGAGGAGATAAAACGTGATCTGCTGAAATCCTCAGCTGAATTGCAGTCTTGCAACCTACTCAAGAAACTTGGAAACCTTTAACATGGATGGCTTTTTTTTAATAACAAATAACCTTCCCAGCCAGGATTTACTTAATCTTAACCTACATGTCCAATAATTCCCCTACTAATATTTCTACAAATTCCACTGAACAAATGGCCAGGGAATTTAAGTTTGTTATTGATCTTATGCCCCAAATGGTTTGGGCTACTCAGTCTGATGGTTATCACGATTTCTATAATCAGCGCTGGTACGATTTTACGGGCCTCACTTATGAAGAGACTAAAAATAAAGGATGGTCTCTTGTTCTTCACCCTGATGATTATGAACGATCCTGGAAGGTTTGGAAGCATTCCCTGGACACTGGAGATCCCTATGAAATTGAATACCGTATGAGAAAGGCTGACGGAACTTACAAGTGGTTCCTTGCACGTGCACATCCCCTTCGAGATGAGAACGGCAGCATTGTCAAGTGGTTTGGCACCTGTACAGATATTCAGGAGCAAAGAGAAGTTCTGGAAGAACTTGAAGAGGTTAAAAAAAATCTTTGTCTTTCCAATCAGGATCTAAAAATATCAAATGATGAGTTAAGTCGGATTAACCAGGAACTGGATAATTTTGTTTATTCTGCGTCTCACGATCTTAAAGCTCCTTTAAATAATATTGAAGGGCTGATAGCCTTACTGGAGCCTTCTGAAGAAGATAATTCTAATCAGGATGAACTGCTTAAAATGATAAGTTTATCTGTGATGCGCTTTAAGGAGGTTGTAAATGATATGACGCTGATGGCCAAAACAGCAAAACAAAATGGCGAGAATCTTCATGTACAAATCCATACTCTACTTAGTGAAATTAACACCGATTTGAGACATCTTATTAATACGACAGATACTAATATACACCTTGATCTGGATATTAAGAGTGTAGAATATCCAAAGAAAGAAATCAGGAGTATATTCTTTAACCTTATCTCCAATGCGATAAAATACCAGGATCCGAATCGAACTCCAAAAATTGCCGTGCGCACGAAAGATACTTCTGAGGGAATCCTGGTGGAAGTTGAAGATAACGGTCGTGGAATTGAAGCAGAGCACCTTCCAGAATTGTTTGACAAATATTTCCGTATCAGTTCGGATGTTGAAGGCTCGGGGTTGGGATTGTTTATTGTGAAAAGGATGGTAGAGAACAGGGGTGGGAGAATAGAAGTTGAGAGTGAAGCAGGAAAAGGTTCGGTTTTTTCTGTATTTCTGAATACGGGTAAGGAGCTTTAGCCAGCGTATCATTAGTCTGATAATACAAGTAGTCTATTGCAGTGCAATTCAGATATCGAAGCATTGGGTCGTAAAAACCCTTACCTGCTTTTCCCGCCGGGAGAAGCTGATTCCACAAAGAGATGTTTCAGGGTTGTTTCAAAACTTTTTCTGCTTGACTCTCCTTTGGTTTTATTAAGATAAGAACTCAATCGTCTCTTCTGTTGAAAAGAATAAATTCAAGGTTGTCTATTTAGGCATCGTCATTTCCGTTTTCTATTTTGAGTTCAAATCTTTTTTGTTGCTAATCCAGGTCTTTGAGGCTACTCCTCATCCACCTGCGCGTTATAACTTCCAGAGGTGGGTCCCAGGTAATTAATAGAACCATTAATTTCAGGAATCATGCTTGTTACTTTTTCACCACTTTCAAAAAAAAATGATCTGAAATCCTTCAACCAGCATTTTCCCCTTTTTTACAGACATAACCAGCTATTTTTTTTAAAAAAAAAGTAAGCAATACATTTCCACGATTTAAGGTTGATTTTGACGGTCATACCTTAATAAAACAGTATATTGGCATATAAGGGTTTAACTTATTTTTAACGATGGTTTGCCTTTCCAAAGATTGTTAGGAATCATTAATTTCTATCCCTCTCCCCCAAATGACCAAATCCAATAAATTTGATGATGTTGAAAAAATAAAGCGTTTACAAACTTTGCTTTCCTACAATATTCTTGATACACTGCATAATCCGCTGAAAGCGGACAGGCGTTCCGTTTCAAAACGGACACTTTTCTTCTAAAATTTCGGTTAAGTCAATTAAAATTTTTTTTGCACTTATTTTCTAAATTTTCTCATCGATTCTCCTTTCTTATGTATAGCTTTCCATAAAGAGGGAGAAAGTCTAAGAAAAAAAACTGTAATATTGTCATTATCTTATCTTTTTGACCAAAATCCTTAGGGGGGTCAGCATCACCGGATTGTGCAATCTATAACATTTGAAGATCGGGAATATTTGGTAGAAAAAATTCGAACCTCAAAGGCCTCCAAGATCTTATCTTAGTATCCCACGGTACTTTCACGATGGAAGAAACTGCTAGACATATAGCAGACTATAAATAAATAAAACAATTATTCTCACAGGTTCAATTAATAAGCCCATTATTATCAGGGGAGATGAAAACTAAACAATTATTTATGGGATCAGCCTATCATTCCTCAGCTCTTCAAAAAGATCAATAAAAGAATCAAGTGTTGGCTTATAAGTAGTAAACCCTAATTTTCTGCTTTTGGACATATCCGTCATTATTTCCATTGGTCGGCTTAGATCCAGGTCTGTATGCCAGGCCGAGGCAAGTTTTGAAAGGTTACATTCTTTTAAATTGTTCTTTGAAGCTATTTCCTTCCATACTTCCTGATCATTTTCCATTTGCTTTTCTAAAGAATTAATTTCACCCGTATAGCCTACAGTTTCGATCTGAAAATACGCTGCGATTTTTTCCCACATCCATTTCCATCTAAAAATATCACCATTAGTAATATTGAAGGCTTCATTTTTAGCAGCCTCTGTGGTCGATGCCCAAATTAAATGCTCTGCAAGTACATTTGCATCTGTCATATCTGATATCCCTTCCCACTGTGCCTTAGATCCCGGCCAGGTAAATGGCTGGTTTTTTACTTTACATATAGTGGCATATACTGCCAGAGTAGTTCCCATATTCATTTGATTCCCCACTGCTTTGCCTATAACAGTATGTGGGCGATGTACGCTCCAGGTAAACCCATCCCTTTCAGCTGCTGCATATACTTCATCTTCCTGGGCATAATAAAAGTTAAGAATGTCCAGGCGAGGATGCTCTTCCCTAACAGGTGTTTTTGGTGATTCCCCTTTGGCATAATCATCAAATGGACCTAAATAATGTTTTAATCCGGTAACTAATGCAACGTGCTGAACAGATTTTTGCGGAGACAGGGCATCTAATAAATTTCTTATCATCGTGCCGTTCACTTTTATGTTTTCTGCCTCAGTTTCTTTACGCATCCATGTAGAAATAAAAATATGAGTCGGTCTTAAATCTGCCAATGCTGATTCAAGGTTCTCTCTATCTAATAGATCTGCCGCTATTGGAGTCAGGCCTTCAACATCTTTATTGGGATTTCTTGATAACCCATAAGTATTCCATCCTTTTCGAATCAAAGATTCCGCTACACTGCTTCCGGTTATTCCGGTTACTCCTACTACTAACGCTATTTTACTCATATATCTTTTTCTACAATTTAATAAAAATCCGGGGCAATCCGGTAAGAATCATTTCTAATATAATCCTGCCAACCGTGTAATAAGCAAAAAGAAAAATATTTTTTATTGTTTCTTAATGTGATACGTATGTCATATTTGTATTCCCGTCATATTTTCCTCGGTCAAGAGCAACAATAAACCGTAAATATAACCCTCTACATTTCTTAAAATCTTCGTTTAATCCAGTCGACAATGTCCTGGGTAACAATATCTCCTCCTTCTTCATTCATTAAAAAATGACCAATGCCACTGTACAAGCGAAGACTATTATCGGTCGAATTGGTTTCCTGGTAAAAATCAATTGCATCCTGTGGAACGACATATAAATCGGCATCACCGTTTACCAAAAGCACCGGGTCGGTAAACTTACGGCTGTTATCCCGCAAATATTCCAAACCCCCTTCAAAAGCATTGATTAGGGAAACCGAAACTTCATCAAGGGAAAGCGTATCTCCCTCAACAGAAAGATTTTTTAAATCTTCCAGACCTGGTAGGTTCAGTGTTCCGTGGGTGGCTTCTATCGTCGAAATATAGCTTTCGGGATCTTCGGGCCTTGGCAACCATCCCATATTCATTTGGTGATACCGTAGTACACCGGCGGCTAAAATATAACCATCTACCTCGCCAGGGTTCTTAGTTCCATATAAAGCTGCTATATGCCCGCCCATACTGTGTCCCAGTATAAAAACAGGTAATTCAGGATTTTCCACTTTGGCTTTCTTTACAATGACGTCCATATCGTCTACCATTTCAAAGAAACTTTTTACATAACCTCTTTTGCCTTCGGAAAGACCGTGACCACGATGATCGTAACGATAAACAGCAATCTGATCTTTATTCAAATCCTTTGTAAAATTATCGTATAAACCCAAATGGTTTGACAAACCGTGGGCTATAATTAATATGGCTTTGGGCTGTACCTTTGAGTAATCTTTACTTAAGCGTAATTTTACCCCGTCATAGGACGAAACCATTTCTGTGTTCTGTTTTCCTGTTTGTGCATATGTCATGTTCATAAAATTTAAACTAATAGTCATCGTGAGAACCATCAGCCTGATTGATTGTTTTAAATTTTTTATTCTCATATTTCTCATCTTTTTATAGATTATATCTACAAATATGGACGGGCCATCTCATCAGCCTGAGCAAGGTTCTCAGCACGTTTACTGATGTCAGCCTGCTGCAAGGCGGCTTCCAACGAGGTCTTGTCCAGGTCCTGGCAATAGGCAGGTTCTCCTGGCTGTTGTCTCCAAGATTCAGAAAGGGAACCCCCATCGATGGCGTTAAAGCCGATTTCATCAATAAGTTTCATCACGACCTGTTTTTGTTCTTCTTCATTACCGGCAACCGATAATGCAATTCGATTTGGGGATCCAGCCGGAACAGCCTTGGAAGCTAAACTTGGCGCTGTGATCATGTTAAAAGTCTTGATAACCGAATGGCCAATTACCTTTGCGACCCATTCGCTATCGGTTAATCCACCTTCAATGTCCGCAATCTTGCCGTCTCGGGAAGGGTAGTAATTACCTGCATCTACAATGATAGCTTTAGAAGTTGAGAGTATTTCTATTGGAAGATTTACCATTGCTTTTTCGGGGATAGCAATTATGACAAAATCTTTAGCGCCTGCAGCTTCTTCTGTCGTCACTGCACGGGCACCCGTTTTCTCAACAACTTCGCTTAATGATTCAGGCCCTCGTGAATTTGCAATAAGAACCTGATGGCCGAGATTTGTCAAATATCCGGCAAGTGTACTTCCAATATTTCCTGATCCAATTATTCCTACGTTCATATTTATTTATTTTACTTGTTACTTAATATACTGCTAATTAGTCAATGCTGTTGCCAGCTAAGGCCCTTTTTATTCCCTCATCAATCAATGTTTTTAATACAATTGATCCTCTTTCTTATTGCTGTTTTTATTTATGTTATCTTGGGGGAAGCTGATTTATTTCCCTATATATGTCTACCGCATGATCAATAAAACCATCTGGATAATTGCCAGAAACCAGTATGTCAAAGAAATCAGATCCAAGATTCTGCAATCGATCAAATGCCAATTGTTGCTTTTCCACCAGTTTTTCTCTAACCGCGGTTGCTCTAGCCTTGATAAGGTCGTCCAATTGTAGATCTGTACAATAGGCTGGGCTACAAGGCTGCTGTCTCCAGGAGTCTTCCAAAGAACCTGCATCTAAAGCATCAAACCCGGCATCATCTACCAAACGCATTACCACATCAATTTCTTCCTGTACATCCCCGGCAACTGACAGGGCAATTCTTTCAGGATTACCTTTTGGTTTACCTTCTACAGCCAGGCTATATGCATTGATATTGCTGAAAGCTTTGACTACACTTCTTCCCATCTGCTGTTGAACCCATACACTGGCCACGGCCCCATTTTCAATTTCTTCAATTTTACCGTCACGGTGAGGCCAGTAATTAGTGGTTTCCACAACTACAACATTATCATCTAACTTACCTTCAAGCTCTTTTGCTAAATCAGGGATCCTAAGAAGAGGTATCGATACGAATAAGACCTCTATATCTTTAATCACTTCATCCATATCTACTGCTGTTGCACCAGCCGATATAGCGATAGATTTTATATCATTTACTCCTCTTGCATCTGCGATTATGACCTTATGACCCGCCGTACTAAATTTTTTTGCAAGTGTCTTGCCGATCAAGCCGGCACCAATAATTCCTATTTTCATTTTTTTTCTTTTAATTTATTATGAGCAATTATTACATATCTCTCAATGATACTATTTATCTATTGAGAAACACGAGGGTCAACACCATACTGATCAGGAGCACCAATGTTTTCACGCAAGGTCTTTCCTTCATAGTCATTGTGAAAGAGGCCACGTTCTTGTAGAATTGGAACCACTTCATCAACAAAGGCATCAATGCCATCTTCATTGACATCCGGAGAAATCCAGAATCCATCGGCAGCACCTGCTTCGAACCACGCTTGCATATGGTCAGCAGCCTCAATACCTGGTCCCACAATCACGGGATGATAATCAATCACTCCATGAGCAATTATATCACGAAGATTCCATCCTTCTTTTGCTATTTTTAGAGCATGCCTTGACCGTGGATCAAACGGTGAAGGGCGAGCGGCATCCAACTGTTCTTTCGTCAATGGATCGTTCAGGTTATTAACATCAAGACGTACACCAAGCATCTGTTGAAGATATGCTATCCGCTGAGGAAAAAGATCTGCAGTGAGCTTGATCCTTCTATCAAGTGCAGTGCGTCTGTCTTTCGCAATTGTTGTCATTAGACCGGGGATGTACCTTATCTCGTCGGGGTTTCGGCCGTATCGCTTTGCAGCTTCCCTGAAAGCCTTTCTTTGTTTACGTGCATCTTCAATGGTAAATGCCGCACCAATTACCACATTAGCAAAACGACCTGCCAATTCCTGAGAATTTGGGCTGCCTCCAGCATGAAAAATGATGGGTTGCCCTTGTTCTGAAGGTGGGATGTAAAGAGGTCCGCGAGAGCTCACATACTTACCCTCGAAATTAATAGGGTTAATTTGATCTTTCTTTGCAAACTGTCCAATTTCCTGATCGTGCACCCAGGCATCTTTCTCCCAACTTCCCCATAGTTCCTGGATAAGCTCGATAACCTCGTGTGCACGTTCATAGCGTTCCTGACTTGACGGAATTTCTCTTCCGTAATTTGCTGCGACGGCATCACCACTGGATGTAACAGCGTTCCAACCTGCACGACCATGGCTCATAATATCGAGCGCTTTAAATTGTCTGGCAAGGTTAAAAGGCTCATTAAATGTTGTCGAACCGGTGGCGACCAAACCAATTCTCCTGGTTTCCCGGGCGACGGCTGCAAGAGTGAGCATCACATCCAGATTGAAACTTGGTGCTTCAGTTTCTAAATCAGTTAAAACAGCACCCGGGCCATCAGGTAAAAATATAAATTGAAACTTACCCCGTTCTGCTGCTTGAACTTGTTTAATCCTGGCATCATAGCTGGTGTAACTTTGTGGATCTACTCCCGGCATGCGCCAGGCTCCTTGTTGGGAACCATATCCGTTGCCTATATGCACTCCGATAAGCATCTGTTTACCTTTTTCACCGGTTTGTTTAATTTTATCTCTTGATGAATTCATAATTATATCTTTCAAATAAATAATACGCGACTTAAGCGTACGCCGTAATCCGCATCCGGATTGGTCTTAGAATCACCCATACGTTCTAGAATTGCTGCTACGGCTATATCCCTGCGTTTAGGCAAGCGCTCTTTTTCAGCTGTGTCAATAACAGCTTCTATTTCTTTCAACGTAAGGTCTGTACCATAAATGGGTGCTCCCGGTTGCTGTCTCCAGGAATCACTCAAAGAACCAGAAAGGTATGCATCAAATCCAGTATCATTAATCAGTCTCGAAGCAATCTCATAATCCTTTTCCCGATCTGTATTTGTGGCTATAGGAATTGCAATACGGTCATCACTACCAGTTGGTTTTCCTTTTTTAGCTAAGGAATCTGATCCAATGGCATTCCAGACTTTTGCTACAGGACGCCCTAATTGTTCCTCTACCCATAAACTTTCTACTTTTCCTGCCTCGATTTCCTCGATTCTGCCGTCTCGAGCTGGATAATAATTGGAAGTGTCTATAACAGTAGTGTCATTAGATACCCCTTTAATATATTCGGCCATTTCAGGTATACTGTTCAAGGGAATAGATAGAATTACTACATCTTTATTCAATATCGCCTCTTTGGCACTTACCGCTTTAGCTCCAGTAACCAGTACCTCCTTGTCAATTGTTTCTGGTCCTCTTGAATTAGCTACACTCACTTCGTGCCCTGCTTCAGATAATTTCAAAGCTAAAGTCTTACCAATATGTCCTACGCCTACTATTCCTATTTTCATATTTTTTTTAGAAGTCTTTAAATTTATATTGCAAAGATAAAAAATAACGCTTTACTTTGTATAGTCCTTTCCCAAAGGAAAGTACTTGTAATTTGAGTAAAATGAAAAAAGAACAAACTTATCTCTCCTGCCTTGACACATTAAAGCCTGTGAGAGATGCACTAGATGTTATAAATGGAAAATGGAAGTTGCCAATTATCATTTCTGTTATGGTGGGTAATCAGCGATTTACAGATATCCAGAATAGTATTCCAAAAATAACACCCAAGGTTTTGGCGAAAGAGCTTAAGGAACTGGAATTACATCAATTGATAAAGAGGACGGTAATTGACGATTATCCGGTAAAAGTTGTATACAAACCCGAGCCTTATTCGGAGACATTGGTTCCTATAATCGAAGCTTTAAAAGATTGGGGAATTAATCATAAGGAGAAATTATTTTTTGGGGAAGGATAAGCAAAGGCTGAAAAAGGAAACAGCACAGCTGATTCTATTGCTGTGACTCTAATAAAAACATGTAGTCCAATTGAAGTGGTTATTATTAACTAGTAGTACCCCTGAAATCATTTTATTAAGAATGACTAACCCACTGAAAATGAAAAAAAGTTAGAACAATAGGAAGGAAAAGAGCTTTTATTTTTCACTTTAGGCAACCATAAATAGAGGTTCAGGATGTCCGAAAACCGCCTAGCTAAATTGAGGTTTAATGATGATGGAACCCTTCTCACTGTGCTTTTCTATTTTCTTCCCGTAGTGTTCTCTTTTCTATACCTTCAGAATATAACCCTCTGGAATAATAATATAAACCTGATTCCTCTTTTTGAGAATCTAAGCCGAAAAATGTTTAAACTTGGCCAGATTACAGATACTGTAAATGTCATCATACACTTTTCATTTTTCCATCATTTTTTGGATTATCAATATGAAAATAAAAAAACAAATAATTTCCTTAAATGGCCTTCCTTAGTGGTATTTATTGCTATCCTCTTTGGCCCAATTTTATTTAATCTTTTTTCTGTAGTATATATGTTAATCACGAACCACTATTCGGCAGTTTCAGTTATTTGCTTGATAGCTGTAGTCCTTTTGTCTATTGTATCAGTGGTGCAGGCTTTTAATTCCCATAAAAGTATTAATTAAGTTCTATTTAATTATTATTGGAATATAGCCATTGGAATCAATATTAAATGAAAGCAATTAATATCAATTAAGAATTTGCTTCTGAGTATGGAATTATTCTGTACTTATTCTGTACTAGGTGAAAATAAAAAAAGGCTTCACATTTCTGTGAAGCCTTTTTTTTGCTAGTAGCGGGAACTGGACTCGAACCAGTGACCTTCGGGTTATGAGTGTTTTACCTTAACAATCCAATACAACATATATATACTGGTTTTCAATTATTTATGGCATAAAACATTATATCCAATATTAAAAAATATCAATTAAAATCAATAAATGTTGTACCTATGTTGTACCTGTTTTTTCTTATCTTTATAAACTTAAGCATTTATTATGGCAACAGTTAAAGCAGTACTTCGTAAAAAAAAGAATCCTGAAGGCCATTTTCCAATAGCAATTAGGATTACTAAAGACAGAAAAAGTTCCTATCTCGGAACTGGTCAATATATAGAGGAAAAGTATTGGGATGAAAAAAATAGATGCGTTAGAAAATCTCATCCTAACGCAAACGTTATTAATAATTTTATCCTGATAAAGACATCCGAAGCAAACACCAAGGTTATTGAAGCTGAAACAAACCTTGATTATCAGACTGTTTCTTCTATTAGAAAGAAAATAGCCGGAGATAAGAAAATTGATTTTTTTGCAGTAGCAGAAATCCACCTCAAAAACTTGCAAAACCGAGGAAAATTTCATCAATATGATACTGAAGTTGGTCGACTCAAAAAATTTAAAAAATTCTTAGGCAGAAGCCAACTATCATTTAATGAGCTTAATGTATCCTTATTGAAAAAATTTGAAGCCTATCTTCTTCACGATAAAAAACGTTCTCCGCGAACAGTGGTAAACTACCTTATTTTAATACGGACTATTTATAACTTAGCTATATCTGAATCCATAGTTGATAGAGGTAGATATCCTTTTGGAAAAGGAAAAGTTCAGATTAAAATTCCCGAAACCCAAAAAATAGGCCTCACTTCAGAAGAAATTCAGAAACTGGAATTAACGAAAGATGTAACCGAAGCACAGCAAAAGGCTCTTCATGTATGGTTAACAAGCTTTTACTTTGCTGGAATACGAGTTGGCGATGTTTTACAATTAAAATGGTCGGATGTTAAGGATGGGCGTTTGTATTACCGAATGAATAAAAATAGTAAACTAGTCTCCTTAAAAATTCCTGATAAAGCGAAAGAAATATTTAAATTTTACAGAAAAGAGATAGCAGCAAAGAATGATCTTATTTTTCCTTACCTCGAAAAAGTAGATTTAAACAATGCCCAGAAGGTCTCTACAAGAACTCAAACCATAACCAGAAACCTGAACAGGCATCTTAAAAAAGTATCTTTAAAATTAAAAATAAATAAGAATATGAGTATGCACATTGCCCGGCATAGCTTTGGCAATATTTCTGGTGACAAAATACCTATTCAAATGCTTCAGAAACTATACAGGCATTCTTCCGTTACAACAACTATTCAATACCAAGCTAATTTTGTTCACAAGGATACGGATGAAGCTTTAGAGAACGTAATTAATTTTTGATCTATCCTTCATTTTATTACACTACGTTTGCCGATAGCTTTATATAAGATTTATTTCCCTTGTTGATCCCTTTGATGTTTATTTTGACCACCCTCATTACCCTCTTTTTTAGCCCCTTCCAGAAATATTTTTTCACCAAAGAGAGTTATTACAATAAAAACCCCAGAAACGATTATTACCGAAATATTCGTTTGAACCTTAACCCAAATAAATACTGTCAATACAACGAAATCTAAAACAATAGCTGTAATTACAATTGCGGGATTTGCTTTGACCTTTTCTTTCATATGTTTAAGCACCCCTACATGAATAATAATATCCATGAAAAGATAAAATATAGCTCCCATCGCAGCAATACCCGAAAGATCAAAAAGGACAGTAAGAGTAATAGACAGAACTACGATGTATACCAGCATGTGTTGCTGAACATTTCCTGGCATTCCAAAATGTGAGTGCGGGATCAATTTCATGTTCGTCAGCATTGCTGTCATCCGGGAGACAGCAAAAATACTGAAGATAACTCCAGTAATAGTTGCAACTATGGCGATTCCCACTGTAAACCAAAGACCGTAATTCCCGAATAAAGGACGCGCAGCCTCTGCCAAAGAATAGTCCTTTGCCTGAACAATTTCAGGGATGCTAAGATTTGCTCCTACCGCCCAGGCCGTCATAAAATACACTACTCCACAAATTATTAGTGATAAAACAATTGCACGCCCCACGTTTTTATGAGGATTTTTCACTTCTCCTCCACTGTTGGTTATAGTGGTAAATCCTTTGTATGCTAGTATGGTAAGAGCAAGTGAGGCGATGTAATCTATAATTTCATTTTCAGGACCACCTGATGGTAATGCCGAGCCAATACTAAATTCTGCTGCCCATAAGGCTCCCACTGCAAATATTAGAATGCCACCAATCTTTATTGCAGCTGTGGTCATAGCGGTTTTGCCAATAACCTCATTACCTAAAATATTGACAACAAAAGCGGTAATTAATAATGCCACAGCAAGAACCGGAACCCAGAAACTATTTTCATTCCCATTGAAGAGTTGCATAGTGTATGTGCCGAAGGTTCGAGCAACGAGACTTTCATTCAGAATCATGGAAAAAGCCATTAATAATGCAGCAAAGGCTGTTATAGTTCCTTTACCATAAGCCTTCTGAAGAAACATAGCAATACCTCCGGCAGAAGGATATGCATCGGCCATTTTGATATAGGAATAAGCACTAAATCCTGAAATTATGCCTCCGACTATAAAAGATAGGGCGAAATATTCTCCTGATAATTCTGCCACCTGTCCAAGAAGTGCGAAGATTCCGGCTCCTATCATTACTCCAGTTCCCATTGCCACTGCGTTGGCTAAACTTAGACTTCCTTTGTTATAGTCACTCATAGAGAAAGTGTTTAATTAGAAAACCCAGCATTACTGGGTTTTGAATCGGTTTTAATAAAGAAGGTGTTTTTTATGTAAGAACCTTCACAGGCTCCCATGCATTCCTTGCTGGTTTTAGCAAAGTCCTTGCAATATTGAGTCTCATGTTTAGTTCACAACCTCCACCTATTAATATTACCCTTGGAAAAGGAGACACCTGTACACAAATGTTCCTTTGTTAATTGTGCTGCCTTTTCAAATTTAAAGTCTCTCTATTTCCATTAATCTTTAGAATATCCTTTTAATGTTCTTATTTACCACAGGTTCAATGATAGCAGCGGATGCAAAAATTACACCGGCACCAGCAAGACAATACATGCAGAGTTTCTTCTTTCTAAAAAGCATATCATAAAGCATAATTCCTGCACCAATAGTGTGGCCTAATACTACAGCCCCTAAAAGAATATCAAAGACAGGTTTTCTTGTTGCTTTTTCACTTCCACCAACAGTAGACAAGACCATAGTCGCAGCAAATAGTACATTGCTTACAGGAGCATCAGGCACACCCGCGATATAGGCAAATTTTGAAGTAATTATATTGTTTGTATCAAATACCCGAATAGGAATATCCGGTAACTTTTTAATAACACCTGACTGTAATAAAGAAATCACGTTAAAATTTATCAGCCCCAGAACGGAGAGCAATACGAGTTTTCTTCTTCTCACCATATCTTCTGCTTTACTGTTGAGAAGTTCATCACGTACTTCTATCGGTTTCGTTTTTTCTTCCAGGGCCTTAAGAATATTTTTTTTCACGTACAATTTTAATTAAATTATTGATTTCTTGGAACCGTAAAAATTAAAAATTTTTACATTAGAACAATGTTTATTCCTCCTATTTAACAAGGCTTTATCACCTGATGAACAATTATTGTAATATTTTTTGACCACCATTGATTAGAACTTCCGGAAAAAATTTGCGCACAATTTTATTTATTAATCTAAAATTATCCACAGAACCAACAGAAGAATAAGCAGAAGGATTGTCCCTTCCACGTATTTCTTGTTTTTACTTAACCATAACACCGTACTGGAATTTTTTGCTTTTTCCCCAAAATTACCGTGAGCGCCATGATCTCCGGGTATTGGTTCCCACACATTATTCTCCCGGTTTGGATCTTCCCGCTCATCTGTTTGCTGCCCCTTAAAAGCACTGTTTGCTAAAACCCGATCAGCATACCAGGGAGCAATTTTATTCCCAATAATTGCCTTAACCGTAGACCAACCTACCATCATCTCACGCCTGTTATTTTCTGCGGCAAACAAAATCGCATCTGCAGCCACTTCCGGTTGATAAATAGTGCCCATGGGCTGAGGCTTATTGGGTAAGCGGCTTTTAACAAAGCCGAATTGGGTGGTATTTAAGGCCGGCAATTGAACAATAGATATTTTTACTTTGCTTTTGTCGTGCAAAAGTTCGGTACGCAAAGAATCATAAAATCCTTCCACCGCATGTTTAGCACCACAATAAGCCGACTGCAGGGGAATTCCTCTATAAGTAAGAGCGGAACCCACAAAAACAATGGAGCCTTTATCCCTTGGCAACATGCGCTTCAAAGCCGACAGCGCACCATTCACCTGTCCCAGATAAGTCACATCGGTCACCCGTTTGTATTCTTCCGCCTTCATCTTTTTAATCGGACTGAAAACGCTGTTCATCGCATTGTTCACCCACACATCTATTGCACCAAGTTCTTCTTCGATTCTTTCTGCTGCCTCTTCAACCGCTACTGCATCGGCAACATCAACTTCATAATAAACAGCACGGTGACCCATTTTTTCTACTCAAGATTTAAAAAAATCGTTCAATGGATAAACTTCATCTAAAGTCAGCATCCGGGAAATATTTTTTAAATTTCTGCTTGTATTTACTGCTTTACAAGAAAGGGGGTAAATAGACGATTAATTTTTATTAATTTTAATTTTTCACAATTTAAAAAAGTTCATCTATGAAAAAATCTAATGAAACTATATGGTTGATTTCAGGATTGAGAACACCTTTCGTAAAAGTAGATGGAGCATTGAAAAATTACGATGTTCTTGATTTATCAGTACCCCTGGTAAAAGCTAATATCGCTCTCCATAATTTGATTCCTGACCTATTGATTTGGGGATCTGTAGCCCCAAATCTAGGATATAGCAATCTGGCCAGGGAAATTATAATGGATGCCGGCCTGGATCGAACCATTCCAGCTTTCACAACCATAATGGCCTGTAGTACCAGTATGATGGCTGCGATTGAAGCTGCTTCTCTAATAAATGAGGATCAAATTGCATTGGTTGGTGGAACGGAGAGTATGAGTAGGATCCAGTTGGGATTAAACCAGGATTTTTCAGATTGGTTAAGAAGACTTTTTCAGGCAAAAAGTTTCAAGGAAAAAATAGGGAAACTTAAAGATTTGAAATTTGGAAATATTCGCTTGTTTATTCCCAGTGTTTCTAATAGAAGTACAGGCTTGAGTATGGGGGAACATTCTGAGATTACTACCAAACGGCTTGATATAAAAAGAAAACCACAGGACGAAATAGCTCTTAAAAGCCATCAAAATTATATTAAAGGGCGTAATGATGGTTTTTTTGAGAACCTCATTTCGCCTTTAAACGGGATAACGGGAGATACTATACCCAGGGAAAATACGAGTATCGAAAAACTAAGTTCTTTAAATCCCGTTTTTGATAAAGAATCCGGAAATGGCACACTTACCGCAGGGAACTCTTCATTACTTACTGATGGTGCAGCGGGATTATGGGTATGTAAGGAAAAAGGAAAAGAAAAGTTCCCAAAAGGTTCATACGCCGTAAAACTTATCGATTGGGAAATTGCTGCTGTAAATATTGAGGAAGATGGGCTGTTAATGGCCACAACCTATGCCATACCCAGATTATTGGCACGACATAAACTTCGTTACGAGGATATCGATTTGTGGGAAATCCATGAAGCTTTTGGTGCTCAGGTTGTAGCAAACGTGCAATTACTTGAAGATAAGGACCATCTTGATAAGGCGGGAGTTTCTTTTGATTTTGGATCATTCCCCTGGGATAACCTCAATCCCCATGGTGGAAGCATTGCTATAGGACACCCCTTTGCCGCGACCGGGGCACGTATTATAAGCCAAGCTATTAAAGAACTGGCACAAAAAGGCGCCGGAAAAAAAGCCGTGGTGAGTATATGTGCCGATGGTGGTTTAGGAACGGTAATGCTTTTAAAATCCTGACAAAAAGTATAACATGACAGAACGGAGGCATCTTCCTATTGTCTAATTGTGCAGGGAATGCGAGAAAATATGCTACATGGCCTCGGGTACTGCTGTTGGAAAACACTTAAGAATTTCTTCTTCTTTTAAAGATTCGCCACTGTTAGTCTAAAGAACATTGCTTTTAAATACCATTAATTTTACCCGTGTCATTTCGTGCATTGCGTATTTAATACCGCCCATACCAATGCCCGAAGCATCTCTTCCTCCAAAAGGCATCCAGTCTACTCTGAAAGCGGTGTGGTCGTTTACCATTACGGCGGTGGCGTTTAATTTGTTGATGCAATCGAAGGCGATGTCAAGATTCTTTGTAAATACAGCCGCCTGAAAATGCATTTCCAGGTCATTGGCAATCTCAATAGCCTTATCTCTATTTGAATAGGTATAAACGCATACCACCGGACCAAAAATTTCACGAGTTGATACCTTAGCATTCAAAGGTGGATTTAGCAGTACAGTTGGTTCATAACAAGTATCGGAAATTCGTTTTCCCCCGCAAATTAATCCAGCCCCACCTTGCACAGCTTCTTTCACCCACTGTTCTACCCGATCGACTTCAAATGGAGAAATGAGTGGACCGACTTCTGTTTTTTCGTCCATAGGATCACCGACGATAAGTTTTTTAGCATCTTCTGCCATTTTTCCGACTACTTCTTCGGAAATGCTTTCTTCTACAAACACCCGTTGCACCGATACACAAACCTGCCCGGCATGATAAAAGCCTCCTTTGACCAGGGCGGGAATCAATTGATGCATATCTGCATCTTTTTCAACAATAACAGGAGCTGCCCCACCATGTTCCAATACACAGCGAGTTCCGGGCGGGAGCTTGGATTTAAGGTACCAGCCTACCTTAGCGGAACCAATGAATGAAAAGAAATTTACCCTCTTGTCAATCACCATCGATTCGGCTACCTCATTATCGCAAATAATGGCCTGGCACCAGCCATCAGGTAAGCCGGCTTCTTCCAGAAGATCGACAAAAGCGAGACATGATAACGGAGTATTTTGGGCTGGCTTAACAATAACAGGACATCCAACGGCGACTGCGGTGACTACCTGATGGACAATAAGATTAAGAGGATGATTGAATGCACTTATTGCCAATACCACCCCTATAGGTTCCCGCGTTGTAAAAGCCATACGATTTTCTGAAGCAGCCGTTAACCCCATTGGTATTTGCCCGCCCTTTACATGACCAATATTTTCCACTGCCAAACGTACTCCATTAATCGCACGTAATACCTCTATTTTGGAATCAATAAGTGGCTTTCCCCCTTCCCGGGTCGCCGTTTGCGTTAGCTCATCACGACGATTTTCCATTAGAGCTGCGACTTTCGACAGGATTGTTATCCGCTCATGTGGCTCCAACCAGCTTTTGCGATTTTGAAATAGATCGTAAGCGGTAGAAAGAGCTGTTTCAGCCGCTTCTTTTCCATCCCGGCGAATTTCCTTAATAACTTTTTGATCGTAGGGTGATATTATTTTTAACATATACTATATTTTAAATTCTGCTTTTGCGGACTAAATTCTCTGTCGAATTTTTCAAAGCTTACAGGTATTTTCTTTCAGCAATACGTTCAGAATACTGTGATTAAGTGAATAATCAATTGGCAGGTCAATTAAATGAACACCATTAGAATTGAGGCACTTCGAAAAAATTTCTTTAAAACTTTCATCCGAATCCGGACGATGTCCGGTAGCTCCATAACTTTCGGCGAGGTTTACAAAATCGGGATTTTGATAATCAAGCCCGAAGTTGTCGAATCCCAAACCTTCCTGCTTCCATTTTATCATCCCGAAGGCATTGTCATTGAGGACAATGATAACCAGGTTAAGGTTCAGCCGTACCGCAGTTTCGAGTTCCTGAGAGTTCATCATAAAACCGCCATCGCCACAAATAGCAACTACTTTTTTATCCGGTTGCACCAATTTTGTTGCTATTGCTGAAGGTAAACCCGCGCCCATAGTCGCGAGCGCATTATCAAGTAACAAAGTATTTTGTTGGTAGGCTTTATAGTTTCGCGCAAACCAAATTTTATACATTCCGTTGTCAAGGGTAATAATCCCGTCTTCGGGTAATTCCTCCCGAACGATGTGTACTATACGTTGGGGCAATAGTGGAAAACGCTGATCTCGGGCATATTTCGACAAATGCTCTTCTACATTCTCTTTAATTTTTTGGTAATACGAAAAATCCCAATTCGACATATCTTTAATCTCTTTCGCAATATGAATTACTGAAGATGCAATATCTCCAACAACATTTAATTGCGGAAAATAGACTTCATCTACTTGTGCGGGAGAGAAATTGATGTGAATTACTTTGGTGCCTCCATGTTCCATATAAAAAGGAGGTTTTTCAATAGTATCATGCCCCACGTTAATAATCAAATCTGCGCGGTTAATGGCACAGTGCAGAAAGTCATGGCTGGAGAGTGCAGCAGTTCCCATAAATTTAGGGTGGCGTTCGTCCACTACACCTTTCCCCTGTTGGGTGTTAAAAAAAGGAATGCCGGTTTTATCAATCAAGGCTTTTAAAGCTTCACAGGTACGCTTTCTGTTAGCACCTGCACCTATCAATAGCAGCGGCATTTCAGCTTTCTCTATCATTCCCACAGCTTCAAGAATTGCCAGTTTTGGTGCATCAGGTCGGCGATAACGTACTACTTCAAAAAGCGGCGTATCAGTTTCTTCTTTGGCAATATCTTCAGGTAGTTCGAGGTGTACTGCTCCTGGTCGTTCTTCCGTGGCCAGTCGAAAAACTTCACGAACCTTTGACGGAATGCTATTGCCATTGACAATTTGATCAGTATATTTTGTGATAGGCCGAAACAATTCCACAATATCAATTATTTGAAAAAGGCCCTGCATAGATTTTTTGATTGGTTTCTGCCCGGTGATCATCATCATTGGCATTCCTCCAAGTTGTGCATAAGCAGCGGCCGTGGTTAAATTAGTGGCACCGGGACCCAGGGTGGACAGGCATACACCAGGTTTTCCAGTCAGCCGGCCGTAAGTAGCTGCCATAAAACCAGCTCCCTGTTCGTGGCGGGTTATAATCAAATTAATATTCGAATCTTTAATGGAATTCAGGAAATCGAGGTTTTCTTCGCCGGGTACTCCAAAAATATATTCTACCCCTTCATTTTCTAGGGCTTTTACAAAGAGATCGGATGCTTTCATTCTTTACGTTTGGTTACAATATAAAAATTATGGAACCTGATCAGCCAGAAATTATAATCGGCTAAAATCGGTGGTACGCTTATTAGTTCAAAAATAGGTTCAGCTAAAAAGAGCAGCAAAAGTGGTTAGTAGTCACCTTTTGAATAGATCTTTGGCTGTTAGGAAAAAATGATTCTTACTACCCCTGTCCTTCAATAGCTATTGCTGTCTATCTTTAAAAATCAAAAGAAAATATAATATTCAAGGCTCTCATTTTCTACATTTCACATTTTTGAAAATACAAATTAACCTAAAGTAAAAATCATCTACTTTGGGTATTTTATACTTAAATTTTTCTACAGTCTGCAGTAAAACGATACTTCTGCATATACCCATTAGAAACAATTCAGTTATTTGTAACATTAGCCTCCATCTCCTTAATATACATAGATTCGATATTTTTTTACGCTTTTAGAGGCTTCTTTTACCGCATTTCGAGCCGCATCATCAAACTTTTTTCTGACGAAGCAATTACTTCTATAACTCTAATTATACCCATTGCTTTAGATTTTATATTACTAAACGATCAAGTATAATCCCAAATTAATTAATCTATAAAGGCTGGTCAAAGGATTAACATAAGCTTATAAGATTAAACGCTTATTTGAAGTTTTGGAGAGTTACAGTTATTTGTTCCTAATTTTCTGTTGAATTTTCAATTTCTCTTAGCACAACCATTTAAGTAGTAGGTGGCTTGAAAATATTTTCGTCTGCACCCTTGGTAATAATTTTTTTAGTGTTGGACATCAGGTCTTGTCCCACAGTTTGAATTACAGCTTTTTTTTCAGGTTACTTTAAAACCGCAGGCGTCCATAAAAAGAGCTCCTGCGGTAACTATACCCGCACCCAGTAATGCGTTTTTTCCTGGCCTCGTATATCTTTAAAGGATTTCCGTAATCTTTATTTTCCATTTATCGGTTAAACTCCCATCTTCTTCATCCTGAACAATTCCCCGTACTTTCACCGTTCCGGGCTGAAGCGAATTTATAACACTCTGCCCTGTATTTGAAGTGAGATAATATTCCTCATTTTTCACTTTTATTTTTAAAGCGTTGTCTTCTTTTATAAGTTGCCCTTCCAAAACCACTTCAGCATTTTTGGCGGAAAATCCATTCACTTTCACTTCTTCCTGAATTTGTTTCAGGCTTAAATTATTGTTTGCAGTCAGATCTAAATAAGCTTTGCCATCATTTAAGCTTACCCGTACCTTTTCTATGCCATCCATTTTTTTGAGTCCGCGTTCCAGCCCATAGGCACAAGGTGCGCAATCCATTCCAAAAACTTCCTGATCCACTTTGGTGATTTGGGCGTTGGAACTTATGGTTCCAAACACTGCCACTACGATAATTAATGCTATTCTTTTCATTTTTACTCTTTTTTTGTGTTTAAAATTCTCTCTTTAATATCTGTTATAACCAATAACTTATGTTCAGTGCGACCCTATACTTTTCACGGGGCGTATTCGGTATTAAATCCCGGTATACCGGGAACAATGCCCCGAAGGAAATTCCCCAGGGACCGGTAAGTCCTAAAATGGAAGGACCAACCAATACTTTTTTACTCCGTTCATCTGTAGAAAAAAATTGTCCGTTCACTTTATTATCTCCGGGAAATTCGGCCAGTGATTCTACAAATATCCGCCAGTCGGGTTTAGGATAATCCCCCATAAAAATATCGGGGCGGTAACCTATCACCATGCTTGCATAGGGTAAATCGCCTAATTGCTCGTTGTCCTTTTCTAAATAATATTGGTAACCGCCACCTAACCACGCATACCAAACCCTGGAGGCATAGCCGGTGGAAATAGCTCCATGGACGGAATTTCCTACATTCACCTGTCCGCGAACATCCTCAGTAGGGGCAGATACACCTAAAATTGCTGTGGATTCAAACCTCTTTCCTACCCCAAAAGCATTTGAAAAAAAACGATACCACAAAGCAGCCTCAATATCTCCATTAGAAGGCATCATACTATTTCCACGGGTTCGTGGAGCATTTTCCAGACGCTCAATCACAGTAGGAGTGGTAAGGGTAACCTGTAAATCTTCTGTAATGCCATAGAAAAATGTATACCGAAGCATATAAGAAGCCTCGTCTTCGGTCCCTATGCTCATTCCGGCAGCGTTCATGTTTATACCGCCTTTTGCCAGGGTGGGGGTTTGTAATCCATAAATTGGGCCATGTCCCTGGGCTTGCGCTGTATTTATTATAGATAATCCTACAAATAAAATTAAAAAATAGTTTTTCATGTTTTGTGAATTTAAACTCCTAAAAATTTTTGAATGGGTAACAGTAAATAAGCAGCAAACAATCCAAGGACATAAAGGCCAAAGGAAATCCAAAGAATGGCTTTGCTCCATCTTGTTGCTGTATCACAGGCGGTTTCATTTCCGTTTTCATCGATCTCGCAGGTTTGGTTTCTTTTTCTTCCGTAGAACAACCAGAAATTAAAGCCTATCATAATCCCGGCCATCAGGAAGGTCCAGTCTTTATATTTGCTCATGGTTATGAGCCAGGGCAGGTCAGAAGCCAATCCTGCCACCACCGCTCCCATTCCCAGGGCAACCAATAGCGAAGGCAGGGCGCAACACAGTAAGGTGGAAACCGAGGTAAAAAGGGATCCTATACTTACGAAGTCTTCTTTTATTTTAGCAAACATCTTTATTGTTTTTATACAGGTATCTCTATCTGTTTACAGAAGCCCCCTTTTCGGTTACAATTTCCACTTCAAACCCCCGGTCTTTGATAAGGGAGATTATCTTTTCTTCTGAAATCTGCTCTGGATCATATTCAATAATCGAGGAGCTTTTATCAAAGCTTGTTTCACTTTTAATAATACCTTTTTGCTCTTTGAGCATTGCGTCGATACCATTGGCACAGCCGGATTGACAATGCATGCCTTTAATTTTTAAGTGTAGGATTTTTTTATTCATATTCTTTTGGGTTTTGAATTCAATTTGATTTTCATTTTTCTGCTCCATGGCGCTTGCGGGATTCCCGGAAGACACGAGGACTGTTCCGGTTAATAATGCCGTGAAAATTTCTTTTCGTAATCGTATCATATTATAATTTGTTTACAAAATTAACTATGCCAAAAATAAAGGCGGTTAGGGGGTGGTGCGCAAACTGAATTTTATTTTTTTTCTCTATAGAAATCCTAATGCTTAACCTATCTAAATATCAGCAACATTCTTTTCTCAATTCTTCCTTCGGATGGTATAATGGATGGTCTGGGCAATTATCAGCCCCTCGCGCACTATGTAGGAATCTGCTCCGTCATCTATTTGTGAATTATCTGAATTTGCAGTCCATTCCAGAAAAGCTATTTCATCTTCAAAAAGAAAATTGATATAGTTAAAATCCGCTTCAGGGAAATCTTTGATCAGCATTTTATTTAATTCCCTTAGTCCTTCATGTCCTTTATAAATACCATGCGTAGTAAGAAGGATCAAATTTTTGGAAAAGTTTCTATGCAGGTCCTCTTCTATAGATCCCTTTTTAGAAAGTTCCAGATGATCTTTTAATACTTCTTCTGTAGTTCTCATAGGCTAAAAATTTTATATTTAAAATAGGCTTTAAAAAATTGTTTGCAGCACATTCTATTTTTTGGGATCATCCCTTATTGACACCATTTTTCTTGTTGAGGCCCAAATACTGGTCACTGCTGCCAGTATGATTATATTTTTCATTACATATTGACCTTTCATAGTTAATACAAATGGGAAATGGGAGAACATTTGTTCGGGAAAAATGAAGAAGGTTGAAAAAGTTCCTAACATATGCAGGAAAAATAAGCCTAAAGCCCATTTCAAAAACTTCCCCAATAACAAGGATATGCCAATAAGGCTTTCAAAAATAGCCAATATAGGCATACAACTTCCTTGTGGAAGGAAATGGCCGCTCAGGGTACAAATGGTTGAGGAAGCCAAATCTTCTGCCGGGCTCAGACCAATAAAAAATTTAACCATCCCAAACCAGATGAAAATTATGCCAATGCTCCACCTTAAAAAAGTTATGGCCTTACCAGAATCTAAATGGATGTTATAGCTTATCATTTTATTGATAATTTCATTTCTGTCTGCAAAAGTTTTGCGGCTACAATCGTAAATACTGCCTGTACAACCGCAAAAATAATTAACGCCTGATCTAATCCTAATTTCAA
>JACLAD010010674.1_pt1 | contig 25220 bp, 23 predicted proteins | sample 8027901 | NCBI WGS metagenome assembly JACLAD01 (sample SAMN15725071, study PRJNA655200) | protist metagenome | isolation source: fluorescence activated cell sorting (FACS) single amplified genomes of... | place: Spain: Blaines Bay Microbial Observatory, Mediterranean Sea | collected 2016-07-05 | reverse complement strand
CGGCCTATTTGAAAGCCTTCTTCACGTTCATAATCTCCCGGCTGCCGAGGTTTTCTCGACTCTTCTTGAACAACCGCTTCATACGGCGATACAAGTGGAGCTGATCAGCGCCGACAATTTCTGCTGGCCGCTTGAGCCAGGCATAGAATGCGCTTGTGCTTACCTGCATCACTGAGCAGAGGTTAATAACCGGGTAGTTGGCTTTTTCATCCTTCATAAAAGCAAACTTTATTTCATTTCTTTCGCGAAGAGGGCACTGGCCTTTTTTAAATCGCTTTCTCCATGCATAGTTCTTTTATTTCTTTGCGAAGGCGCTTCAATTCAACACGTTCATCTTCGGCTAACGCTGTGCCTGCTGCTAGCTCGTCAAACTTGTCCTTCCAGCGATAGAAATTAGGGTTAATCCCCAGTGACTTCGCAGCATCTGGGATGCTATACCTTTGTTCATTAACCAAAGCCACGGCAATTTTGGATACTGTTTATACTGTCGTTTCTGACTCATACTGACACCTTAATATTGGATTTAAATTATCTCTTATTAAAGAGTCCGGTGCCGTTAGACCACTACAGTAGCCCAACGCTGAGAATTGAGCAAAATGTTCGAAGGCCAACCCCATGTCATGCAGGCGGAGTTGGCCAATTTATTCAGGGACTTAGTAGGGCAATAGTTTCAGAAAGCCGAACTTACCGTTATCCACAGCGACAATCAAACCGCCGTCATTGGTGAAGGCTATAGCCTCTCCAGCCCAGTCTTCACCGCCATTGACAAAGGTAGTTTCCCAAACGAGATTGCCATCTGGATCGTAGCGGAGAATATAGACATGCCATTGGTCTGAGCACCCACGGTCGTTACAGGCGCTATAATTGGAATATTCATCGCCGGTACCAGCGACAACGTAGATGTCTCCGTTTGAGCCAACTGTTATATCCCACACTTCATCATGGATGTATCTCGGATCAAACCCGCGAGGGTTACCCCTGCGTCTTTCCCACAGCGTATCGCCGGACTGATTGAGTTTTACTGTGTAGGTGTCCCAATTTTGCACCCCTGAGAGCGAGTGGCCAGATAGATAAATAGAGCCGTCGCTGGCAATGTCCATGGCAAAGTTATGATCAGGCTGATCTCCGCCAATCACCCGATTCCAAGTCAAATCAAAGTTACTGTTGTACTTTAGAACACCATAGTCCTGTGCTTCTGCGGTCAAACCGGAGATGATATAAGCGTTTTGAAAGGCTTTAATTCGGTAGGGATGGGCAAGATACTGGTTGACATCTTTCTGAGATAATTTATTTCCCGATTGATCGAAAAACACCATCAGACCCTGGCCTTCAGTGAAGAATGTATTATTGGCATCTTCAGCAGAATGATAACCCACACCGGCAAAACCGTTTTCGGTCTGAATAATAGCTTCAATGGCATCGCTTCCACCAAGGTCATATTTTTTTTCAATCAGGGTATCTCCTGAAAGCTTGTCCAACTTGAGTAGCATACTGTCTTGCCCCTGAGAACCAACAACCCAATAACCATCACTGGTTTCTAACATTGAGTTGCCCAGATTGTGACCAGCATTCCCAAACTCCTTCTGCCATAGCAGACCGCCACTTTGGTCCACTTTCACAACCAAGATCCTCGCCGAGTTTGGCAGCATCCCAGTTTCACCCACTTGGACAAAGCCGCCATCAGACACTTGCTTTATAAAATGACCATGAGACTCTGATTGGGATCCTGAGAAATCCCAGAACCATTCTCTGTACATTCCGACTGCATCTGAACTCCCAGCTGTTGCATCAATTTCCGGTTTTACCGTGTTGGAATGATCACTGCATGAATCCTCTTCCCAAAGTGCCCAGAACAACCACCAAGGCTTGCTTTTACAGGCGAGTATCTTAAGTTGTAACTCATTTGTATTCCACTGCTGCTGTACATAATTATAAGAAGCGACCGTCTCAGAGGTGGACCCTATCTCCCGCCAATCACCTCCCGTATAACCATCGACAACATAGTAATCAGCGTCTTGAGCAGCGTCCCATCTCAGGGTTAATGTGGTTTGTGATTGATCAACATCAACCGTCAGGATCGGAGTTGGTGGTGGCGGTGGACTCAGCGCCACCACGGCAGTGGCATTCACTAGAACCCACAACATGCAGGCGCTGATCAAGATATTAAACATTGATTTATATTGGTTGGGCTTTACTATCTCTGTACTAAAAATTTTCATCCGATTTACCTCTTAGTATTTATGCACTGTGCATAGATTGAACCGATTAAAATGTGTTCTCGACTGAACTAAACACTAGCACAGCATAATGGAGGTCATAGTGCCGATTTTAAAAACTATTTGTTCTCAGATAATTATCAGCAATTCCCGCTGAAATGAGAAATTCAGTAATTACAAGGCTTTTAAGGGCGTGTAGAAAAGAATTTTCGTAAACTGTTATGTTGATAAGCGTTAAACTGCGTCCCCGAAACCCTTATTGGGAGCGACCACCATGCCCAAGTCCATCTTTCGTCAAGACAGACCCTCCCACCAAGAAATACTTAACCTATTGATTTTTTTATAAATACTTTATTTTCCTTCTTAAGCTCAATAAGTTATAGATCAGCGGGAATTGCTGGATAATTATATTGCTGCTTTTTAAATGGGCAGGTAGAAGGTACCCGGGGGATCGTATGATAAGATAAGCGATGAATGGACTTTCTTATATAGTGGGATTGGACATTAAAACTACACACCCTAAGGGTAAGCAATTTTCGTTTGAAATCAATGGAGCCAGAATCGAATGCCACTAAGTTAAGCCACTTTTGGTGGCTACAATGCACTTGATGTGTCCGAGTTTAAACACTATCGAATTAATCACAGTGACCCCAAAGTCTCAATTAAAACAATTGAATCAATGGGTTAGGGAATATATGGGTTAGTTAACTAGGACAGCCCCATAGAAAATAAAGCATTGCCGAGCTACTAGTCGTATAATAATGCAGTTTTAATCAGGCACTATCAGTAAAAATTGTGGATATAAAAACCTACATGTCCAGATTGGGCGAGGCCGCTAGAGAGGCATCCCGCGTGTTGGCGACCAGCTCCTCAGAGACTAAAAATAACACCCTCAAGGCAATCGCTGCAGAACTGGATCAACAGCGAGATGCGTTATTGGCAGCTAACCAAATCGATATGGCTAAAGGCCGTGATAACGGACTGGATGCCGCGTTATTGGATCGCCTTGAACTCAACAATGGGCGTATCGATGGCATGATTGAGGGTTTAGCCCAGGTGGTGGACCTGCCAGACCCCGTAGGAGAAATGACTGATTTGGGCCAAAGACCCAGCGGTATCAAGCTGCGTAAAATGCGTGTGCCTCTGGGTGTAGTAGGTATTATTTACGAATCGAGACCCAATGTAACCATTGATGCAGCCAGTCTTTGCCTAAAATCCGGCAATGCCACAATTCTTCGTGGTGGCAGTGAGGCGATTGAATCCAATCAAGCGATTGCCCGCTGTATCTCCCGAGGACTGGTTGATGCCGGACTGCCAGAGTCTGCGGTGCAAGTGGTAGCTATCACTAACCGCGCCGCTGTAGGTGAGCTAATTACCATGACTGAGTATGTGGATGTGATTGTGCCCCGTGGCGGAAAAAGCCTGATTGAACGCATTAGTTCAGATGCCCGGGTGCCTGTTATTAAGCACTTAGATGGCAACTGTCATGTCTATATTGATAGCCAAGCGGATAGAGAGAAAGCTATAGCCATTGCTGTGAACGCCAAGACTCACCGTTATGGGGTATGTAATGCCATGGAATCACTGTTAATTGACCAATCGGTGGCCCCATCCCTATTGCCAGAGCTGGCATCAATCTATGGTCAAAAGCAGGTCGAGCTGCGGGGTTGCGCTAAAGCCTGCGCCATTATATCCGATGTCAAACAGGCCACTGAAGAAGATTGGTATCAGGAGTACTTGGCGCCCGTATTAGCGGTGAAAGTAGTTTCCGGTATCGAGGAGGCCATTGAGCACATCAATCAATACGGTTCTGGGCATACAGAATCAATTGTCACCGAGGATCCTGAACATGGTCAGCGATTTATCACTGCGGTGGATTCCAGCTCGGTGATGATCAACGCCTCAACACGCTTTGCCGACGGTTTTGAGTACGGCTTGGGTGCTGAAATCGGCATCTCAACCGATAAAATACATGCCCGCGGCCCGGTTGGCCTTGAGGGCCTTACCAGCCAGAAATGGGTTGTATTGGGTGATGGCCAAATCCGTCACTGATAGGTCGATAGGGCTGTTTGGCGGCACTTTTAATCCGATTCACCACGGCCACTTGCGGGTAGCTACAGCATTAGCAGAGCATTTGGGAGTAACCCAAATGCGCATGTTACCCTGTGCGCTGCCGCCTCACCGCGAGCAACCAGAGGTCTCAGCAGAACAGCGGCTAGCAATGCTGGAGCTGGCTATCAAAGGGCAACTCATGCTGCGGGCTGATGGCCTTGAACTTCACCGGCAAGGGCCCAGCTACAGTATCGACACCGTAGTGCAAGTGCGCCGTGAAATCGCTGATCAGGTGCCACTATTTTTTTGCCTGGGCATGGATGCACTGACCGGCCTAAGCAGCTGGCACCGCTGGCGAGAATTGCTAGACCACTGTCATATTGTTGTCTGCTCGCGTCCCGGTTGGCCACCGCCCAATCGGGAGCCACTGGCAAATTGGATAAATCAGAACCGCTGCGACGATTTAAATGCAGTAAAAAACTGTGATCGAGGCCATATCTACTTCTGCGATCAGGTTAATTTGGATCTATCTTCGACTGCTGTTCGTGAGAACCTACGCGAGAATCCAGAACAGGGCAGTTGCATCGCTGACATGGTACCCTTAGCAGTGGCCAGCTATATTAAACAACACCAATTATACAAGTGACCGACTGTTATGAATCAAACCCCAGACGAACGACCCTTGAAGACTATTGTTATCGCCGCTTTAGAGGCTATCAAAGCCACCGATATCACTGCGATTGATGTGCGCGAGATCACCGGAATAATGGACACAATGATTGTCGCCTCGGGCAACTCTAATCGGCAGGTCAAGGCCCTAGCAAACAGCGTGGTCACCGAAGCAAAAACTGCGGGATATAGTTTGATCGGCATCGAGGGAGAGGATACTGCAGAGTGGATACTGGTGGATTTTGGTGAGCTGATTGTACACATTATGTTACCCACCACTCGAGCGTTTTACGATTTAGAGCGTCTGTGGGCAATCAGACCCAACCAAGAACAGGAACAAGAGCAGGATCAAGTACAACAAAACTCTAACTCCCCATGGAACACTTCAGATAACCGGGAATAGTCAACTGGCTATGAAAATTAGATTGTTAGCTGTAGGCACACGCATACCGGACTGGGTAAATCAAGGGTTCCAGGAGTACTCTAAACGCATGCCCGGCGAACTGAAGACCGAGCTCATTGAGGTACCCATCAATGTCAGGGGGCGCAATCCAGCTAACAATGCTGTAGAAAATCAGGGGCGCGCACTGTTAAAAAATGTCGCACAGGGTGATCTGGTGGTCACCCTCGAGGTGCTGGGCAAGTCACTATCCACCGAGGCTCTGGCCTCTCAGCTTGGCAGCTGGCAGATGAGCGGACGCAATATCTGCCTGTTGATTGGTGGCCCCGATGGCCTGTCCGATGACTGTTTGGCGCGCGCCGATTTTCGCTGGTCGCTGTCAGATCTGACTATGCCCCACCCCATGGTACGCATTCTAGTAATGGAGCAGCTATATCGAGCGTGGACAATAAATACCAATCATCCTTATCATCGCAGCTAGTCAATCGGATTATATAAATGTTGAAAGGTTCATCCATTTCAGATCTGCGCAGAGAACAGAAAGTGTTTTCGGTGCGCCTAATGGTTGCCGGCATCTTTGTATCGGCGCTGACCTCGATAATATTATTTCGCTACTTCGACCTTCAGGTTACCCAACATCAGGACTATATTGCCAACTCCGATAACAACCGCATACATATTAGACCCATAGCACCCCCACGGGGTTTGATATTTGATAGTCAGGGACAGGTATTGGCCGACAATCGACCCACCTACACCCTGAATATTATTGCTGATCGAACCGAAGATCTCGAGAGTTTGATAGCACATTTGGAATCCCTGATTACAGTTTTCCCCGGAGATCTAAAGCGCCTTAGGAAACGCATCCAACGCGGCAGAACCTTTGAAAAAATTCCCTTAAAGCATAATTTAACGGAGGAGGAGCGAGCTGTTCTGGCGGTCAATGGTCATCTTCTATCTGGTGCTGAAGTCAGTGCGCAACTCACGCGCTTCTATCCTCAGGGAGATCTTTTTGCCCATGTGATTGGTTATGTCGGCAGAATTAATGAACAGGAGAGCCAAAAGATAGATCTAACCCAATATCAGGGCACTGATTTTATTGGCAAAGTGGGTCTTGAAAAATTCTACGAAAGCCAACTGCTGGGTAGTTTGGGGGCTGAGCAGGTAGAGACCAATGCTAGGGGGCGCGTAACCCGTGTGCTGGACAGAGAAAATCCCGTTGCCGGTGATAACCTAACCCTATTTTTAGACAGCCATCTGCAGAAAATCGCGCAGGATGCCCTTGAGGGCGAGCGGGGAGCACTGGTGGCAATAGACATCAACTCCGGCGGCGTACTCAGCATGGTTAGTACTCCCTCTTACGATCCCAATCCATTTGTCTCTGGCATCAGTCAGAAAGCCTACGACAAACTGCTTAAATCTACTGATCAGCCGCTGTTTAACCGCGCTTTGCGCGGTCAGTATCCCCCGGGCTCTACGGTTAAACCGCTGTTTGGTTTAATTGGCCTACAGCACAATGTGTTTGATACGGATTATTCTATCGACGACCCAGGGTACTTTTATATGGTGGGTATCGAGCGCCCCTGGCGCGATCACAACTCTGAGCTCGGCGGTCACGGCAAAGGGGTAGATTTAGCTGAGGCGATTATTGAATCCTGTGATGTATTTTTCTACAACATTGGCATACAAGCTGGGATTGATCTACTCTCCAAGGAGAGTGTCCAGTTTAGCTTGGGACAGATGACCGGCATAGACTTGCCTGGTGAGCAGGACGGCATCATGCCCTCTCGGCAATGGAAAACCAAATATCGCAATCAGGAGTGGTTTGATGGCGATACCATCAATGTCAGCATAGGTCAGGGTTTTATGCTCACTACCCCCTTGCAATTGGCGGTGATGACAGCGCGAATTGCCTCTCGTGGAACACCAATAAAACCCAGATTGGTCAAAGCAGTTAATGGTATCAACACCACCCCCGAAATGGCTGATGAAGCCATTAAAATTGATCTGCAGCACTGGGATTATGTCCATAAAGCTATGGTTGATGTGGTCCATTCCAGCAAGGGCACAGCTCAGGGTATCAGTGGCGACCTTTCCTACAAGATTGCTGGCAAAACCGGCACCGCTCAAGTCATTAGCATCAATGAAAAAGAACAGTATGACTCCTCTAAGCTTGATAAGAGAAAGTGGGATCATGCCCTTTTTGTCGCCTTCGCTCCAGCTGAGGATCCCAAGATAGCCCTGGGACTTATTGTTGAAAATGGTGAGCATGGCAGCTTGACGGCAGCGCCCATTGCTCGCAAGGTAATCGATGCCTATATGGAAAATCTCCATTTGGACGATCAATCTCTGGTCAATACAGCACCCTTCGCGGCGGCAGGTAGTTAGATTATGTACCAGGGCGATTTTGTTAGGCGAATGGAGACTGATGGCGGCGAGAGGCGTCAGAATCCCCTGCGCATAGACTTTGCTCTGCTAATTCTACTGCTGACCCTTTGCACAGCGGGTCTATTTATCCTTTACAGCGCCAGTGAGAAAGATATTTCCTATATCACACGTCAGGCACTGATTATGGCGGCAGGTTTCTGTGGCATGCTAGTTATGGCGCAATTTCCATTGCGCTTCTGGGAGCGCTGGGCATTTATATTATACTCTGGTGCCCTACTTTCTCTGCTGGCGGTGCTGTTATTTGGTGTCGAGGCCAAAGGGGCCACTCGCTGGTTAGACTTGGGCTTTACCCGCTTTCAACCCTCAGAGGCAGCTAAGATCGCTGTACCTATGATGGTGTCTGCTTATCTCGGCAAACGCCATATACCGTCGTCGGCAAAGCACGTTGCTGGTGCACTGCTAATTGTGCTGGTGCCAGTAATGGCCGTTTTCAATCAGCCTGATTTGGGTACTGCCATATTAGTTTTTGCCTCAGGTTTTTTTGTGCTTTTTCTGGCTGGATTAAAAAAACGCTATCTTGTCGGCACCAGCCTTAGCGCACTGGCCGCAGCTCCCATTCTATGGCTGTATGTCTTGCGAGATTATCAAAAACAGCGCGTTTTGACTCTGCTTTCCCCTGAGGATGACAAATTCGGTGCCGGGTGGAATATCATACAATCCACAACTGCTATAGGGTCAGGCGGTCTCACCGGCAAGGGTTGGACCCAGGGAACCCAATCCCAGTTAAATTTTCTTCCCGAGAGCCATACCGATTTTATTATCGCCGTGTTGGCCGAAGAGTTTGGTTTGATGGGGGTTATTGCCCTCTGCGTGCTCTATCTAATGATTATTGGCCGCTGCATGATTGTTGCCCTAGGCGCGCAGTCTCAATTTGGCCGCCTGATGGCCGGCAGTGTCAGTCTCACCTTCTTTATTTATGTATTTGTAAATATGTGTATGGTATCAGGCCTACTGCCTGTGGTAGGCGTGCCGCTACCATTGATTAGTCACGGTGGTACCGCTATTGTTACACTGTTTTTTGGATTTGGTATTGTAATGGCCATCAGCTCAGAACCCAGACGAATTGGAACCGGACTTTGAAAAAAATCACTTACCTACTTTGCACTATATTTTATATGACTCTGAGCGGCCTATGCGTGGCAGACTACGCCCAGCATCCTCAGACTGAGGCGTTTATTGATCGAATGGTCAATACGCATAATTTTCAGCGACAGCAAATCCTCCACTGGCTATCCCAAGCCCAGCATCAGCAATCCATTGTTAAGGCTATGAGCAGACCCGCAGAGAAGGTCAAGCCATGGCACGAGTACAGAAAGTTGTTTGTGTCACAATTGCGAATCGATAGAGGCGTAGAATTCTGGCGCGAAAATCAGTCCACGCTGGAGCGGGCCGCTGAGGATTTTGGCGTCGATCCGGCGATTATCGTCAGCATTATGGGTGTTGAAACCAACTATGGGCGCAACACTGGTAGCTACAGGGTAATCGATGCCCTGAGTACCTTGGCATTTGATTATTATGTCGACATTGATAAGCGGGAATCCCGTCGAAAATTTTTTACCACACAACTTGAACATTTTTTTCTGTTGGCAAGAGAACAACAACAGGACCCCCTAACCCTGAAAGGCTCCTACGCCGGCGCCATGGGCTGGGGTCAATTTATGCCCAACAGCTACCGCAACTACGCCGTGGATTACGACGATGACGGTGTGGCTGATATCTGGACAAACCCCACGGATGCTATAGGCAGTGTGGCCAATTACTTCATCAAACACGGCTGGAAAGCAGGCCAACCCGTAGCGACACGGGCTGTTGTAGCGGATAAGCCCGACCCCAAACAACTCAATAAAATGCGTCGTCCACAACTGAGTATCGGCGATCTCACCGACAAGGGCTATAAGCCGGTGGAGAACTACGCCTCTGATCTCAAGGCATTTCCGATACTGCTGGCGGGAAAATATGGTGATGAGTACTGGTTGGGCCTACATAATTTTTATGTGATTGGCCGCTATAATCCCAGAGTCAAATATGCCATGGCGGTGTACCAGCTCAGTTTAAGCATTCGAGAGCGTTTCTGTGAGTCCAACGATAGTTGCTGAAACCACAGACTCCCGACTGGCAGAGCAGGCTCCTATAACACTTAAACTCACTATCCTTACTCTGAGTCTGTTGCTGTCAGCCTGTAATGGCTGGCAGATCCTCAGTGGACCTGTACAGGACGGTGCTGGGCACCCGGTGGATACCAGCACCATCCCCGATGCTGTGCCAATCTATAAGCCCATCACCAAGGCCGGTAATAAAAGCCCCTACACCCAATTTGGTAAAACCTACTATGTGCTGCCAACCAGTGTAGGTTATCGGGAGACCGGGATAGCTTCTTGGTATGGCAGCAAATTTCATGGGCGCCTCACTTCCAATGGCGAAATTTACAATATGTACGCGATGACCGCTGCCCACAAGACCCTGCCAATTCCAACCTATGTTCGGGTTACCAATCTCGACAACAATCACTCTGTGGTTTTAAAGGTCAATGATCGCGGCCCCTTCCACGAATCGCGGATTATCGACATTTCCTATGTGGCGGCGTTAAAATTAGGCTTTGCCGATCAGGGAACAGCACCGGTTTTGGTTGAGGCCTTACAGCCCTCCAGCGCTACCCAAAACAATAACAAGAAACCGCCAATCACTGCGCAAAGCCCCAGTGCTATGCCCAGAGGACACTATCTTCAGGCTGGATCCTTCGACAGTGAACAGTCGGCCAAACAGCTGGCTGCCAAGGTGGAAAAACTCACAGACTATCCAGTGTCCACTTACCACCCAGATGGGGTGTTTAAAGTCTGGATAGGACCAATTGCCCAGAGTGCGGAACTAAATCATATCAAGCGTCATCTATACCATAAAGCCGGGATTTCCTGTTTCACAGTAGAGCCCGACCTATCAAGTAGCACTATTAACCCCTGAATCACTTGCAAATGGGCATAGCGCTGCGACTAATGTTAGAATAGACCTATCAATATTTGCTGTTTGGGTACCACTGTTATGTCTAAAAATTGGACGCTATACGCTGTTTTTTTGTTGCTATGTGCCAGTGCACTCGATGCCGCCCAGGCCAAGCAGTTTTTGCCAGACCCACCCCAACTGAATGCTAAAGCCTGGATGCTGATAGACGCAGATACGGGACAGGTTATTACTGAACACAACGCTGATCAGCCACTGCCGCCGGCTAGCTTGGCAAAAATGATGACTACCTATATCGCCTCTGAGGAGATAGAGCGCGGCCGTATCAAAGAGAATGACTTAGTCCTGATCAGTGATAATGCCTGGGAGCTGGGCGGTGCCAAAACTGATGGCTCCACCATGTTTTTAAGCCCCAGATCAAAGGTCTCGGTACTGGATCTGATGCATGGTGTGATTATTCAGTCTGGCAACGATGCCGCCATCGCATTAGCAGAGCATATCAGCGGCGGTGAATCCGCTTTCGCCGATAATATGAACTACCAAGCCGAACTACTGGGAATGTCGAATACCTACTATGCCAATGCCACCGGTCTACCAGCCGAGGGCATGGTTACCTCAGCTCGCGATTTAACCATTATTGCTCAGGCAATAATCAATGAGCACCCAAAGTACTACAGTATTTATTCCAAAAAATACTTTCAACATAACAACATCAATCAGCCCAACCGCAACCGGCTACTGTGGCGAGACAGCAGTGTAGATGGCCTTAAAACCGGACATACAGAAGAGGCGGGCTACTGTTTGGTGGCTTCCTCGAAGCGCCGCGATATGCGCTTGATTTCGGTAGTCCTAGGTGCCAACAGTGAAGACTTAAGAGCGCGAGAAACCCAAAAACTATTTTCCTATGGCTTCCGTTACTACGATACTCTGACTGTTTATGCTGCAGGGGATATCATCAAGGAGAATACGGCTGTTTGGTATGGACAACAGGACTTTCTAAATTTGACCATTGCCGATGATATAGTCCTGACCCTACCCAAAGGCCAGCAGAAGGCACTTTCTGCAGATATTCTTATCGACAGCGACATAAAAGCACCGATTACCGCAGGACAGGAACTGGGCCGCTTGCGGGTTAGCCTCAACGATGAACAGATGATCGATGTCCCGCTAGTAGCCGAGAAAGATATTGCTGAAGCAGGCCTATTTTCAAGACTGTTTGACTGGATTCTGCTGTTTTTCACCCAGCTGATATCATGAGAAAGAGCCCTTGAACGAACCCAAAAAACCGCAAATAGAGTTTCCCTGTCAGTATCCAATCAAAGTGATGGGCAGCGCCGGCTCAGCGTTGTACCAACATATCCTTCGAGTAATGGATGCGCATGCTCCTGGATACAAAGAATCAGATATCACTATCAAAAATAGTGCCAAGGGAAACTGGCAATCCATCACTGTGGTAATTACCGCAACGGGAAAACCGCAACTGGACGCCCTATTTGCCGACCTGAAAACCAGCTCCTCAGTAAAAATGGTGCTGTAGCATGTCCTCCGTTGGCAGCGACAATTTTCCACTGATTGTTCGTCAACTGGGGGTCCAGGATTATTCTCCTGTGTACCAGGCGATGAGAAACAGCATTGATCAACGCGACAATTCCAGTCCTGATGAGATTTGGCTAGTACAACACAATTCGGTGTTTACCCAGGGGCAAGCGGGCAAAGCGGAGCATATTTTCACCCCCGGCTCGATTCCCATCGTGCAGTCAGATCGCGGAGGTCAGGTGACTTATCATGGCCCTGGGCAGATAACCGCCTACCTGCTTATCGACTTAAAACGCCGAAAAATAGGCGTTCGCGATCTGGTTTCACTCATAGAACAAGCTGTAGTATGTACCCTGAATCACTGGGGCGTTAAAGCCAATCCGCGCCGCGATGCACCGGGAGTATATGTGGAGAGTGGCAAAAAAATTGCCTCTCTAGGACTGCGGATTAGAAAGGGATATAGTTACCACGGATTAAATCTCAATGTAGATATGGATATGTCACCCTGGCAACATATCAATCCCTGCGGTCTAGGGATTGATATGACTCAGCTGGCAGATCTAGTTAATCCGACTCCCGGTATACAGCAAGTCAGTGATAAACTCTTAGAATATCTCAGCCGTGAGCTGGGACATGAGGATTATCAGGTGAGAACTGATCAGACATTCACAGAATCCACTTATCGCAGCTTATAGACCCTAGGAACACCCATGACATCAGATGTGATTATTCCACCGAAACGCACCAAGCGCCTGCAGCAGGGCGAGAAACTGCGCAGTGCTGACAAAGTGGAGCGCATCCCGGTAAAGGTTATTCCCACCACTGAGGTGCAAAAAAAGCCAGAGTGGATGCGCATTCGCCTATCTTCTTCACTCAGAGTCAATCAAATCAAAGGCATCCTCAGAGAGCACAAAATGGCCACTGTGTGCGAGGAGGCCGCCTGCCCCAACCTCCATGAATGCTTTAGTCACGGCACAGCAACATTTATGATTATGGGCGAAATCTGCACCAGACGCTGCCCATTTTGTGATGTGGGCCACGGCAAACCCAACCCTCTCGATAGCGAAGAGCCTGGCAATCTGGCCAGCGCTATTAAAGCAATGAACCTCAGATACGTGGTAATCACCTCAGTGGACCGCGATGATCTTCGCGATGGCGGTGCACAGCATTTCGCCGACTGTATCCGTGAAGCCCGTCAACTGTCACCGAAATTAAAAGTAGAGGTGTTAGTTCCCGACTTTCGAGGGCGCATGGAACCAGCTCTGGAAATTCTCTCTTTCACAGCGCCAGATGTGTTCAACCACAATATGGAAACTGTGCCACGCCTCTATCGAAAAGCTCGTCCCGGAGCCAACTACCAGTGGTCGCTAAAACTACTCAAAGAGTACAAAGCACTAAATCCAGATGTGCCAACTAAATCCGGTTTAATGGTGGGTCTTGGAGAAACTAAAGATGAACTAATGAGAACTCTGGATGATCTGCGCAGTCATGATGTAGATATGCTCACAGTGGGTCAATACCTGCAACCCTCAGCCAATCATTTGCCCGTTGATCGTTTTGTTCATCCAGATGAGTTCCAAGAGTACAACGAGTATGCGGAGAGTATTGGCTTCACTCAGGCGGCCTGTGGGCCTCTGGTTCGATCCAGTTATCATGCTGACAAACAGGCCCGCGGAGAAAACGTTGGCTAAACGGGCAAAACCTGCTTAGCTATCAACCCATACTTCCCGCAACGGCTCGCCAAAGTCATCATAGATAATTTGCTTTTTGGGTCTACTACTTGGCTTTTTAACACTAGGGGTCTGACCCTTTTTCTTGCGAGCATCAACTGCGGAAACCACATCGTTCAAGTAAGTTCTGGTCTTAATGGCAGATGGGCTGACAAACACCGATTTGGCCCTGGGCCTATCGAGAGGCTCCCCAGTTTCACCGGGATCACATTTTTGGATCTCCCCACCATGCGAAAGGAATTCTTGGGTTTTGCGATGCAGCTCCCTGCGCATAGACTGTTTAGATGATTTGCGAATCACAGCGTTTAGGTCAATTTACAAATAACAGTTAGTTAGTTTATCAAACATCAAAAGACATGCAATGAAAGCCCCGTAGTTTACTGACTTCCGTCCTGATTAAACTCTCTTTCCGCCACCTTAGCGCCATAGCGACGGGCGACAACATCCGGCACTAACAACAGCGCTGGAGTCAACAACAGCGTCATCACTGTGGCTAGCAATAGGCCGTTAACTATGGCACTGGCGAGGGGCTGCCACCAGGAGACCACCATACCGCCAGCTTCTATTTTACGGTTGACTATATCCACACTGTACCCTGTGGCCAGCGGCAATAATCCTGCAACCGTAGTGGCCGTGGTTAGCATAACCGGCCTAAATCTGGATTTGGCCGCCTGATATACCGCCTCGACAGCGCTCAATTCAGTATTATTGCGACGCAAAAAATTATAGCTGTCTATCAATACAATGTTGTTATTCACTACGATCCCAGCCAGTGCAACGATGCCAACGCCTGTCAGTATTGTGCTGAATACGGCCTGCGTAACAAGCAAACCCAACAGTACACCTGAGGTGGACAGCACCACAGAAAATAGAATTAAGAAAGACTGGTAAAAGCTGTTAAATTGGGCGACCAGCAAAATAAGCATCAAACCCATGGCCAGAGTAAAAGCCGTACTCAAGAAGTCTGCGGACTCAGCCTGCTCTTGATTGGCACCGCGAAACTGAATTTTTACCGAGGGATCTAGATCTTGCTGCTCCAACCAGCGCTGTATCTGTTTGACTTGGTTGTCTGTAACATAACCCTCTTTAGTATTGGCAAAGATAAACACTGACTCCATCATATCCACACGCTGAATGGTATCTACACGGGGTTTGGCCTGACGCTGAGTGAAGCTACCAATGGGCACCGAGCCAGTGTCTGTGTTAACCCTGAGATCGTCTAGGGACTCTAATTTGCGATATTCATCGGGATAGCGGACACGAATTTCTACCTCTTTGTCGGCATCATCGGGACGAAACTCACCAATCATGATGCCGTTGGTCACTAATTGAACCACCTGTCCAAGAGCGCCCACATTGACCCCCAGTATTTTTGCCTGTGCTCGATCTACTACCATCTCCCATTGAATACCCGCGAGGGGAAGTGTGTCTTCGACATCTCTGAGGCCGACAATATTCTCCTCAATCCAAGTACGCATTTGCGCAGTGGTACGATGCATAGCGTCACGGTTATTGGAGGAGAGCTGTATCTGCAAATCCTTACCTACAGGAGGACCGCCTTGAACTTCCCCGGCAGTCACAAAAACTCCTGGTATATTGGCAGTGAGTTCCCGAATCTCGGCAAATACATCGTCACTGCTACGGTCTCTTTGTGCTCTGGGGTAGAGCTCAATTAAAAACAGAGCGATTTGATCACGACTGGCATCGCTCTGACCGATTAACTGCCCGCCTTCACTGGAGGCATAAATATGCTTGATATCTGATAGCTGAGAAAAAGCCTGTTCTACTTGCTTGACTATCTGCTTTTGCTCTGAGATTGAAAGATTGCCCTGCGCACGCACTGTCGCCATTCCAAAGCGATTTTCCATATCTGCAAAGAACTCTAAACCAGCGCCAAATTTTCCGTAGTTGTAGAAGATAGAGACCACCAGAGTCACAATTATACCCGCGGTAAACAGCGGTCTCTGGATAGCCGGCTTCAACAACTTTAGGTATGCGTTTAAGAGAGGCTCAAATAGCGTGGTAGGAGAAATTTCCAGTTCTGGTTTGTCCGTCAGCTCACGCTGCTTACCGCGTCTTCGCGCCAGTACAATACCCAGAACTGGGGCAAAAACTAGCGCATAAGTCAACGACCAAGCCAATACCGCAAAGACTGTCACCGGCAGATAAAACATAAAGCTTCCAGAGACACCGGGCCAGAACAACATCGGTAAAAATGCTGCAAGCGTGGTACCGATTGAAGCTATCACTGGCACAGCCATTCGCCGCACAGCAAGCAGGTAGGACTCGCGCACAGACAGTCCCTGGGCAACTCGGGTATTGGCAAATTCGACCACCACGATGGAACCATCAATCAGCATACCCAAGGACAGTAGCAACCCGAACATCACCATAAAATTAAAGCTAAAGCCCATTAGATTGCCGATAATCATTGCACCCAACAGGCAAAATGGAATGCCAAACCCGACCAACAAACCAGATCGAACTCCCAGAGTAGCGACCACCAAAACCAAAACTAGGGCCATTGCAGTTAGGATATTACCCATTAATTCACTGACCATGGACTTGGCATATTCGGAACTATCGAAGGTATAGTCGATGTGAATATCCCGCGAGAATTGATTGCGATAGCTTTCGACAACTTCCCGTACGGCTTTAACTGTTTCAATGGAGTTTGTACCCAAACGCTTACGCACATTGAGTGCCATAGTGGGCTCACCATCAAAGGTGCTAAATCCGGTTGGGTCTTTGAAGGTGCGTTTCACAGTGGCTATATCAGCGAGCGAGATAACACCATTTTGATCACTGCGAATAGGTAGCTCGCGGATATCCTCAACCGTCTCTATCAGCGCTGGAACCTTAATGCCAAAACGTCCCATGGCAGCATCCATCTCACCGGCAGGAATCAGCAAATTATTGGTCCGCACCAGATTGACCAGCTCATCAACTCTAAGCTGGTAGGATTCCAACTTGGCGGGCTGTAAAATTACCTCAACGACTTCCTCTCGATGTCCGGAAAGAGTTGCCTCAAGCACTGTATCCAAACCCTCGATTTTGCGCTGGAAGAATTTTGCCGCTGAGAAAGTATCTCTCTCATCAACCCGATCTCCAGACAATGTCACCACCACGTCGGGCTCGGGCATAGGACTGATTTGTTTAACGACAGGCTCTTTGGTCTCAGAGGGAAACTCCGCCTTGGCTCTATCTACTGCCTCGCGAACCTCAGCAACCACCTTGTCAATATCCAGATTAATGTCAAACTGGACAAATACGTAGACCATTCCCTCGCGAGCTGTGGCGTTGATCTCCTCAAGGCCATTTAGTGTTTTAATTTCTTTTTCAATAGGTCTGATCAGAAGCCGGGTACCATCTTCTGGAGAGATACCGTCGTGACGCACCATAACAACTGCAGCTGGCACTGTAACATTGGGATTGACCTCAACCGGCATCAGGGCCACCGACAATAGGCCTGCAAATACCACCATCACCATCATTAACAGCGTGGCTCTTGAACGATCAACGAGGGATCTGAGTAAGGTCATCGTCTGTTGTCCATATTCTTAATCAGCTGGGAACGCGAGCTAGTTTCAACCAACTCTCCCTCAGCGACATAGTTCTGACCTACGGTAATTAGATCGACATTCTCTGGTAGACCTTTAACCCAGACACCCCGATCAGTCTCTCCAATCACAGAGACTCTCAACTGAGCTACATATCCTTCATTTAATACCGTTCTGACCACCGGACTGCCAGTCCCATCCAGCAGTATTGAACTCGCTGGAACTAGATGTGCCAGGATCGGCGGTTGATTGATCTTTAACTGTCCAGACATACCAGCGCGCAACAACATCTCTGCATTCTGCAGGGTCGCTTCTACGCGATAGCTTCGGGTACTTGGATTGGCTTCATGGGCGATATAGGAAATGGTGGCTTGGATAGGGCTTTGGTTGGAAAATTCAGCAAGTGCTTTATCACCCAGACGCAACTTAACCACATCGGCCTCCGCTACGTCAGCAATCACCTTGATTGGATCAAGCTCTACCACCTTGGCGCAAAGCTGCCCAGACGCTATGTAGTCACCGGCCTCCACTGGCCTGGTTTCCACAATACCCGCTAATGGTGACTCAATAATCAGGTCGTCGAGGTTGTTTTGACTTTGCTTTAAAAGTAGCTTTGCACTTTCCAAGTTAGCTTTGGCCTGAGCTATGGCGAGTTCAGACTGATAGCCCGCAGTCTTTAATTGAAGTGCTCCCCGATAAGCTATCTCCGCCTGACGAAGCTGAGCTTCTGCAGAGTCCACTCTCAATTGCTGATCCTCAAGTTCAATAACACAGACCGGTTGACCCTGCTCAATACTGACGCCTCTGCGCCCGGGGACCGCAGTCACCCGACCAGACAGTTGAGCGGTTAACTCTATCACTCTGTGGGGCTCGGTTTTCGCTCGGAGTGATAGTTGCGGATTGAACTGCTGGGTTGTGAATCGCTGCACCTCAACTTTAGTTAACTTAGATGGCGTAAAATCCCCAGCGCTTTCGGTATCCACTCCCTCGAAAAAGCCACTGGCTAACCAAACTAAAGTGGCAACTGCAAGAAGTAGCGCGATTTTAATATTTGCGTTCAAAAAATACCCCTAAGGTAAACTTACCAATCTGTTTAATTCTGGACTGCGTTACGGGACACAACCTTGTCTAGTTTAACCTGATTTGGAGTGCTAATATTATTATTCAACAAAATTATATTGTTTAAAATAGACTTGCGCTGTCAACGCATGATAGTCCAACTTCCTTACTATGCTTGGCCAGCAAAAATAACTACCTGAGGGGTAATTTCACTGATAGAGAAAATATTTCTCAGCGACGCAAAATTGACGCAAAATTAAAGTTTTCACCATCAAATGCTAGTTAATTTTTAGGCGATTGGTATAATCACCAATCTTTTTAAAACGCAATCCAACGGACCGCATACCATGAGTTTTAACGATATTCCCGCAGGTAAAGATCTGCCCAATGATATTAATGTGATTATCGAGATTCCAGCCAATCACGATCCTATTAAATACGAAGTGGACAAAGACAGTGATGCAATTTTCGTCGATCGCTTTGTAGCCACTCCCATGTTCTATCCAGCAAATTATGGGTATGTCCCCCAGACGCTCTCAGAGGATGGCGACCCCCTAGATGTATTAGTGGTAACACCCTACCCAGTGATGCCCGGCTCTGTTATCCGCAGCCGAGTTATCGGTGTGCTCAACATGAGCGATGAATCCGGTGTAGATGCAAAGCTGTTAGCTGTTCCCCACGGTAAACTGACTAAACTCTATGATCATGTCACTAAAATTGGTGACCTAGATGATTTGCTAGTCAAACAGATTGTTCACTACTTCGAGAATTACAAGGCACTTGAGCCGGGTAAATGGGTTAAAGTCGACGGCTGGGATAATGCTGAAGCAGCTCGAGCCGAAGTCACTGCCTCAAGAGAGCGCTATCTCGCCGGTTGATTGCAAGTGAAATATGGACCAATGTTGACCAGCCCGTTTAACATCACCGCACAGCCTGTTAAATATCGCTCTCAAGCTCTGCAAAAACGGACTCCCTCGAGAGTCCATTTTGTTTGAGTAGGTCGTGCAGACGCCGCAGACCGTCAATTTGTATCTGTCGAACGCGCTCTCGGGTTAAACCCACTTTCCTACCGACCTCATCGAGAGTTTCTTGGCGATGGTTCTTTAGTCCAAATCTGCGAACCAAAACTTCCCGCTGTTTATGTGGCAGTTCATTTATCCAATCATCGATCTTTTTGAATAGATTTGCATCGCCTATCAGGCGCTCCGGGGTGTTTGCCTTGATATCAGAGACGATATCTCCCAGAGGTCGCTCAGCTTCACCAATGGAAATATCCAGAGAACACACCCTATCATTTAACTCTAAGATCCTATTTACGTTCTCCACAGGCTTGCCAACCGCATTGGCGATTTCTTGCGAACTCGGAGCATGATCTAGACGCTGCACTAACTTCCTTGTAGCACGCTTATAGCTATTGAGCTCCTTCACAATGTGGACGGGCAATCTGATGGTTCGGGTTTGATTCATTAATGACCGCTCTATGGTCTGCCTAATCCACCAAGTAGCGTAGGTCGAGAAACGAAACCCTCGATGGGGGTCAAACTTCTCAACTGCTCGCATCAAACCTAGATTACCCTCTTCGATTAAGTCCAAAAGCTCCAAACCGCGGTTGACATAGCACCTAGCTATCTTCACCACCAGACGCAGATTACTTTCAATCATTTTGTGACGCGCTTCCTCATCACCAGCCTGTAATTGAATAGAGAGTGAAACTTCTTGATCAGCAGTTAAAAGTGGTGAGTAACCTATCTCCTTCAGATAGAGACCGGTCGCATCGATAACTTGGGGTTCGGGAGTGAAATCGGGATTATTTTCATGTGCTAGTGTTTTGTCCATGATCTTTGCAACTCCTATGCAATTTTAAAATTCTAGCTCAGCTAGTATTCGTTGTATTTCCATTTATAACAACCATAATATTTGAATTTAAAATAAAGTCAATTGCTAAGATATCAGGACAGTTTGAGCCAATTGCAATGTTTATATCAGCTAACTATTCAACAGCGATTTCAAAAATTCTCGCGTCTATTTTAAATAATCCTCTGGATTAACTGGCTCTCCATCTTTTCTGATTTCAAAGTACAGGCGGCCCTCGGTGCCCAATTTTGAGATTGGTTGCTTGTGATCAACTGAATCTCCTTCTTTAACCAGAAGGGTCTGACTGTGCCCATAAGCGCTCAAGAGTTTCTCGGAGTGTTTGACGATAATTAACTTGCCATAATCTCTCAGCCCATCACCAGCATAGACCACAATGCCAGTTGCCACCGGACGCACTGCGGAGCCACCCGCAGCCTTGAAGGTCATCCCCTTGCGCAACTGTTGTGGATTGTAGTCTTCGACAATCTTACCCTCCACGGGTGCTTGCCAGGGTAAAGCCTCGGCATTGGACGGCGGTCTGGCTATTACAGTTTTACTTTTGGCCTTAACCTTGCCCAAAGCATTATTAGCCCTTGGAGCCGATATAGGTTTTTCAACTTTTGGCGCGACAGCTGCAAGTTTTACCGATGGAGCTTTCGAATCAGGGCGAATACTTAATATCTGGCCAGGACTGATTACATAAGGCTTTTGTAATTGATTAATTTCGGCGAGTTTCCCAACAGCCAGATCATAGCGCCAGGCAATGGCATACAGGGTTTCTCCAGATTCCACCCTATGGATATCGATACGCGTGCTAGATGGCTGTTGGCGACTGACCACTGGAGCGGGATAGGATGAGCAGCCCTGCAAAGAAATCGATCCAATAATGAGTGTGAATAGTAGTGGGCGCACAATTAGTCCATTTATCCAGAAACTTATCGGAGGCGTTCACCTAATAACTCCAACACCAACACCAATGCCAGCCCAGTGAGCAATGCAGTGACACAAGCCAGTGTTTGAGGGTCCTGCCCGACCAATAATTGATAGTCACTGGGTGACAAATTGGCAGTGCTCTGCACAATTTGGTTACCTGTGTCTAGGCTGGTTGTGTCCACCTGTTTCCAGGGCCAAATAACCGTTAAACTGCCAATTAAAAATCCACAGAGTGTATTTATGACTGTAGTGCTATAGTTATCCAGCAACCAAGATAGCAGCCGACTAAATAACATGAGTCCGATAATCCCACCAGCGGCAGTAATAGCCAGCAAATCCCATTGCGTATTGACCAGGGCATCGATAAACACCGAGTACAGCCCCAAAAGCACCAGTATATAGGACCCGGAGATTCCGGGCAGTATCATGGCACAGACAGCGATACTACCGGCAAAGAACATAGTCAGGTAGCTGCCATCGATAACTGTTGAAGGCGCTTTGGAAAGCATATATGTCAAGGTCAAACCCAGACCTAGAGCTATCAACTGAGTAGCATTCCTTGGAGGATGTTGTCTCAACAGATAAATTACTGAGGCCAAAATAAGACCAATAAAAAACGACCACAGTGGCAACGGATGATTGGTTAATAAAAATTTAACCACGCCCGCCAGTGTAAACAGGCTAAATAGGACTCCTGCGAACAATGTGGCTAGGAAATTGCCGTTGATATGTTCCCACAGTGCAGCGAGACCGCGAGATCGCCCTACTTTTAAGGCCTCAAGATTAATAGATTGTATACTTGCTATTAACTCGGCATAAATACCAGTAATAAATGCTACGGTTCCAGCAGATACACCGGGCACCAGATCCACAGCGCCCATGGCGACACCGCGTAAAAATAAAAACAGTGTCTCTCTCATAGTCATCTATCCTTAAATAGCCGTCAACCCAAGCTATGCCGAGCGCGTAACCCCTGCCAAAAGGGGGACAAACTTAACTTTTTCAATTACTTCCTCATCGAAATGATTGGAATCATTCAACCTTCTAATAACCCGCAAATCCTGTTCCTCACCCTTGCCTACAGGAATCACCAACAGACCATTAGGCGCCAATTGCAGAAGCAGTTGTTGCGGAATATCCTGCGGCGCAGCGGTTGAAATTATGCCATTGTAGGGCGCAAATTCTTGACAGCCAAAGCTGCCATCAGAAAGATTCGCAGCAATATTGTCGAGGCCCAATCTGCGAAACCGCTGTTTGGCTTTTTTCAACAGCGGCTCTATTCTCTCCACCGAAATAACTTCCTTTACAAGCTGTGATAACACCGTAGTTTGGTAACCAGAACCAGTGCCAATCTCGAGCACCCGCTGGAGGGGGCCGTCAGTTAGCAATATCTCCGTCATGCGGGCGACAGTGTAGGGTTGAGAGAGGGTTTGAGAAAAACCAATGGGCAGTGCTGTATCCTCGTAAGCCCGGTGAGCTAGAGCCTCATCTACGAATAGATGCCGCGGCGTCATCCTGATCACATCCAGCACCGCTGGATTTTTTATCCCCTGTTCCTGAAGGCGCTGTATCAAGCGCTCTCTTGTACGCTGGGATGTCATACCGATGCCAGCTAAATCCAATGAGTTCACTCAATACTCCCAATCAAAATCTTTACAAACACCTCATTATCAATGGACCAAATATATCACAGGGCGATAAAATGCGGGTGAATTATTCGATCAGTAATGCCGATCTAACTCTCCCCAGGCATCAACAGCGCCACGGCGTGACAGCTAATTCCCTCACCGCGACCACTAAAACCCAATCCCTCGGTAGTAGTGGCTTTAAGATTTACCCGATCTACAGAACAGTGCAAAGTGGCGGCTAAATTTTCGCGCATTTGACTGAGGTATGGTGCCATTTTTGGAGCCTGGGCGATAATGGTGATATCTGCATTGCCCAGCTGAAACTGTCTAGCGGACATCATCTCAACAATCAAATCCAACAGTTTGCGGCTATCAAAGCCGCTGTACTGGGGATCGGTGTCGGGAAAATGTTGACCTATATCCCCTTCACCCAGCGCACCAAGGATACTATCTATTAGAGCATGGATAACCACATCGCCATCGGAGTGAGCCTCTAGGCTTTGGGAATAAGGTATAAAAACGCCACCCAAGACCAGACCATCACCCGGCGCAAATTTATGCACATCATAGCCATGACCTATTCGCATCCTTTCACTCCCTGATTTTGCAAGATCGCTGCAGCCACGGCCAAGTCCTCCCGCCTAGTAATTTTAATATTGTCTCGACGACCCTCTACCACCTGTGGTCGATGGCCTGCGAACTCTATAGCCGAGGCCTCATCAGTGGGAATTAGGCCCTCTTGCAACGTCGCCTGCATCGCACTCATCAGTAGTCCAAATCGGAACATCTGGGGAGTTTGGGCCACCCAGTATTGACTCCGCTCCACAGTTTTGACAATAAGCTGCTCACCACTGACCTTCTTGAGGGTATCATTGACCGGTAGCGCCAAGATACCACCCACCGGATGCTCCGATAAACTATCAATCAACTGGTTCATACTGTCGGTAGTGACGCAGGGCCTCGCCATATCATGGACCAATACCCAGTCATCCTGATCAGCGAATTCTTGAAGGGCCCGCAGCCCATTGAAAACTGACTGCGCTCTATTTTCCCCACCACCGAGCAGGCGCACTCGGCCGCCATCTACTGCAGGAACCTCAGACCAATGCGCGGAAGTCATATCACAGGGCACATAAACCCTATCGATCATAGACAGGCTAAGTAAGCGGTTCAGGGTATATTGGGCAACCAACTGTCCGTTGAGTTGGTAAAACTGCTTGGGAATATCTGCACAGAAGCGACTGCCGATACCAGCAGCCGGAACCACAGCCCATAATTTTGACGCGGATTTACTCATCACCCGCTGGAGCAGCCTGTGCCGCTGGGAGCTGTTTGTTGTTGTCAATCACCAGATAAAAAGTCTCATTGTTCTTAATCATGCCGAGATTTTGCCGCGCTTTTTCCTCAATGGAATCGGAATTGGTTTTGAGGCTCTCAACTTCTTTGGCAATCAGCAGGTTTCGCGTTTTTAACCGCTGATTTTCTTCTCTCTGGGTCGCCAATTGTCTGTCGAGATCTAACTTGTGGGAAATACTGCCCTCTCCGAACCACAGCCGCCACTGGAGCAGTATCAGAATAATAATAAGTACAGTGATCAACCAGCGCATAGGCCTAGAGCAGAAACAGTATCATCACTGGAATTCTGCCCTGCCTCTGTAGGGCGCAACAACAGTCCCCAACTCGGCTTCAATGCGCAGTAGGCGATTATACTTTGCCACGCGATCAGAGCGACACAGAGAGCCAGTTTTTATCTGTCCAGCTGCAGTTGCCACTGCTAAGTCGGCAATTGTAGTGTCTTCAGTTTCACCAGATCGGTGAGAAATCACCACATTATAGCCGGCCTCTTTGGCCATATTGATGGCATCCAGAGTCTCTGACAGGGTGCCAATTTGGTTAAATTTTATCAGGATAGCATTGCCTACACCCATATCAATGCCACGGCTCAGAATGTCAGTGTTGGTGACAAACAAATCATCACCCACCAGTTGAACGCGATCTCCTAGCTTTTCAGTCTGATATTTCCAACCATCCCAGTCGGATTCATCCTGGCCATCCTCAATGGAGATTATCGGATACTGATCGCAGAGCTGCGCCAAGAAATCACTGAACCCCTGGGCATCATAGACTCGCCCCTCTCCGGATAAATCGTAACGGCCCTCTTTGTAGAACTCTGAGGCCGC
>JACLAD010005085.1_pt1 | contig 25250 bp, 9 predicted proteins | sample 8027901 | NCBI WGS metagenome assembly JACLAD01 (sample SAMN15725071, study PRJNA655200) | protist metagenome | isolation source: fluorescence activated cell sorting (FACS) single amplified genomes of... | place: Spain: Blaines Bay Microbial Observatory, Mediterranean Sea | collected 2016-07-05 | reverse complement strand
CAGGATTTTGTTTCGTTACCTTTACTGAACATACAGCTCCTGTAACAGTTGTGAAATTTTCTGGAAAAGGCTCCGGTCGGATGGTGTTAAGTGCTTCTCTTGATGGTTCTGTTCGTGCTCATGATATGCTAAGATATAAGAATTTTCGTACTTTCATTTCTCCAACCCAAACTCAATTTACAACATTAAGTGTGGATCCAAGTGGAGAGGTAGTATGTGCAGGTTCATTGGATCCTTTCAATATATATGTATGGGCAATACAGACCGGTACCTTATTAGATGTTCTGGCAGGTCATGAAGGACCTTTGGCGTGTATGGATTTCTCGCAAGGAAGTGGTAAATCATTGATGGCTTCAACTTCATGGGATGGGACTCTAAAGATCTGGGATGTATATGATAGTAAATGCATAGAGACAATGGAACATGGTTGTGATGTGCTAGCGGTATCTTTCAGGCCTGATGGCCAAGAAGTTTGCACAGCAGCGATGAATGGAAATCTGCAGTTTTGGGATGTAGAAAGTGGAACCTCAGTCAAAATTATCGAAGGTCGTAGAGACATTAGTGGTGGGCGTTTGTCGACAGATGCCAGGACAGCTGATAACTCTGTTAGATCAAAATACTTTACTACTGTTGATTACACAGCTGATGGCAAGTGTGTTATTGCGGGTGGACAGAGCAAATATGTGTGTATATATGTAGTTGCCACAGGTGCGCTTATCAAGAAGTTCCAAATGTCATATAATAGATCTCTTGATGGCATTCAAGAGGAATTGCGAAGTGATACTATGTTTGATGGTGTCATCCCTGAAAATATTGTCGGTGCTTATGAGAGTGATGAAGAAATAACAAATGATAACACCTTACCTGGTATTCAGAATAGGAGAAGAGCTGACGATGGCTCTCGTACTACAAAACCTACTGTGCTTACCTCTTCCGTCAAATTTTCACCAACTGGGAGAGAATTTGCTGTAGCCACAACCCAGGGTCTCCAGATATTTAGTTTGGACGAAGATATGCTATTTGCACCTACTGATTTGGATATCACAATCACACCTCAATCAGTACGGGAAGCAGTGAATAAATGTGAGTTTGGACTGGCCATTAATATGGCTTTACATTTAGGAGAACAAAATATACTAAAGTATGCTATTGATAATATTGAAATAGATTCCATAGAATTGGTTGTGAAATCTTTAGATGCCAACTTTCTACAGAACTTGATGAGATTTTTAGCAAATGAAGTGGTTAGCTCAAGACATATTGAATTTTATTTGACATGGGTTAATGTGTTGTTAAGAACTTATGGTTCGATATTTGATAACGCATCCATGCAAGTAAAAGAAAGTTTGAGGATATTGATTAGAGCCGTATCATTGCATGAAGCTGAAATATTAAAAATTTGTGATGAAAATCAATTTACTCTGTCTTTTCTTGATCAGCAGAAATATGATAACACTGGCGGCAGCGGAAGTGTGTCTTTCACAATTGATACTGTGGGAGAAATGGCAAAAAAATATAAGCCAGTAGCAGAAGGAACTATGGATGAGGCGGTATCGCAAGATATGCTAGATGACAATATGGATAAGACGAAGATAAAGGAGCCAAAGAAAAAGAAGAAAGCAGCATCTAAGAAGGCATAAGAGTAGTTTCATGCAATGATTATAATACTGAATTTATTTTCAAAATTACTTTTTATGTAACTCACTTACCGTCATTGTCAATTTGATTTATTACTATTTGGGGCTAAGCGTAGCTAGTGCGGTCATCATTTGGTGTGCTTACGATTCACTCTCTGCCATGAGAAGTGTATCTCGAGCAGTTAGAAAGTCCCTGTATGTAACTGGAGCAATATACATTTGAGCGGCCCATTCTTCTGTCGCTGAGTCTATGTTTTCAGGTAATGTCAACAATGTTGGCATTATTCTTCGTAGAGGGATCATAACTGTTTCACGAACAAGATTTTCAATGTCGCTCCCTGACCAACCTTGAGTCATGTCAACTATATTCTTCATAGATACCACGCACAGATCATATGATATATTAGCTAAGAATTTTTGTATCAGCAAACTTCTTTCGTTTCCATTCGGTAACCCACAGAATACCTTTGATTCGAATCTTCGCTGTATCGCTTCATCTACATCCTCTATCCTATTTGTTGCGGCGATAACAATCACTTGTCCTTCAGAGGGAGTAGGAGGACGACCATCAGCATAATTATGATAATTATCATCATGAAATCTTCGTTTGCTCTTTTCCTTGTGCTCTGATAATTGTAACAACAACTCTGCAAGGAGCGCCCTCGAATTAGAATTATTCCCTCCTTCATCAGATTGTCCTCTTGCACAGGTTATCGAGTCGAATTCGTCGAAAAAGATTATTGCTTTAGACTCCTTGTACGCTTTCGAGAATAAAGAATGTATAAATCTTTCTGACTCTCCCTGGTATTTGGACAGTATTTCAGACGGCTTCACAGAAAAAAAGACCGCTTTGCTTTCATTTGCTGTCGCCATCGCTAACAGAGTTTTCCCTGTTAAAACGTTTTGTAATGAGAAAAAATTAGTTTTTATTTCCATATCGATGGTATTGCAAGCGCAATTATCGTTACCAACTCCAGGAGGACCATACAGAAGCACATTAGAGCCTTTCTGACGCAATCCTTTGAAAAGACGTTCCTTAATATTTAATGGAAGCTTGAATTGAAGAACTACGTTTTCCATGAGCGATTGTTTCGCTGCTTCGTTTCCGATTATATCAGTAAAAACTGTTTGACCTGTAGGAGGATTTCCATATTTTGAACTCGCAGTAGCGTAGCTTTCTTCTTTGAGCGAAGCTGAATCAGCGTTAATAACGTCGTCGTTAGAAGGGGAAGCGACTATCGCCTTTATTGGAGTCTCTGGAGGAAGGCCTTTGTGTCCATCGTCGACATTGTTTATACCATTAGTAGATTTCGACGCTTCCCCATGTAACTGTAAATTGTATTCGTAGTCGTAGCTTTTGTCGCTATTGTTTTCCACTTCTATTTTCGCTTTCGCTTCTTTTACTCGTTCGTCCCGTTCTTCTTCAAAAATTTCGCCTGTCGCTATGTATCGACGTTGAAGTTCGTTATCCTCTTCTTCGAGCTTGGTCTCTAGCGTCTCCCTTTTAGGGTCGCTCATCGTTAAATTCTTGTTGTAGTCACGATGATTTTTCTCTCGAACTTGAGTCAGCGTTGTGGAGGCGCTAACGCAAACGTCAGCGCTGGTAGAAGTAGGCGTGAACTCTTTCTGTTTTCGCGGCAGCTCCTCCAAATCAAATATGAGATTTTTCAAAGAGGATATACATACTTTTACCGCAGGCGAAGGTATAGAGTCGCCGCTTATATCTAGAAGCGCTAATGATTGTAACAACAAATTCTTACTACGTAAACTCCTTGACTCATCTAGCTCTGTCGAAGTCGATACAGCAGCTTCCAACTCTTCTTTGGCGCTCCTAATCCTCTGCGTAACGTCTTTTACTATCGTTTGAATCATCTCCTCGCTTTGTTGTCGATCTCAAGCTCCTCCTTTCCTTTTAATTCCTTTCTTCCTTCCTTTCTTCCCCTTTAATTCCTTTCTTTCTTCCTCTTTCTTGTTCGAAGTTTTTTTGGAGAGACCCAAAAAAGGAGACGGACAAGTGTTCTACTCTCGGGGTCGGCTCTTTTTTCCTCTCTCCTCTCTCTGCCATCTCTGCTGCTGCTGACTGCTATGTGCTGCTGCTGCCGCTACCACTTATTATTGAGTAGTAGGTATGAAAAGAGCGAGCGATACCTTCTTTCTTCATCATGCTTTATTTTGCTGCAATCAAGTACCTACCTACTTCATACTTCTACAAAAGTTAGCAACAAGTGGCATTAAATCGGTCGACTTAATCTTCCATACGAATAGATACAGGAAAGGAGTAAAAGAAAAGAAGAAAAATGAATACTTTTTCATGGTCGTTGCTTCTTCTTGTAGTGGTTTGCGTTTGTTTGCAAAAAGCTATTTGTATGCCCCCCATGAACGTAGTCGCAAGTGTTCGTGGAAAGAAGATTGATATTGAAGCTGAAACTGTGGCGGAGGTTTCACAAGAAGTGGAAGAGAAATGTGGTCTCGGCGCATCTGAACAAAGTGTTTTGTTTCGAGGAAAGGTTCTTTCTCCTGAGGAAAAACTGGAAGATATTGGAGTCGCTCCAGGTAATTATGCAACTGCAACTTTCACTACGTCAATCGAGATCATAAATAAATGCAGTAATATCTAATTTGGACTCCCTTAATATTCGTAAATCTTAATATAGGCGATGTACTGAATGTCGTTAAGGGTAAGAGACAGCGCACGCGACCAATTTCTGACTTCGATATCGCAGAGATGGAAGGAGGTGTAGATTCACCAGGACAAGCTGCTGCAGCAGGTGGGGGAGGAAGTCCTTTTGGAGCTGGCATGGGTGGTATGGATCAAGAAAGTATGAAAAAAGCCATGGAAAATATGAAACCTGAAGACATTCAGAAGGCCATGCAGCAAATCGATCAACTTTTGGATAATAACTTTGTAGAGGAGTACTTCTCTGATCCGGATCGTCTAGAAAAAGCAAGAATTGAAATGCTTAATAATCTTGATGAGTACGAGAAACAAATGCCAGGATTTAAGGCTCAGACTGAACCAATTGTATCTGATCCTGAAAAATGGAAGAAAGCAATGATGGAAGCTAGAGATCAAATCAACAGTTTGAGGGCACAGAGGGATCTGTTGAAGGCAAAGCAACAAGATGACGCAGGAAACAGTCAGTGAAGAATATATAGATATATAGTATTCGCTTTCAGTGTAGATAGTTGCCTCGATGGATATATCATTGTGTTTTGCTATAAAGTGGTCAGATATCGAATGGGAGTGGCAGCTCTGTCCTACGTGATGATTTCTACTCTTAAGAGCATAGGTTCATGGATATGGCATACATCACAAGAGTTATATAAGATGATACTTCTATTCGTACTTTTAATGGATGATTTGGCCAGGACTAATATGTGTGCTAAAATCGGTGTTTCTTTGGAGGGTCCTTGCAACTTCAACTTCACACAGTTTGGAGATAGGTTGAGAACTTACATAGATTTATAGAAGTTCTGAACCTATCCTCAAACTGTGTGAAATCGGAGGTTTGAGGATCCTCCAAAGAGACACCGATTTTGGCACACATATTAATCATGGCCACATCATCTATGAAAATCATGAATGGAAGTACTGTCATATGACTAAGCGGTTGGAAGCGATCATTCATATTGGGCGGTGCGCATCTCCTCGTACTGATCGCTAATCGTAGCGACTTACTTCAGAAATACTTCCGAAGTAATAGTAATAATAGTAGGTAGAAGTAGTAGAGTAGGTAGTACTTCTAGTAAGTAGCGATGGCGATAGCGATAGCAAACAGCTAGTACATTTATTATTATTATTATAGTTTATAGAAGAAGTAGAAGTACTTTGCTCGTCTCGTAGCTCGTAGCTCGTAGACTAGATCGTAGAGATGAAGTCGTTGTAGTTGTAGTTGTAGGACGCTCAACTACTGTAGCTAGCTCATAATTAATAATAAATTAATAGTAATAGTAATGTAATCTACTAGAACTAGAAGCTAGAAGTACATGTGTATGTACTTCTACTTAGGAAGGAAGTAGGAAGTAGTATGTAGCTAGAAGTACTTCTACTTCTAGTATGTAGAAGTAGAAGTAGTTAGTAGCAGCAGCGATAGTAATAGTAATCGTAACTATTTCGTAATCAATTAGCCTCATCCACCACCTACCATACCTTGAAACTTAAAAAAATCAAAAGAATGATTGATCTAACATTTTTATTTCGGCAATTTCAATTCACCTGTCCATGCTGTTGGTGGTCCCTCGCCAATACGATTTACTGCTATAGACCTGAATTGAACTACGGAATCTGGGCTTAATCCTGAGATACGGAATTCACTTTTACCATCAATAAATTTGAATAACCTTGTCTCAATTTCATTTTTATCACTTACTTTAATTTGAACCAAGAAGTGTTCTATAGCCCCCCCACCTGCCGGGGGAACATCAATATGCAGAACGACATAAGATGGTTTCACCTCCATTAAAGTAGGAGTTCTTGCTTTACCGGGAACAGAATCTTTCTTTGTTTTGCATCGTAATGATGGAATGCTATACAATCCCATACCCTCTGAATTTCGGGCTGCAAGACGAAATTCATAAAGTGTATTTGGCTCAAGGTCGACCATTACTATGCTAACTAATGCACCAAGAGGTTTGTCAAAGACTTCATCTTCTACAGTTTTCTTATCATCTATTTCATCTTGGTCTTCAGTCCATAACACTAATCCAGCAGGTTGTACGTAATTAGGATCTCTTCTAGCTGCGAAAGGATTATAATCATCTATCGCCTTTTGTATATCTTCTTGAGATCTAGCGATTTCCCCTTCCTCCTCTTTAGCTGGCTCAATGACCTTCACATCTGTAGATGATAAATTATAAATAACATTTTGAGACCATTCACTCCGAGAAAATGCTTCAATTACACGTTGTTGTACATATAGTGATTCTATGTTGCTACCATTCCCATAAGGAACCCTAACTTTAAGAGTAATAGTACAATAGGTGCCATCAATAGGGATAGGATTTTCGGGTTTTTCAGGCTTTGCCACTGCTGTAAATGACTGTTCTGGTGTATTGTAATGAGAATACTCAGACCAACCAACACCATTTTTAGCTAATACTTTGATATTATAAGCTCTACCAGGTAATAGATTGAATAGTTTGTATTTGGTTTGACTTCTGGGAAGATCATATGTCTTCTCCATATGTTTGATATAAATTCGATATCCTATGATTGCTGATCCACAATCATTGGGCGCATCCCATTTAAATTTTATAGTTGTTAAGGTTCTTTTAGCAATAGTTGGGGGATTTGGAATTTCAGGTTCTCCAGCATTTGTACTGATAGAAAATGAAGGCACTGAGGGTGGTCCTGTCCAAGTGATCAAATCATTAATATCAGATCCTTTCATAATCATTTTTTGACCTATAGGTACACCCACTGGTGTCTTTGATAGCTCATATGTTCCTAGGGCACCTGAACCCGTCAAATGATTGCCCATTTTTTCCAGTAAAGTTCCAACACTGATTTTACCTGGAGCAAGGATAGCTTGATCGATGGCTAACTCTCCTTCCAACATTTCAAGTACTTTAAGCTCAGTACCTCTACAAGTAGCAACAAATTCACATATAATTTTTCCACGATATCGTCCCTTCATGACTATACCCTTTTCAATTGGTTCCTGTATTTGTGAAAGAATATAGGTACCAACACCACCCATACCTGTTACCACACTTCCCATATCTTTGATCTTGATACCATCAGGAATTCCTTCCCCTGAAAGAGTTTGACCAATCTTCAAGTGTCCATAAACTATCTTTGAAACTGTCAAGATCTTATCTTCAATGCTACCAGTAAACTGGACATCATTCATTTGTTCGTTGATTCCTGTCAGACGGAATCTATATAGATAACCTGGGTCTAACCCATCAATCTCGTATGAGCAAAATTTTACATGTTCATCTTTCATTCTTGCAACAGCTTGCTTGATTGTCTCTAATTTGAAATCCATACCAATCGACTTGATGTGACTTTGTACAGTCACCTTCACGTTTTTCCCCGAACCTTTCTGTGTTGTGATTTTATATGTCCCCTCTTCACCAGTACCAGTACATATACTACCCATTTTTGTAATAGTAGTGCCTAAAGTCACTTCCTCTCCAAAAATCATTTGCCCACTTTTTACAACACCTGAAATAAGTTCAGATATCGTAAGAGTTATTCCATTCCATGAACCCATGTACTCACCACTAGGAGAAGTCTCTAATATGAACACAGGCAAGTTTTCTAATGATTCTTCTTGAACAGATGAACTAAGCTCATAACGTAATAAATTCCCATCTGCATCTCGTGCAACGTGATGTATTTCAAAAATTTGGGCCGGAAGATATTCTGTTACAATTTTTTGTCCTTCTATAAGGACTATTGTTTTTGAATCACTACTATCAGATGACAAGATTTCAAGCCTATTCTGATGAATATTCACGTTACATTTGATACTATCGAAGCCCTGCAATCTAGTTTCCTTTAGCAAAGGGGCCTGTAATGAAGACATTTTATATGTACCTTCGCTACCATTTCTTGTGACTAAACTCATGATCCTGGCCAACTTTGTACCTTCAGATATGCCTTCGCCAGATATCTCTTGATCATGGACTGATAGCTTGCCATTGATAACTTGTGAAGCCTTCAGTATCGAGCCTTGCCAACTACCAATGAAGTTCACAACATCAATATGCCTTTGGGTACCTCTTAACTCAATATCGACACCATCGCTTTCTTGTGGTACAGATAAAGTGTAAGTACCAACTCCACCCATTCTAGCTCGAAAACTTACCACTCCAATGATGGTTGTTCCTTCAGAAATGCCTTCACCTGTAATAGATTGACCTATTTTGATCACGCCAAATGGGATTTTTGTGATGATAATATCCGTACTATTCGCATTCCAACTTGCAGTGAACTCAACAAACTCATCCTTGGTTGTAATAGCCTTCAAGGGTACCTCTCGGGCAACTTGTTCCATTGATATTTCATATGTACCTGTACTACCAACACCTGTAAGATGATTGGCTTCCTCAAGTACTTTAGTGTCTTCATCAATACCATTGCCTCCAATAAATTGTCCGACTCTTAATACACCATCATGTATTTTCGACACATTCAATATTTCACCAGCAAAATCTGCTGTGAGCTCGGTCATTACTTTATTTTCAATAGGATGATCTGACATTCGATCATCGCCTTCTTGAGGACAAGGACCACCTTCAATCATGTCAATTATCTTTGTACCTTTTCCTATACCCTCGCCTTTAAGAACATGACCAGGCTTAATTAGCTTTGGTATATCACTCTCTAAAAGGGAATGGAAATCATCATGTAGTTGTATTTCATGAACAGTCAAAATATCACAATTCTCTTCCCAACTTCCAGTAAACTCGTAAAAATCACTTTCATCACCAAGAAAATAACTTCTCAAAGGAATATCTTTCCCTTCCTTTTCCTGTGGATGTGATAATTGATAGACACCAATTCTAGACTTTCGTTTGAATTTACTCATAATCTTATTTCCATGTGCCATGCATTCTTTCAATTGTACAATTCTACTAGGGAAATCACTCCAATCTTTACCCTCACCATTACATTCAATTTTAAATTTCGTTGGCGAAGCTTTGTATATATATGGGTTGGGAGTATAAAAGCATAATACTGCAGATCTTCTTGTAACATCGGCGATAAAAGGTCTTTCAGCTTCATCTGGTTCACCATATTCGGTTTCAATCAATCTAGTTGGTTTACTCCACTCAGCTTGTCCCATTCTATTCTCTGCTTTAATTCGAAATTGATATTCGGTCGCTGGTACGAGACCTGAGATTAATTTATTTCGAAAAACATCTGGAATATTGATAGGTACTCCAGGTAGCCACTTACCCCTAGTACCGGCACGATATTGTATGAAATAAGCAGTAATTGCCTCTCCAAATGAAGTGGGAGCTGTCCAAGCGAGTAATACTGTCCTGTCAGTTTTTGACAAATGATGCAAAGTGTCAACTTCAGCAGGCACACGAGGTGTAAGATACCATGTCTTCAGGACGTTATCATGTCCTGATGATACTAAAAAGGAACAATCAGGACTGATAGCGATATTGTATATGACATCTGCATGTCCATACAATTTTTGAATGATGGTATTTACAGATAGATCCCATATCATAATTATCATATCTGCCCCAGCTGATACAAGATATAATTCGTCATGAGTATACTGCACTGCTGTGACCTCGTGTTGATGACCTCGAAGACTACGGACATATGTACCATCCCTCGGATCCCATAGTTTTATGAGTTTATCACCACCTGCCGAAGCTATGCGTACCTCAGATGGAGAAAAGCATGCATCATTCACTTGACCATGATGCCCAAACTCAATACCATGAACAGTGAATCCACGAATGAGACCGCCCGTTTTCATGACATCAATAACTTCAGCCTTAGCGCCTCCTATCTCTTCTTCCACTCCATGCTCCAAAGCCAATCCAGGAGCTAGCGGGAATGATCCACGTCGTTCATTATAAAAATTTTTCAAATCAATATGTCCTTCTTCTCCATCATCTTCCTCGAAGTTTTGTATGGAAAGATCAACAGCACCAACTTCATCTTGCTCCTTCAATTCTTCTTTACTTTCTACTACTAATATCTCCTCTTCTAGAGGAGCATTAGGGTCAGGCTTAGGGATATACATCTGTGCATCTCTGCAAACACTGGGTTGGGAAATACTCATTGTGTAAGTGCCTACACCGCCTTCATAGATGTCGTCGATAGAGACAATCCTTGTACCCTCAATAATACCATCTGCGATCAAACTTTGACCTTCCTCTAATACACCAAAATTAACAGTGGTCACAGTCAATGTATAATCTTTCCACGATGCAATAAAAGACGCATAATATTTCGCCTGTTCTTCCTTCATTTTCTTCCGATTTCTTCTACCTCCACGTTTTGTATGCTCAAGTTTTGGCGGAATTTCTACAACTGCTTCTTGTTCATCTTCTTTATCCACAGCAAACTCAACAGGAGTAGATGGGGGCATAAGAGGCGCGTCTAATTGATGCCTCTTTCTACCAATAGGCGGAAGTACCTCTTGTACGCCTCTCTTTTTACCTGTCAATAATCCTCCCAGGAGACCCTTACTTCCCTCCTCATACTCACAACCTTCCTCAATGACTGCAGGGGCTTTATAGTTAGCATTAGGGTAGTGAGGTTGCATTCCTGGTAGACCTCCATATGCATTCCTACGAGTTGCTAAATAAACTCTCTCTGTAAGAAGGTATAGATTCGCATCCTTCCGAAGTGATTTTGCCAGGGCCTTTTTCTTCTTTCCTCTTATCTTGTCGTAGAACTTTTTAATTCCTAGATCAAATTTTGGTAGTGGTGGATCAGGTTGCGTAGGCATGGCATCTTTCTCAGCTTTCTTGACCATTTTGGCGTATTCTTTCAATGGTGCTTGCAATGCAGCCCCCGCGCTGCCTGCAGCTTTCGGAAAATTCACTGGTAGAGGAACAGAAAATGCTGCGATATCAGGCCCAAATCGTCCATTTTTGATTAATTCATGCTTGGCAGGTGGATCGAAACCTTGTAAAGGTTCTGCCTCCTCAGCCAAGTCAGCAATAGCTTTGATTTCGTCATTAACTATTTCTACATCTGTTTTCTTTTCCAATCCATTCTTTCTACGAAGATAATGCTTCATTTTGTCTGGAATGTCATTAATTTCATCTAACATTCTCATCTTAGTGGGATGACATAAAAAGGGATTGATTTCGTTCGCCAAATTCATACTATTGTCAGCAGCTTCAGCCATCTTTTCCTCTGCCTCCAATAACGAAAGTTCTTTCACTTCCTTATCTAATTCAGTACCGGATACAAAGTCTGTGGGCACAACAACAGGCAAATTTTGTCTGCGCGTCTTTTTACGCCCTAGCAACCAATTAGCCTTCCCGTCCATTTTTGGTGCCATCATTTCTAAGAATTCCTGATAGTCAATTGTTCCCCCACCATCTTGGTCCATCTCAGCGATCATTTCCTGAACTTCCCTCTTTTTTGGCTTAAGACCAAGGGCTTGCATTGCTGTCATTAATTCAGAACAATCGATGTCACCAGATCCATCTGCATCAAACATTTCAAATGCTTCCTTAATATCCTGTAATTGCTCTGGTGTAAGATCTTCTGGTCTTTTCTGATACGACTTGACATAATACTCATGAATCATTTCAGTGAATATCATAGTGAATTCATCGAAATCTAAAGAACCATCCAGTGATTCATTTTCCAATATCTGATCCATTTCCTTCAATTTTACTTTAATTCCTATTGTATCTAAAGTCTCTTTTAGAGCCCCGGCATCTAAACGACCAGTATGGTAAACATTCATTTCATAAAATGCGTCATGTATTTCTTGCTTTTGCCAATCTTCGAAATCTTCATACTTAAATGGTTCATTTTTTGATTTCCCTTCTGCTGTTGGAGACTCCAAAGCATTCTGATCATTATCCTTTTCAATTAATGTTTTAGTTTCATTCGATTGAACTTTATCATCCTTGTCCTCTATTTCGTCACTATGCGAGGATTTTGTCTTGTTGCTATTGTCTTCACTTTGTTTGGTGATGTTATCCTCTGATGGAGTAGTCGTCGATGCAGCTATCTCAGAAATTTCGATAGGATCAGCAAAATCTACTTTCTTAGTTGCATTCGTTTTGGAGTCATTTGATAGAAGCTTATCACTTCCCCCCTCGTTCAAATGGTTATCGTTGCTTCCAGTATCGCTACCTACTTCAAAATCATGGAGCATATCGCTTTCTTCATGATCTTTCTCACTTCCATCCCCTTCATCGATGTTTCCCACACTTGCTGATCTGCGTGGTTCTGAGAAGGGTCCACTATTTTCATTTTCCTCCTTATCTCCCTCTTTTCTATCTCCTCCCCCTCCTTCTCTATCATCGTTAATATCGTCGCCATCCTCCTCCTCTTCTTCCTCATCCTCTTCATCCTCTTCTTCCTCACTTTCTTCTTCACCTTCTTCCCTACCTTCTAGTACTTCTGGAGGGGGGACTTCTAGTTTATCAAGAAGAATATCACATCGGGTAATTCCTGCTTTATATACAATTGGTGATGATAAAACCATTGAATTGGCTTCATCAAATAATTTGACAAGGAAATTGATCACTTTCTTTCGTCTCTTTAATGGTTTCATGTCACCATAATACATATCTATCTTGTGCTGATCTAAAAAAGATCTAACTCCATCCCAATACTTTTCACGAATATAAGTAAGAAATGTTTCATGTCTAGCCTCTTGATCAAAATTAAATCTTGAATCTATGAGTTTTTCTTCAATCATCATTCCTGGTTTCCCTCTCGTGGCTCTGGTGGAGCTTTCTTCTAGTGAATATGATAGTTGAAACCATGTGGTCTCAAAACGAAGTCTAATATTTGCAACTACTTGTGCTGGGCCAAACTCAGGTTCTGGACATTCCCATACTACCTGTAGAAGATTTGGACCTGGTAGTTCCTCTCCTTCTTCGTCGTACTTAATATCTTCCTTGTAGCGAAAGCCTTTGCCATCAGCTTGCTCCTCAAGGCCTTCAGGTATATGATGCCTCTTCGGTGGTTTATATCCCAATGGATCAATGATTGCTTCTTCCATTTGCCATGGTAAAGGAATTGTTACTCCAAAATGACCTAATCGTGTACCTGACTCTACTACATAGCTCTCGTGTTGAGATGATTTTTGTTGTACGGAAACAAATATTTCAGCAATTGGATTAATATTGCTTTCGACAGAAATCACAAGAGAGCCATTAGGAGTGTATTCATCAGCCAATCGTTGTGTACCTTTACTTGGAACATATTGAATAGCTGATAATGCACAACCATCTTTATCACGAACATCATTGGCAGTTGGATCCACCTCTTCTTGTTCTGATTCAGATTCACTTTCGGATTCATCCTCTGCCTCGGAATCAGACTCATTATCGGATTCGAATTCTTCCTCTGGAGCATTTTCACCACGCCAAGGAACAACCATACCATCATCTACCATACCTAGTTGTGCACCTGTTAACCAGAAAGACTTATCTGGATACGTATTTCTCATACAAATCCTTCGTATCAATCCGTCAGGAGTCCAGAAGAACATATGAGGGAAATGAGAGCTTTGTTCTACTTTAGGCATAGATGCATCCCACATAAATATTCTTCTTTCACCATAATCCGATGCTGATATTAAATATTTACCACTAGGTGAAAATTTTACAGTGGTTACCGGTGCCTGATGAGCTCTATATATGTACAAAGTAAAGCCCTCTGGCACGCTCCATGTTCTTATAGTTTCATCCTCTGAGCAAGAGACAATCCGTTTACCATCTGGAGAAAATGAGCATTTATATACAGCTTCTTCGTGTCCATTCAGTGTTTTGATACATCTCTCATCGTATGAATTCCAAAGCTTGATAGTTCTATCCCCAGAGCATGAAATTACCATGCAAGTTGTTTCGTTTGTGACAAAGTTAGGATGGATATCACAATCTGTGACGCGTTTGGTATGAGCATCATATATAAGCATACATTTTCCTGTATCAACCTTCCAAAGGCGGACACTTTTATCTGCAGAGCAAGAGACGAGATATTTCAAACACTTCGATAGCTTGCATGAGTGTACGGCTCCCATATGACCTGTCAGATCATAATGCTTTGCTGGCGAATTTTGCCACCTTCTAAACCCAACTATATCACCCCGAAAGAAAGTTAGCCCAGTTTCTTTCATATATTCTAATCTTTCCTTCTCCTTTTTAATCTCTTCTTCCTTTTTTATTCGTCTTGTCTTTTCTACTCGCACAAAATGCTTGTACGCACGATCCTTCAAGTCAACGAACAAATGTAAGAAAGGAAAGAAGATGAGTATCGTAGAGATGATTATACATGTAAGTTAATAGCAGGTAGTATATGCATAGATTTTTGGTAAAGTGGTACCTCGAGCTCATATGCAACCCAACTTAGTCTCTCCTCGAGCTCCATAAGGAACCGTTCCAAATCTTCCTTCATCACTTCTTCCCTCTTCCATAGACGTGCTTCCTCTTCTATCTTCAATCTTGCTTTGTAATCTAGGTAAATCTTCAGGGGACTACGCATGGCCTTTTTAGGCTGCTTCTTGTCCTTGTCATTCTTGTCAACAGACCCTTCAGGAGCGACTTTCGACATTGAGATGAACGCTCCCTCCGACTGATAACCTTCGAATCCTTCTTAATCCATCAATAGAGCGTTTAGGTGTTTGAATAATGTCAACATAGAGTGCCTACAGGATTCTGTCTCCGAATGGCGACTTTTAGGTGCTGTATGTGGAGGTGTCCTCGTTCAAACGGGGGGACCAGTTTCTTGTTTCTTCTTCACTTGGGCAAGCACACCTATATTGACTATCTTAGTACTTACCTAATAACACGCTCTCCATACAAAAAAAAAAGAAGTCAAAAGTGGACTGTATGATGTAAGAGCACGTTTTAGCTCTCTCTGCGCACGTTTCTACAAAATTATCTAATAAAACTACGAATATTGAAAGTCAAGAGCTACAAGCTACTACAAGAAAAATTTTCATATCATTCGCACGCAGCCCTGGGCTGTTTCGCACGCAGCAGTAGTGAAGTACTATTATCCTATATATTCTATTACTAATTCTTACACTATTACTAGATTACTAGGTAGAACTATGTAGGTGGAGTAGTACATAGAGGTAATATATAGTAATAGTAATAGTAATAGTAATAGGTTAGGGTATACTTCCTCCATGCAAAATTAGATGACGGTATGGCCAATAACTTTTCACGTAGGAGGAGTTTTGAACTTACTTTTCTTCCTATAGGTAGCTATTTGAGCGGGGTGAACTTGCCTATACTCTCTAACGAGTCTCACACACTCGTGGTAGCCTTCCATGGGCACAGTCAAATCCACTGCCGTTCCAGCATCTTTTTGCCTCTTTCTTTTACCGTTATGTTCTGGCTTGTAATCGTTCCCATCCCTATTTTTGAGTATCGAACGAAGGTTATCGTACATGATAGCCCATATTCTGTCTAATTTATATGGATCGATGTGCTCCATCATATGGAGCAGCAGCGTAACCCTCTGCATCTCTGACAATTCATTGCCATTTTCTTCGGTAGAGCTATCGCTCATTATCGCTGAAACGTTCGAAAAAGTGACAGGCAATGAAACTGATATCGAACGTATCTCCCCAATTATTCAACGTACAGAGGTTAGGATTGTGTCTACCCCCCCCACATTCGTGGGCGAGGAATTCGAATTTGTTATTTGTTATTGTTACATTATTATCAAGAATACATATACTTCTATGTACTAATATTACTATTACTATAAATATTACTATTACTATTACTATTGCTATTACTATTATGTGTATGATAGCTACATGAACGTAAGACGTAAGACAACGAATCAAACAAATGAATCAAAATCTAACTGAAGCACTCTAATAGCTAATAGCTAATAGTAGCTACTACTACTACTACTACTACTATTACTATTACTATTACTAATAGTATTACTATTACTATCATCTATCATTACTATCACTATTACTATTTACTATTACTATCTCTATCTCTATCTATTTTTTTGCTTGCGAAAAAAAGGCCACCGTCATCTGATTTCTTGCTTTGCATCTTTGCATGGACATGGAGCAAGTGTTAGTGTTAGGTAGCTAGAGTGCTAGAGTGGAGTATTTATTATTTGGCTGCGAAGATTATAATTCAAATAAAATTATATTGGGTATAGCTACATAGAGGTGCTCCCTTGTAGGCATAAGTACCAACTTGACTTCCAGTAAAAAGCCGAGCGCACAACTCGCGCTACAGCACATTACGAGAATCACATAGAGCCGGTGCTAAAGTACGTAAAAAACTGCGACTGTCAACGTTACGAGTCAAAAAATTTCAAAGTTGAAGCAACTGGAAAGGAACATGCACTAACGAAATTTAGAGTTCATCGTCACCGAAGTCTTCCTCGTCACCAGAATCACCTGGCATTCCCTCACCTTGGTATACCTTTCTCATAATTGGGTTAGCTACTTGTTCAACTTCCTTTTGCTTGTCAGAGTATTCATCAGCTTCAGCCTCTGGGTTCTCCTCAAGCCAGTCCAAAGATTCATCAATCAAAGAAATCAATTCATTCTTCTCAGCAACTTCAATCTTATCAGAAACACCCTTCTCATCATCCTCAAGTGTGTTCTTCAAGTTGTAGAGATATGACTCTAAACCATTTCTAGCTGTGATACGACCTTGTACCTTCTTGTCCTCATCAGCAAATTCCTCAGCTTCCCTGACCATTCTCTCGATATCCTCAGCTGAGAGACGTCCCTTATCAGCTGTGATGGTAATTTTTTCAGCTTTACCGGTACCCTTATCGGCAGCGGACACTTGAAGAATACCGTTGGCATCAATCTCAAAAGTAACTTCAATTTGTGGAACACCTCTTGGTGCTGGAGGAATACCGGTAAGTTCAAACTTACCCAATTGATGGTTATCCTTGGTCATGGCACGCTCTCCCTCGAATATTTGAATCGAGACGGCTGGTTGATTGTCCTGGTATGTACTGAAAGTCTGTGACTTCTTGGTAGGAATTACGGTATTCCTGCTAATGATCTTGGTCATGACACCACCAACGGTCTCAATACCTTGAGACAATGGGGTAACATCTAGAAGAAGTACGTCTTGAGTAGCCTCACTGGCTTCACCAGATAAGATACCACCCTGAACAGCGGCACCGTAGGCCACAGCTTCATCGGGATTTACACCACGAGAAGGCTCTTTACCATCAAAAAAGTCTTTAAGAAGAGTTTGAACCTTTGGAATACGAGTGGATCCACCAACCAAAACAATTTCATCTACCTCAGTTTTGGACATGTCAGCATCCTCCAACACCTTTGTGACAGGTCCAAGAGTTTTCTTGAAAAGATCCAGATTCAATTCCTCGAATCTAGCACGGGTAAGAGTCTCAGAAAAGTCAGTTCCCTCCATGAGACCTTCAATTTCTAAACGAGCTTGATGTTGCGATGAAAGAGATCTCTTCACACGTTCAACCTCACGTCTGAGCTTTTGAAGAGCTCTCTTGTCGGTTGATAAATCTAGACTATCACGCTTCTTAAGCATCTTCATGAAATATTGCATGACACGTTGATCAAAATCTTCACCTCCAAGATGAGTATCACCATTGGTTGCCAGCACTTCAAATACACCATTATCAATTGTCAACAAGGTCACATCAAAAGTACCACCTCCAAGATCGAATACAAGGATGTTCTTCTCACCACCCTTCTTGTCCAGTCCATAAGCAATGGCAGCAGCGGTTGGCTCATTGATGATACGCTGAACAGTCATACCAGAGATAGTACCAGCATCCTTTGTAGCTTGACGTTGTGCATCATTGAAGTATGCGGGGACTGTGACAACAGCATGTTTGACATCCTTACCTAAGAAACCTTCGGCGACCTCCTTCATCTTCACAAGAATCATAGCAGAAACCTCTTCAGGTGAAAAACTACGGGCTTTTCCATCTAAGATGACTTCAATAAAAGGTTTGTCGTCCTTGGAAGTAATTTTATATGGAAATAGCTTTTTATCAGCCTGCACTGATTTGTCACTGAACTTGCGACCGATCAGACGCTTGACATCGAATACAGTATTTTCGGGATTGATGGTGGCTTGATTCTTTGCTGCATCACCAATAAGACGTTCACCTTCATCTGTCCATGCAACATATGATGGTGTGATACGATTACCCTGGTCGTTGGCAATAATCTCCACACGTCCACTCTTAAAAACGCCAACACAGGAATAAGTGGTACCAAGATCAATACCAATGACAGTTCCTAGAGGCTCATCCTCGGCTCTTGCTAAGTATGACGAACTTGTAAGGCATGCAGCTGTGTAAGTGAAATTGTTTCAAAGAGTAAAAAGAGAGAAGAGAAGGTTAATGGGTGATGTTAACAGTTACTGAACATAGGGAGATGCAAAAGGAGACAAAGAATCAACTCGATAAAGATATTTCAATATGCTGGTACAACGTCAAACTTTTTGAAATTATCATTGTGGAACCAAAGGATGCAAATTTCATCCCATCCAACTTATGATGAGTAAAAAAAGTTTCTCTGATGAGATGTTGCACACAGATGAATCATCGGGTACTCCAACTGACGAGCATGCCAAATATAGACATGAATGAAGGGAAAAACAGACAATTCTATGACAAACCTGCTAAGAAAGCATATTTCAGTGCTTTGTAGATCATATTCGGTGTAAATTCCTTTCCTTTGACTCTGTTCCAGAAGCAGCACGGTGATTTTATGAGGTCTTCTTCATTACCATCGGTTTGGCGAGAAATTGGACGCGTGGTGCTATCATTTTGATGCACACAGGAAGAAAAGAAGAATAGAAGCTTACAAAAAGTTGTTATTTAACGATAAAACAAAGGAGAGAAACTCATTTTTTGGAAATCCAAAATTTTCTCTCGCCCCCTCATTCGACAACAAATTCTTGAACAGCAGAGAGAAGTGGATAAGTGAAGGGTGGAATGTGAGGAAGTATCTGTTCGCCATTCTTCCCTTCAAAGTCAAGGATCCGTCACCAAGCAGGGATGAAGGTACCCTCTCTACTGGTCTTGTTGGTAGTGCTTGTGGTTGTAGTTTCGGGTTTCAAAACAAAAGAGCGGAAAGAAACAACAGCGGTGGGAAACGAAGTGGAACATCAGCAAGACGCAACAGCACAAGAAGAAGATGAAGAAGAGGAGGAAGAAGAAGACGCAGTACTTGATATAAGCTGCTTACAATCCAAGTATTGCTTCATATCACTTCTTTTTGAGGAAAGTTTGTGGAAAGATGCCATCGATATGAAGTTGAAGCACTGTCCTTTTTCGAGTTTTCACGATTTTGCAAGGCATGTCAATGGGATGCCCGAAGCGAAGCAACTAATGACTGATAATACTGAATTTATTTACAACCAATTGGGTTGTTATTTCGATGAACATGGAGAAACTGTTATCATGAATCGCGAGCAAGAATTACATCAACCATCAGCATCATCATCATCATCATCACCTCCATCGATACCTTTGCAAACATTTCATAACTCAGTTGATGAGATATTTCAATATATCATGGAAGGTATCAGAGACTACATGCTTCTAATCAAAGGTCGTCTTCATCGAATTTACAGTATCTCACAAATGTTGAGGCACATTCATTCCAAAGATGTCATAAATTTCATTGAAAAAAAGCGCCTTGTGGAGAAAATTGAATCGCTTTTGAGTAATAAAGCAACTTTAATTTTGATAGGCATATCGATGCTTACTATATTTGTAAAAATAATATACGCACTGAAAAGAAAACAGCCGAAGTATGCTACAACTAAACTTATGGCAAGCATCGATGAATCAAGCAACACTCCTCTGCCAAGATCTGAGCAAAAAACAGAATCGGATTCTCTGGAGCTTCATGTACATACTAATACCGAGGAAAAGAAACGTCGACCATTCAACTACAACGCTACCAAAGCATTCACTATGTCATCAGCTAATTCTACACCAAATTCAAGAGGATATTCACCGACTTCAACTATTGCATCTGCCGATGATGGATCAACGATCCTCTCCGAGGCTGCCTACAAAAATAGGCGCCCAGGAACAAACTTAAAGAGTAAAAAAACTGTTATGGATGAATCAGTGAAATATCCGGCAGTACTTGTTGGTTGGCAGATTAGTGTAGGAGGAGAAGTTGGGACAATATTGTCAGCCGAAAAGAATATCTTCCGATCAACTGTATATAGGATTCTGTTCTCTAATGGATCTACGAAGACGCTGGCGCTGAAGCGCAGCGACAAAAAGGGAAAAGTTCATTTCGAATTGATCAATAAAATCAATTGAAAGTGTGAGCAGTAGAGAGGATTGTGTTTTATCCAGCAGTATGAGCGTTAAATTAAAGCGCTGCCATTAAAAAACAATACGTATCTCGGGAGCAGGGGAAGGACTAACACCTTGATTTTATCTATTTACCAATCAAGAGAGGTACTATGGAGATAACTTTAGCGGCGGTTCTACCTTCTAGCGCCATCTTTGACTTATGTCGTCGCTTGAATGTTTTCCAAGACATGACGATATCTTGATCTTGTTAGTGTTAGGTCGCATACGTAGGTTGTACGGTTGTACGTTGTACCGTTGTACCTACTGTATGTAGTCCTAGTCTAGTACTACACTAAAGTTAAAGTTAAAGCACTTAAGTTATTATTGTTATTTATTAGTAGTAGAGACTGAAGTAGATTAGTATTTAGTATGATTAGTAATTAGTAGTAGTAGTAGTAGTAGTAGTTACTAGTAGTAGTAGTACCTATTAGTATGTATATAAAACAATAATGCATAATAATAATAATAATAATAATAATAATAATAATAGATAGTCTAATAGATAATAGAATAACGCTGAAAACTAAAAATTTAAACTGCTGCTGCCTATTCTAGATAAGTGTGACAGACGTGAGTCTCTTTGCTCGTAGATTTCATGGACGAATATTGAGGATACAACTACTGAAGAGTACGTGAGTGCTTTAGTGAAGATACAAATACTTACAAGCAGTCATAGTTTGTATTTATATCTTGACTCTTGACTAAAGTACTCACATATTCTTCAGCGAATGTTCCCTCAAATCATATTCGTATCTGTCAATTGTAATTGTTATCTAAAAGTAGTAATAATAATAGCAAACACAACATCATCAGAAGTCGTTGTCCAAGTCTAACAAAGATATCTCTCTGACCATAAAATGGTGGACAAAGTTCATGATGATTTACAGCAAGGACTTTAAAGAAGTAATAGGCGATCCAGATACAGATACATGAGAGTATGCCATCAACATTGGTAAGGTTCTGCATTGTCCACTTCACAATATCGACATTACTACCTTCATGAAAAGCATAACCACCACTTTCACCTTTTAATAGATCTCAAAAAATACTTACATACATTAGACTAGATATCCTTGGGGACCAACCATCAAAGACCCGTGGATAAAAAAATCAAAAAATTGTGTTTGAAACGTTTCGTGTGCACTGTTTATAAGTTCTCATGATTACCGCACAACGATTTGAGTAACATGAAGATGTCAAAAACTTTCAATCCAAGTAGAAACATCGACGATGCTATAATTTAGCTCATCAATATTCCACTACTCGAACCCATCACAACGGATGAAAATAAACGATGATTTACTTTCATCATAAAATACGCTACTTCAAAAGGTAGGTCATTTAGCCAATTATTTCATTGGCATTAGCAATACGGGCCCATGAATTCTTAGAATCCTGGTCTGCACCGGAGCCAGGCACAACTCCAACATTGTTAATGAACGGAGAACTAGGTTCTTGCTGGACCACTTTCTGAGGAGTGATGACAACTTCGCGTTTATACGTATATTGGTTCATCCATTCCTCATGAGGGCCCTCATCTTCTTCCATTCCATGATTCCGATAATGCTCCTCATATTCTTGGGCTCTTTGTTCGTGTTTAAGAATCATTTTCAGAATGTATGCCTTCGCTTTCTCTACTGCAACAGCTGTACCTACCACAATAACTTTCTCAAACGTGGTCTCCGAGTTCGGAATGTGAACTGAAACCTTGAAGTTGCTTTGAATGTGTCTGATCTCGCTACCCTTTGGACCTATAATTAAACTATAAGTTTCAGGAGCTACATCAAGTTCGGTATGAGTAGTATCAGGATGAGTGATAGCCGAGTAAAATAATTGAGTTATTTCTTTGATCACATTCTTTGCTTGCGCCACCGGTTCCTTCATACCAGCAACAGCGATACGAATCTTCGTGACACTAGGATCCCTGTTACTAGTGTCAGGAATATTCAATTTCACCTTAAAGATATCTTGAATCTTCTTGATAACACTTCCATTTCTCCCAATTATATCAGGAATCGACTTAATAGGGACAGAAATTGAATTCTCTTGAAATCCTTCACCAGCAATCAAAGTTGAGTAACCTTTGGTAGCCAGATCATTCACAGCTTTAGCGCCTCTCGATGCAGCTGTAGCTGTACCAGTGATGGTGACAGTAGCTAGAACTGTGCTATCCTTATCCGTTTTTGGCATCACGATCGAACACTCCGCAGCAGCTTCGATGGCACGAAGAGTTGTACCCTTGGGACCGATGATAAACCCAACTTTCTTCGGATCAACCTTCACTTGTTTTTCAACCTGTGGAATCGGAGGTGGAGAGGGTTCTCTAGGTTTCTCTGGTTCAACAGGAATAGTTGGTTTTGGAGGATCTACGGGAGCTGGGGCCTCAACCACCACGGGAGTAGGAATAGGGGCCGCTGGCGGTTGAGAAGGTGCTGAATCAGATACGACGGCAGATGGAGAAATAGTTGCTTGTTGCTCCAACTTAGCAGGTAATTCAGACAAATCAGAAGACGAGTGCTTGTTTTTGTTCTTACCCTTTACTTCAACAGTGGACCAACCATCGTTAGAGTCAGCTGATGGGACATCACTTTCAACGGGTTGGAAATTATCAATGGACTCTTTCGAATATTGAGATTGGTCAACTGAAGTTGAAGTATCAGCGATAGAGGCAGATGATGAGGATGCAGCTACTGCGGTAGTAGCAGTGGCAGATGCTGCAGCAGCTGCTTTTCGTTTCCCTTCCTTCTTTGCTTTCTTCTTTTCTTTCGCAATTTCAGCTTTCGTCATAGCCGTAGACGAAGGGGCAGTTGGTTCAGAGACTGATGCTGATGGCTGCAGTGTTGTTGAAAATGAGGATGATGGAACAGCTGCTTGAGAGACGGATTTTGCTGCAGGGGGTTCCACAGCCTCAGAAGTAACTGATGGATTACTGATAGAATTGCCGCCGCCTCCTTTGTTCTTGTTCTTCTTCTTCTTATTTGGCTTCGCGTCGTTAGAATTACTACTGCTGGATGTTGGGTTAGGAGTTGAGACAGGAACAGATTTATTCTTTGATTTAGAACCAGATGAAGAAGATGATGCACTTGATTTTCTTTCAGTGTTACCGCTATTGGAGGCAAAATACATCATTGAGGTAACACTCACAACAATCACTCCAGCAACGAGTGGAAGATTAGATGTAATGAAATCCATCATAAACAATGAATATGAACAACTGCAATATGCCTTACAAAATTTGTACAAACAAGTTAATTCTTTCCTCCTTTCTTCTCAATTCTTTCTTTTCCTTGGTGGTCGAGAAAGTGATGTCTATGCGATAGGTACGTGATGAATTAATTCACTAGATCTACCTTCACAGAAGAGAGGGTCAGTAAATGAAAAGCAGACAACAAGAGGAGGGAGATAGACTAGAGGGGAAACAGCAAGAGGGACAAGAGCACAAAGTCTGCGAGCACCTTTCCACACAATCTCTCTACTTACGTTCCAGAAATTGTGTCCTCCATTCTACCTTCCTACCTCCAACAACTAAGTATTGCTGCGTAAAGCTTGTGCATTGAGGTGCGTGGATGGTCAAAAAATCGACATGTGTAATCAGCAGCAGCAGCAGCAGCCGGCAGTACATCGGTTACCTGCTGCTGGCAAGCAAGGTCGGTGTACTATTATACATATCCAATAATATTACCATAACAACAGCACACTTGCATTGCTAAAAGTACAATATCATTTGCTGCGGATTTCCTACAGTTACTCATTCCAGTGACCACTAGAGGCAGTTTGTCTCACTGAATCTTTGCTTACTAACACTATTGTAGTTGCATCTTTTGTGACAACCTCGCAGATTTTTAAGATCTGAAGGAGATAACTTACTTTCCTGAATTTATACGGTTTCACCACGTTCAAGCAAACAGAATTATATACACACTTTAGTTGGAACTTATAAAATAATAATGCAATCAGCTGTTGGTATGTCTCGAGCCGATATTGACTGGCAACTTTCACAGTCACAGTCTGATGACGTTCATGAAGATATTGGACTAGACGTCAAGCATAGATATCCGAAGACAGGCGAACTTTATAAAGAAGGCCATATTATGAAGAATTGGAAGTCTAGATGGTTTCATTTAGATTATGAGACTAGAATCCTTTCATATTATGAGGATCGGAACCTTGTAGAGCACAAAGGAGATATTCATCTTGGTCATCATTGTCAGATCTCGAAAGCAGAAGACCATAAGGATAGAAAATTCATTATCAATGTGACAGGTATGAAAAAGAATCACATGCAAACAACGTATTTATCATGTGGCTCTCAGTTCGAAAGAGATCAATGGCATTCTGCTTTAGAGGAGGTTGCTTTTGGTCCTTTGATAAGCATTCCTGAATTGTTTCCTGATCCCTTTCGTAATGAGACTAGACTTAGAATAGTATATAGTATGGAGGGACAACATGAAAGAGATTCACATAGCAACTCAAAGGATCCTAGTTCAAATAGAAGCACTCCCAAGAGAAGAACCAGCACTAAGTCTACTGTTCAAGTTCATAATGGTGTTTATATACAACCAATGGTTTCTAATTTCAAACCTATGGTATCATATGAGACTGATCATCACCACATGTGGCAA
>JACLAD010011623.1_pt1 | contig 25252 bp, 13 predicted proteins | sample 8027901 | NCBI WGS metagenome assembly JACLAD01 (sample SAMN15725071, study PRJNA655200) | protist metagenome | isolation source: fluorescence activated cell sorting (FACS) single amplified genomes of... | place: Spain: Blaines Bay Microbial Observatory, Mediterranean Sea | collected 2016-07-05 | reverse complement strand
GAGTGTTTTGGTACTGATAAGGACGGAAAATCCAATGGAAATAAACCAAAAGCAGCTACGAAAGGACAGTTTGTTAATGTTAGATCTGGTTTCTATCATACCTGTGGATTAACATCGGTGGGTACGATCGAGTGTTTTGGTATGGATGATTATGGACAATCCAATGGAAAGAAACCAAAAGCAGCTATGAAAGGAACATTAGTTCAAGTAAGCGCTGGTTATCAACATACTTGTGGATTAACGTCGGTGGGTACGATCGAGTGTTTTGGTCGTGATGACAGGGTTACCAATGGAAATAAAGCAAAAGCAGCTACGAAAGGAACATTTGTTCAAGTAAGCGCTGGTGGTGGACATACCTGTGGAGTAACGTCGTTGGGTACAGTTGAGTGTTTTGGTTTGGATAATTATGGAGAATCCAATGGAAAGAAACCATTTCAATTTGATGATTGTCCTTATGGGTATCAAAACAATGGTGTGGGGACATATTGCCATCGTTGTGGGTACCGAGAAATATCAAAAGGTAGTGTCGACGGAAAATGCGCGAAGTGTCCTACTGGAGGAGAACCGAGTGATGATTTTACTCGTTGTAAGTTTTCATATGTCGAGAACCTGATCGCTGAGTTCGGGAAGGAATTACATGCCCAAAAAGAAAAACAAAATGATTTGTCCATCAAAAACTCGCGTTTATGGGCGAAAGAACAAACACGTATGAAATGGGATAACGAAATGGCAGCTCGTAAAGCTACGGATAACAGAAACGAGAAAACCCATTGTAAAGACGAACGTACAAGAGGTATCGCTGTATTTCCAGCCATAGAAGTATCGAATGAAATAGAGGATGTCGAAGATACTACCTGCCTCGATACCAATCGGGATGAATTACTGAAATCATTTTGTAGCTTTAGAATGGATCTAGACAATTTATTTCAAATACAAAACGTAGATAAAGAGGCAAAATCATTCTTTCCAAATATATGTTGTAAAGAGAGACGAGACAATACCTTAGAAGCTTGTGAGGACCCACGTGGCATAGTACCTCGTGAGAAGGTTATTCCATTTGCCTTGTCTCAAGGTGGTAATTACAGTCGGCACAATTTGTATGTGGAAGTAACCGAGGCATTGAAGGTAGATGGGTATTTACATAAGGGTATTGGTAATTTAATTCGTTCATTGCATTCCATCCCTTTATCAAAAAAACAACAGATACAAACGTTGGTGAACGATTTTTTCACGGATGTATCTTTATGTGGACCACGTATTATTAAATCACCTAGAAAAGACGAGAAGAAAATGTGCGAACTCTTCATACCTTACCAGCATACAATGACACAATTTTACAATATGATCGAAGATATGTATGCGACACCTATGCTGCCACAGACATCCTTTTTGGAGACAATGGAAGGGTCCTTTCGTAAGCGCCAGTATCGTGTGGGAAAGAATCTCAACATGGTAGGGACCATGCAGAAGAAGGCGGCTGGTGCTAGTAAATGCCATGGTCAAAATTATGGAGCGACAGAGTTGAAAGAGAAGAAAGGCATGTTTTGTAAGGGGTACAATCACGTGGACTTAAGTGATACAACCATAAAGAATATTGCCATCTATTACCTAAATGACATACCACACACAGATGCAAAAATGTTACATCTGAAAAAGAAATTACGGTACGATGTTGAAGATAAATCTTGTCCTTCTCACTTGTTCCATGCGGAAGATATATCTATCCAACAAGTAGATATGGATGCATTGGGCAAAACGAAGGACTGGGTTGCCGTTATCAAGTTAAATACAGAAGAGGATGGGTATTTGCTAAGCGAATTGCCTTATTGCAAAAGAAGAAAATATATGATTGGTTCGACTGTGAATGTGAAGGTGTATGTAGATGAAGAAAATTGTTGTCTCGATGCCGTGGATTACAAGGAATGCGACTGTACTCTAAAAAGGCTAAAAGATAAAGGAGGGAAGAACTATGAAAAAGAAGTTGTAGTTACCGGTACGGATTACGACATAAACGATATGAAGCTTAGCAGGAGGAAGTTGTTGACTCAGCGCCATGGTGGCTGTTAAAATAAAATTTACTATATTTACTATTATAATGTGATTTTATTAAATGTAATATTGAGATTACAATTCACACACACTAAATATACCCTCCAATCCATATTATCATGGTTTTTGGTTTTGATATCAAACCATTTCATTATTTTGATACTTCAAATTGTTACTTTCATATATGATATATGATATGCATATTTATAATTTCAAACACAATCTTTTCTCCCTTTCCCTCCTCTTTTTTTTAATTCAAATTAACACGCGCACACAGCACACACACACACCTCAAGCCAATTCATTACTTAAACGATGTTCTAGACCATCCACTTTTCGTTCCCCAGTTGTCCTTTCCATATGGCTTTCTCTACGCTGTAAGTCCATTGCAACTGCTCCTTTATCCATTCCCGTCCCATCAAGATCCTCCATCTCAGACGTTTCTTTTCTCATAGGTTTATTCCGTGGATAGTTATCATCTTCCATCATATCCCCAAACTCAGTCAAACACTTTACATAACAATATGGACCTAAATGTGTTATCACTAATATTCCTACTACAAACAAATAAACCTAATCATACATATTGGGTAATTAAAGACATATGTTGTAAAAAAAAAATTTGTTAATATAAATAGGACAAAAAATAAAAGAAGAAATGCATATATACATATTTACTTACACGTGAAAAGACCCATGCATCTGGAGTTTGAAGTGGATCCTGATCTATGGAATAGCCAAACAATGGACTAATAATGCAAAGAAAGATTGTGCTTAAAAATTTAACACCTGATTCCAAGGAACCACGTTCATTTCCTATATATCGTTTTGACATTTTTCCAATCATATAACGAGAATGACTCGAAGAGAATCCATAAAACATATGTACTACTATATGCATTACCACCCATAAAATTGTTGTATGAGAGCTCACTTGTACACATCCAACTGCAAAGCAAATAAATATTGCAATAGTCGTGGATCTAATACAAGTTTGAATGATTTTTCGTGATTTCCATGCTGTAGGATAATTATCGCAACATTCCCCACAGAAGGTACGCATCCTTTTTGAGTTATATTGCGAAATATATGCAACAATTGCATAAAAAAAGTATACAACGCAAAGCCCAATCGAAGTAGTGGTACCATTTCTAGGAGCATTGTATTTTGTAAGGAATGGATAGATTATAATACCCGCTTGTATGAAATCTTTCATGTGGTAATGTACAGCACGAAAGACACTTATTTCAACTAATTTTCTCACCGGTAAATAAATTTCTAATGGATTTGCTTTATTATTTTTACGCATGTCATCATCATAAAAGTCATCATCGAAATCATGATCTGAATCATCATATTCATCATCGTCATCATCATCATCATCATCATAACCACGTCGATGTCGTCGTTGTTGTTGTTGTCGTTGTCGGTTGCGTCTTCGTCCTCTTTCAACTCTTCGTTCCATATCATCGGCATCATCGTATCCCGGGGGGCAACAATTAACGATTAATTTATAACACGATCTACAGCAGCTACAAATACCGCAAAGGCAGCGCAAACAGCATTTGTAGCAAGAACATATACAATATGGTATCAGATTGAATAGCAAGCGTCCAATAGAGGAACGAAGTATTTTCCCTATCACCATGAGATCCATTCCACATGTACGTTTTTCATCCTCGAACCAAAATTTCCCTAAATCATCATACATATCACTTTTTACTTCTTCTTTTGCAAATTTTTCACGAAAAATACGTCTATTTCGTTCCATATATTCTTTTTTGCTTTTTACCCCTTCCATCGCAGCATCGTGGCCATTATTTGTAGCGGTTGGATTTCTTTGCTGTTGTTGTTGTAATAAAACGACGTAATAACATGTTTGAAATCTTGATTTTTGTTTTTTATATTGTGTGTATTATGTTTTATTGTATTGTATATAGTTAGCTTTTACTATATGATATGATATATATATATGTATATCTTTCTTTTTAATGAAGAATCGAATAATATATTATATCTCACAAACTAAGATTTCTAGAGATATTAAATATAAAATTAATAACAATTATTTTAATAAATTGATTGATTTCAAAAAAAAATAAATTCACTTCTCTTAAGAAAATGTAATAATAATATATATATATATTTCTACGTGTCAACAAATTATGACTATATATATATATATATATATAAATGTATAAATTGTGTGATATGTATTTGATATATCTAATTATATGCCATGTCCCTGCAGCCATGTAGATGGATCTATGTGGATCTATTTTGATGTAATTTTCGACGTACGAAGAACTTTTTTGCGTGCCCTTTTCGCTGTGGTTGTTGATGATGAAGATCCAGGAGAATACTATTATATTATACTTTAAATTAATAAATCTACCTATCAAATCATCAAATCAAGGCCCGCACGTTCATATTGCATATTTTAATTTCATATGATCTCTAGCTGGGCTAGATTCTAGAGCATACTTCATACTTCATACACCATATTATAGTGCTATTGCATATTGCATATTGCATGCCAGGCGCCAGCTGGGCCAGCCTAAGGCCAGCCCGGCCAGGCATGCTATTTTATTACAGTATCAGCTCTCGGTCGGATCGCAGTAGCTAGTCGTCTATCGCAGTGCTACAGCCTATTATAGCTAGAGGCTAGAGCTAGTCTACTGTAGCTCTGTAGCTTGTAGCTCTAGCTGGCCCAGCTGGCCCAGCTTCTAGTTAGAGTCAAGAGTCAAGAGTCAAGAGGGTAGGTCGATAGGTCCTAGACTTTCATAGGCTAACCTGGGCTAGCTCTATCTAGCTACAAGTATAATAGTATAATACTCTGGCAAGCCGCAAGCACAGAGTTCCTTGTAGAGTAGTTTTCCTTGTCAGTTGTCAGGGTAGCTGCATTTCCTGGTCCAAATCTACGTTTTCCCAGGAAAGCTTAAGCTAGGGTAGCTCTACTGGCATCTAGACTCTAGAGTCTTCCAGTCGTCATTCGTCATTATGTCTTCTCCTGTCTCCTTTGGTCTTCTGGTCTTCCATCAGTCTCCAGTCTCCAGTCTCCAGTCTTCCCACCACAGCTGAGATTTCCAGCTGGCCAGCTGGCTTGCCGCTTGTAGAGGTAATACCGTAATGCCTAGCTGCCTAGCTGGCTAGAGGCTAGGGCTAATAGCTAGCTCTAGCCTCTAGCTGGCAGCCAGACTAGAGCTAGCTTAGCTCTAGCTAGCCAGCTAGCTCTATTAATAGGTAAAAATAGCGTCGTGTGTCGTGTGTTCCAGTGTTCCAACGTTCCAACTAAAAAAAAAAACCTACTACTACTACTATTTGCATTAAATAATACTATACCCTGAATGCCTGGAATATGGTATTATGGTATATGGTTATATAAATTATAAATTATATAGTAAAAAAAAAAAACAGCGGAAGAAGAAGGACAATACCTTTCCCCTTTCCATCTATACAATAAATACACACAATTTATCCATTAATCAGATGAAATCACTTTTGGTATTTCTCATACCGAGCATCAACATTTTCAGTATTGGCACATTCACCGAATGGCTATTACGTTGAGCCACAGGTTTTGCAAAAGATTTGCAATTGTATTATTTTTTATATTATTGAAGTTAATATGCCTAATTATAGAAACGCATTCGCAACAACCATATTGTATTTTAAATTCTGAAAAGTGTCACGGGAAAGCGTATGAGTATCAACAAAACAATAATGTCTTTAGTGCAATTGAAGTTGGAGACAAAGCTCATGTTACGCTTTTTGATTATGATGGAGATGGGGATAAAGACCTCTTTCTTGCGCAAGATAATTATAAAAATAATAATTGGATTGGGGTAAAATATTTCGAAAATGCTGGAACAGCGTTAAATCCCTTGTTCGTTGAAAAAACTGGGACAGAAAACCCTTTTAACGCAGATATCAACCCGTCTAATTCTGGAAGTCGCTATTTAGCACCAACATTTGTAGACATAGATGGGGATGGAGATGAAGATTTATTCTTAGGAACATCTTACAAGATATACTACTATGAAAACATAGGTAACAAAACAAATATAAATTTAGTATTGAGACACTTAATACCTCATCCAGATAGTAATAATTGGATTAAAATAGCACACGCTGATTTGGATGACGACGGAGATTACGATTTTGTAATTGGAACATACACAAATGGTGTTTCCTTATATTATCAAGAAAATATAGGGAACCGCACACATCCTGAATGGCACATTCACGAACGCAACACTGGCATGTTTAACGGAATGTCTGATTATCTTGGAACACAAGCATGGCCTCAATTATTTGACTTTGACAATGACGGCGATTACGATTTATTTATTTGCTTTCATTATTCAAATAGGATACATTTGTGGGAAAACACTGGAAACAAAGGTAACCCGCTTTTTACACACAGAAATGATGTACTTTCAGGTAACCCCGTTGGTGAAATTACCCATATTAGCAAATACTCTAGTATATTTTTTAGTGATTTAAATGGTGATAATCGAGCTGATTTAATTATTGGTACATATCATGGACAAATAGAATATTACGAGAGTATTCCAGCAAAGACAAAAGCAATTGTAATCGAAGCTACTGAAAGTATCTTACCAAAGTTTTCTTCTTACAAATGGCATAAATATCCTAGACCAGCGTTTATAGATATGGATAACGATGGTGATAAAGATCTTATTATAGGAACTAATCTAGGATTTCTATTGTATTATGAGAACATAGGAAGCGCTAAAAATTCGTATTATCAATCACGATCCGAATATTATTGTTATATAAATGATACATGTATTGATACATCTATAGAACCTACCGACCTTGTAGCTGATGGTGACCCATCTTGCATAACTGGTATTCTCGATGTAAGCAGCAATGCATGTTGTTCGATTTCTTGTGGTACATGTGGCGGAACCGGTTGTGATTCACGCGATGGAGGGAGCAGTAGTTGTTGTAGTGGCAGTATTCTTAGTAGTGAAATATCATGTACCACAAATAAACCTCCATGCATAAAATCGAGCGTTGCTCCACATGCAAGTGGAAGTGGTTTCTATAAAAACTGGGTAGCACATTGTACATCAAAAAATAGTAGAATTTTTAATGGAGGGTATGGACTGTGTGGAAAAGAATGCGCGAATTGCAGCGATCCATTTCTTAATATTAGCGTGAACTCCTATGCAGTACCTGTTTTTGAAGATGTTGATAACGACCATGATTTGGATTTGGTAATTGGATCCGGAGATGGAAAACTATACTATTTTGAAAATCAAGGAATAGAACAAAATGTAAATTTAGAATTCCGTACAAAGCATGTTGACAAATATTTGTCAGGTTATGCAAGTGATGGAGGAACCCAGTATCATACATTTAAGGATGCCGTTCAAGCTTGTCTTTTGGATACGTCAGCTGGTGGTATCACTCGTAGCGAAAGCGGGGTATATACTATTCGAGCAGGGGCAACTCTTAAGGCATCATCGTCCTCGGAAGTTTCATGGTTAAAACAAGATCTTAAAAGTCCGCCGATATTTGTCCAAATGGAAAACATTGATATTACCTACAACATTGAAACATCAGGTACATGCGCTCAGGACGATATTTTGTCGAAAGATGAGTGTGAAACCTATGTTCAAAACATAAATCCGGCAGCTACAGTCACAGAGGAAAGCGAGTCCTCGTATCCTAGGGGATGCTATAATTACGGTCCAGGACATGGCTATTATTTTAATACTTATACTAGCACGGTTTCATGTTCTACAACTTCCCAATGTATCTGTAGAACATCAAACGGTGGCAATCCCTTTAGTTTAATTGATGTTGGTGAAAATGCATCTCCTGCTTTTGGTGATCTAAATCGTGATGGAAAAAACGATCTTTTAGTAGGTACAAAGGCTGCTAAGATATTTCATTACATACAAGCTGGGGTCAAAGAATATACTTCACAAGGTCAATTTGTCTCTTCGGTTGGGGGAACTTACACAGCGCCTGAACTATTTGATTATGATTTTGATGGTGATCTTGATTTATTTGTAGGAATTAATTGGGGTAATTACAGATATTACGAAAATACTGAAAGTTGTGAATACAGTGACGTTCGTACAACTGGTGCTTGTGACAACGACATAACCACTTTGGAGGAATGTAAAGCAGCACAAATTGGGAATCAACCTATTGATGGCTCGCAGTGGGGCGGCACGACTGATAAAGTGATAAGACCCAAAGGATGTTACCGTCATTCTACGTTAGGATACTTTTTCAATGTAAACACTGGGGCAACCGGTGCTTGCTCTCCAGATCGACAGTGCATATGTTCAACAAAAAGTGCATGTGTACCGAATCCTACTTATAGAACTGATGCATTTTTTGACGGGTATGATGTAGGTACACATTCATTCATTTCGTTTGTCGATATAGATGATGATGGTCAAATGGATCAAGTACGGGCAGGACAATATTTTCAGCCTAAGATATTTTTGAAAAATAGCTGTTCTCAAATATCTGCATGTTCTAATTATGTCAAATGCAATATTAACACAGAGGCCATGAAATGCAATTGCCCTAGTGATAGAAATGGAGTTTTCTGCGAAAGCTGTAGCAAAGGTTATTATGAGGTTATACCACTGGAATACACAACATATGCCGCTATTTCCGTTGCAAATTGCTTACCATGTCCCAGGGGTCGCTGGAGCGATGAGATTCATCCTTATTACGCTAATGATCCTAGCTCTGTTTGTAAACTCTGCCCACTTGGTCAATATGGTGCAAATTCTGGAAAAAGTTCAGTAAATGAAGGTTGCGATATTTGTGTTGCTGGTCGCTATGGTGATTTTCCAGGGCTTGCATCGTTTGACGGTTGTAAAATGTGTGTTCAAGGATACTTTTCAACAGGCGGAGCAATTGTATGTACAAAATGTCCAATTGGAAGATACAGCGATATCATAGGCGCAACAACTTGTGTTATTGCTCCGGGGGGATCATATAGCGCGGAATGTGATGAAAATATGACAGCATGTAAGTCATTTCTTTCATGCCAAAAGGGATATTTCTCCTCTACAGGAGCATCTTTATGTACCAAATGCCCAATCGGAACATATAGTGATATGGACGGTGGAACATCCTGTATTGATGTCCCAGCGGGATTTTATGGTACAGGATGTGATGAGAATATGACTGCATGTAAATCAAGAAATCCCTGCCCAGTTGGATACTTCTCCTCCACTGCAGCAAGTTTTTGCACAAAATGTCCAATTGGAAGATATAGCGATATCATAGGCGCAACAACTTGTGTTATTGCTCCGGGGGGATCATATAGCGCGGAATGTGATGAAAATATGACAGCATGTAAGTCATTTCTTTCATGCCAAAAGGGATATTTCTCCTCTACAGGAGCATCTTTATGTACCAAATGCCCAATCGGAACATATAGTGATATGGACGGTGGAACATCCTGTATTGATGTCCCAGCGGGATTTTATGGTACAGGATGTGATGAGAATATGACTGCATGTAAATCAAGAAATCCCTGCCCAGTTGGATACTTCTCCTCCACTGCAGCAAGTTTTTGCACAAAATGTCCAATTGGAAGATATAGCGATAGTATGGGTGCACCAACATGTACTTTTGTGCCAGGGGGAACATATAGCTCAGAATGCGATAATAACATGACCGCATGTAAATCTACATTGCCATGTCCAAGTGGTCACTATTGTAGAAAGTCATCTAGGATGCCAAGAGAATGCATAAGCGGGAAATATGCTGAAGATGTAGGATCTGTAAACTGTATCAATTGCGCGCCTGGGCGTTTTGCCTCAGAAAATGGCTCAATTGTATGCAATCCGTGCATTGAGGGTCGGTATAATCCAATACCAGGGCAAAATAAATGCAGTATATGTCGAGCAAGTACAACATCACTACTGGGTGCAACAAAATGCTCATCATGCCAACCTGGCAAATTTGGGAATGAATCAGGCTTATGCTATACTTGTTCAAAAAATACCTATAGTAACAATGAAGGCACAACACAATGTGACGATTGTGAAGAAGGAAAATTTAGTGACATAGGTGCCGTGTCATGCAAGGAAGAACTTTATACATTACTTTTAGATGTCCCAAGTAAAGGCACAGCTATTACTGAGGGGGGTACTTTTTCCTATGAAATATCTTTAACAAAATCACCAGATAGTGAAGTTCAGCTGAATATTTCTACCAAAAGCAATAGTAACAACTGCAATTTATTTCCAAACACAGCGTTATTTACAAAATTGAACTATAATGAAAAGTTAGAGATACAAGTTTCTACAAAGGTAAATGAAGAATCAAGATCAACATTAGGGTCAGAAGAATACAAATGTAATATATATCACAAGTTTATCACAAATGATGTTAAATTTCAGCATTCAAGAGATAGAAAGCTAGATATATCCGTTCTTTCAAAAGGGTGTGGCACAGGAGAATTTTTAGGAGTCTATAAGAGAATGATACATGACGAATGCGTTTGTAATGAAAAATATTATTTACCTGTTAATAAGGGTGAATGCACACTGTGTCCAATAGAAGCAAATTGTACACGTGTAGGAGTCACATTAGCCTCGATCAGTTCTGCAGAAGGATTTTGGCGTAATTCTAATTCAAGTACCACTTTTGAAAAATGCCATAGTAAAGATTATTGTGTGGGCGGATCAATCATGAATCGTTCTCAGTGTTTTCAAAATCACACTGGACCATTGTGCGAAGTATGCATTGATGGAAACGAGAAGCAAGGGAGAAATAAAACTTGCCAAGTATGCGATGAAAAACGAAATGAAAATGCCATTGCAGGAATGTTAGCATTGCTAGGATTTTGCATGTATGTTGCAGTTTTATTATTTGTCTTACATGTACCTTTGCTTCGATATTGCACATATTGTGGTTGCTACAAATCATGTTCTGTTAACAAGAAAAACGGTAAAGTTAAATCGATTACTATCAAAGCTTCACAAAAAAAAGCGAGACAATCGGTAGTGGAAAGTATTAAAAAAATAGCCAATATAAATAGCGAAGTTGATGATATTGGAAACGAGGCTCCAGATTCAATTATAGAAGATCAAGAAGGAAATGTAGCAATGCATATAAGTTCTTGGAGGGATCATGTAATTCGCCAAGCAAGAATTTTAATAGGTTATTATCAGATCTTGAGCCATCTGGATTTAACCTTCGATGTTCCATGGCCAGAACAGTTTCTTAGTTTCATTAAGTTCTTTTCATCACTCATAAATATTGATGTGGAAGCAATCTTGCGTTTTTTTGATGTTTGCCGTTTGTCTATTTCGTTTTTAAAAGCATTTTATATTCACATGTTGGTTTTGCCTACATTTTTACTGATTCTTGCTGTTGCAGCAGCTAGTGCAAGTGTTATAAAACGTATATATAACTGCATACATAAAGACAAGCGCAGCACGGAAAAACAAGGCTCTGTTATCGAGAGATCCATCGCATCAATAATGTTTGTTATATTTTTAATCTATCCAGGTCTTACAGTGCGTATTTTCCGCATCTTCCGCTGCCAGCAACTTGGGGCGAATGGGGAATGGTACTTGAATGCTGACTACAGTGTCGTGTGTTACGAAGGGGAACATAGAGTAGCTATGAATTGGGCCTTCTTCTACGCCCCACTCTATGTGGTTGGAATACCAGTAATCATGCTTTTTGAACTGTGGCGCCATCGGAAGATCATTATGCACATAAATAATTACACTGATATAGCAGAAAGAATGTATCATAATGAATTAAAGGAAGGCAAAGTTAAGGGTAAATTAGATTTTAACCAAATGTTACATTTGAAAAAAATGCAAAAGGTATTACATTTGCGCAAAGGAAGAAGAGTTGCTAAAATTATCGAAAACGATGATGAAAATTCTATTGAACAGAGGAAAAAACGGTGGCCATGCTTTTTCTGTTATCGTATTGCGTTGCCTGATGATGAAAATGAAAAAGAAAAAGCACGAAAATCTACAATTTTGCAATATGGATCACTTTTTCAAGGATACGAAGATGATGTTTGGTATTGGGAAATTTTTGAAATGTTTCGTAAGTAGAAGATTATAAAAAAACCATAATAATGCTTTGCAATTCTTATTCTACCCCATAATACTAATGAGTGACACTAACAACTATATTATTATTTGAAACAAACATGTACAGGGAAAATGGTTTTAACTGGAGGTCTTGTCTTGTTATTGCCTGGAACTTCAGCTCAAGTGGTATCAGGATTGTTGGTTAGCCAATTTTACATACTGATACTTACGACATACAAGCCCTACAAAGAACCAACAGACGATTCGTTGCAATTTTTTGCAAGTTTACAAATATTGCTGACTTTACTTGCAGGATTATTATTGAAAATGGATGATCCTGATAACAGGTATTACGAACACATTTTTATGACGTATGTATTAATTTCTATAAATGTTATGGTCCTAGTTATTGGGATAGGGACTATGCTATTTCAAGATGCAATCTTTCTGGGTTTTAGAAAAGTTATTAAACTTTTTTTGCAGCGAATGAATGAGAAATGCTGTAAATGTAAAAAAAAATCAGAAACGAAAGTTGAGCCTTCTAAATCCACACTTGCAGAGAAGAATAACGAAAAAGAGAAAGTTCTAGAAGTAGTAGTTGCAGAAAGTTCAACTTCCCATCATAAACACCATGTACATAGTCATATACGTCATAAGCATCATGAACATCGCCATACACACCATGAACACCATGAACATGTACATAACACACATCATCATAGCCACGTGGAAATGCATGAAACAAACAACGAAAAGTTGCAGAAAACAGATAACGAACACGGGGAAACAGCCGATCAAGACAAGAATGTTTACAATGATATCGTAAATGATGTAGAAATATCCGAGGAAAATTATGCAAAACTCCAACGAGTAAAATTAGAGGTTAGTCAAGCACAACATCGTAAAAGCACCGAATTACGCTTGGCTCAACGCAAAAAAAGTAAAAAACTTGAAAAGAAAAAACTTATGAAAAAAGAAGATTCCGCATCAATCAACCATGAAAAAAATAAAGTTGGACGTAATTCTGACAGCAGTAGCAGTAGCAGCAGCAGTAGTAGTGATGGCAACAGTAGTAGTAGTGACAGCAGCAGCAGTGGTAGCAGTAGTGATGACAGCGATGATTATGATGGTGCAGCTATTGATAGTGAACACAATAAAACATAAAAATATATACGAATTCGTACTTTTCGTCTTGGTAAATCTTTGGGGAATAATGCATTACTTCGTATACGAACTCTCTAATCAATATTATATTAAATTCATATTCGTACTTTATATAATGATGGTTAAAATCTTCGTACTTTATTATTATTTTTGTTTAAGTGTTAAAATATATATTAATATTAGTTTGCAGAGGTGCATTAGAGCTTTACTATAGTAGGATAACATTATTATTCTTGCGATTGAGTATTGAGCATATTACTTTAACACGAGAAGTGTAAAAATATTATAACTTAGATTTTAACCATCATTATATTAATAGTTACAAACTTTGTAATTATCCAAAATTGTGTCTCTCTCCATAATATCCTTCCATACACGTGTACAGCAGGATTGTGTATACGAAATGTTGCTATCTCGTCGTGAAAAATCAATCATTCCCATCATCATCATAATTTTTTGGTTCTTGTGGTTCTAAATCTTCACCATATTGTATACAATGATCGCAATGATAAAATACTTTTGCAACTGTATCATCATCATTAATATTTAAACTAACAAAACTAACCATACTATATTCTTCAATTAATGTTGCAATTGCATGGTTTAAATGTTGATATCGTGTTGATGTACTTTTATTTAACATGGAGAGGATTAAATTCTTTTGTGGATATAAATATTTTTCTAACGTTTCTTCTTTTTCTTTTGTATCAATCAAATCGCATTTTGTAATGACATTGATATGTGGTAATTCCAACGATGCCATTGAACTTAATGCACACATAGTACCTGATAAAAATTTACTTGCATCATCTATAAATAATGAATCAATTAAATAGACACCACATAATTTAACATCGCAATGTTGTACAATATGTTGCAAGATTGCTTTCATAATTGGTACGTGTGAAAACAATTCGATTTGTCCTGGGCAATCAAATAAAAAATACGCATCGGAGCTAAACGAATCTAATTCTTCCTCTAACCATGATGATAGATTATTTGCTAAATATTCCATGCAATACATTAAACCACCATTTGGTCCTAAATTTAATTCTTCCATAACATCTTCTACACTTATTAAATCTTTAATATCGACGTCTACTTTATAATTGAATACTTCCGCTGCTGGATCTAAATTGACAATATGAACCGTGCGTTTTACCACTTCCGCATGTTCTTGTATGTATTTACAATACGTGGATTTTCCAACACCTGCTGGACCCATGATAAATTGACCATAACGTGGCATAATGATTATTAAAATGTTGATTATTAAAATTCTGTTTTTAATATAATTTTGATATGTTAATTATAAAATTGTATATTTGTAAATAATACAAAAATTGTTAAGTTGGATTACAGAACGCAAAACAAAAGAGAACCAAAAAAAACAACAAAAATAAACAAAAAAGGAGAAGATACTGATATGTCTGTATTTTATCTGTATGGTTATTTTTGACTTGTTTTATCTATTTTTTTGTGGTGGTGGTACAGCTCTCCTCTTTATAATATTTTAATATGAGCGGATGATAATAATAATAAAATGCAATCATTATTACAATGCGCATGCTATATTTTATTATATAACCTTTGTATTCCCCAGCTCTCCTTTTATTATAAAATATGGTTAAAATCTAAGTTATAATAATTTTACACCTTTTATTATATTCATACCAAGATAATATAACCACAAACTATAGCAAACACAAAAAGATACAATCAATGTCATTTTACATATATATTATCATATATGGCTTAATATCCATCATTATATCATATCATATATCATATAAATAAATCGAAGCATTAGAGCTTTACTATTAGTATGATAGGAATAACATTATTATTCTTGCGATTGAGTATTTGAGCATATTACTTAACACGAGAAGTATAAAATTATTATAACTTAGATTTTAACCATCGTATATAAATAATAATACAGTAATTAATTAAAATACGTGTTTTCTAAAATCAGTGTAATTTAACTTCTTGCAACCATGATGATCTATCATATGCTTCCACAACTTGTGCACGCTACCTGTGAAATGCATCGTATTTGATGCATTACAAAGTGCACATTCCCATTTCTTTTTTGTTTCATGTTTCTTTTGCCTCTTCGTGCATATACGACAAAAATCTGCCCATTGTTTCTCTCTACGTACGTCTCCAGCACAAACTAAGGACATGAACTTGTATGCATCTTTTGCAAATTTTATGCTTCCAGCTTGATTAAAATAATAGAGTTTCAAATGTTTCTTATCTTTTAAAGGTCTTCCGACTACTGTTTCTGGCCAATATTTTTTAAAAATATTGGCCAGATTAAACGCTTCATGCTGTACAACACTTATAGTAGCAGAATCTTTATAATTACGAAAGCATGCATCACCAAAAAAAAACCCACACGCCATAAACATACTTAAGTTCATTGGGTCGTTATTGTAATCATATTCATTTTGGTCTTGACCTGAACCGATTATATTTGAATAATCTTCATCATCATCCTCATCATCCTCATCATCCTCATCAGAAAAAATTTTACGTTTTCTAATCACCGTTTTTGGTGTATTTGGTGTTTTGGTTCGTAATTTAGAATTATCACTACTAGTGGCAATGCTTCTTCTTCTTGTTGTTGTTACCGAAGTTGGAGTTGTTCTACTATTAGAAGACGCAGAGGTGCTGGAATTATTGGAACTTCTATCAATAATGCTGTCATTATTCGTGATATTATTATTTTCGTTAATACCTAATTTTTTTTTACTAATTTGTTCTGGTGCAATATGATTTTCCGTTGGCTGCATTTCTTATATAAATAATAATTAGGTATATATATATAAATCAAAATTATGTATTTTGAATACAAATATGAAAATTGAATTAAGAATTTCAAGATATATATATATTATATATATATATATATACAATAAAAGAAAGATATCAATTATTACAAGTTTAACGAAAAGATATTGTATAATATCACAAAAATAATAATATATTATATATTATATATATATATGATGATGATTATTTTATTTATTTACTACAGTATCCTATAACACATAATTCAAAGTTCAAAAAAGAAAAGCAAATAAAAAATAGTATCCCCGGTTTAACATGCCATGGTTTGTGCTGCTATGTGCCTGTTGTATTCTAAATTTTAGAATTTAATACACTGTTATATACTTGATTTGATAGGTGTAGTTTAATTTTTTCTAAACTTTAAGGCACGCGTCCCCTCTTTTTTAGAAGCCTTGTTAACCCTCTCACCGCGGCAGATTAGCGACAGCACAAAATCCGACATTTGCGTCAAAATTTCGATTTAGTATACACACAGCATCAACGGTATTTAGTATACACACAGCATAACGGGAAAAAAAAAGTGCCAAAAGTAAAATTTGTCCGACAAAAAAAGGAGAGGGTCATGCTCTTTTTTATTGAAAAACAATTGAAAATATAAATAAAAAACTATATCACAAATACATACATATCCACAGACATATACATATATAACTAATTCGCACCTCCTTAACGAGAGCACAAATTCAGACATTTAAAAGTTTACAATTAGTTTATAAATATCATTGCTTGTTTCTTACATTCCCTTAGATAGATAGATAGATACCTGACAGAAGAGAGCGAACTCACCATCCCCTGCTTCAAATGATAAGATATATATATCCTTTGAAAATTTAGTTTATATATGTGAATGGGGGTAGCATAATTTTTACATGCTGTGCTATTCTTATGTTAAATTATGTATCCAATTCGACAAAAATAAATTTTCTAAATGGAATCTATAGAAATAATGTTGAAGTATTTAGGATTAAATAGCACTATTAATATTTAGTTTTAAATGGAATTTTCCATGTCTGAATTTGTGCTCTCGCTAAAATATCTGTCGCGGTGAGAGGGTTAATAAGACGGATGAAACTCTCCCAAAAACAGGCGTGGTCTAATTAGTACAGATTTAGTATAGTATAAATATTTGATAGGTAAATCTTGGAAGATAATAAATCCATAAAATCCAAATATGACCAATGTTAATTGGATGAAAATATCTAGAATATCCGAATGTTTATATTTACCTATCAAATATATATTTATACTATACTAAATCTGTACTAATTTCACTACCCCTGTTTTGGGGAGGTTTTCATCCGTCTTATTTACAAGGATTAGCACATTAGCACATTAGCACCTGTTAATATAAGATACATTAGATGATTAAGAAGATTTTTAGAAGATTTAGCATACAAATAGGATTGAAATTTCCACTCGATAGAAATTGGCATTATGCTACAAGGCTTTGTGGTTTTTTTTTTTTTGCTTTTAAAATCCATAAAAATTACATGAAATAAAGACACTACAAATTATTGTATGGGAAACGTAATTTTCCCCCTAGATAGATAACAAAAGTTCTCATTGATGTTTTAAATTTCCAGAATATTGTGCAGCAATAGAGAACTTGTTTTTATCGAAGTCCAGGATTGGAGTGTTTTAGTACAAAAATGATATACTAACAGACACTTGTAAGGTTTTTTATCTGAAAAATAGTGTGTAAATCCAATAGTACCATGTTGTTTTTTTCAAAGGTCAAATTATGTTGTTAGGAAGGCCAAGCTACCACGGTTGTTTTAGGTGGCAATAGAATACGGAATTTAGGAGAACCTTGTATAAAATCATGATTGTGATTAAAATTTTTTGTGAACAAACCATCAAACTGACTTGAAATTCATTATATTGGTTTATTGCTATGTCATTAAATACATATTCAATTTTTATTGAGAATGTATCGCAGCAAAACTTGTAATTGCAGATTGTTCAGTTGTTATCGTTTGTTGTTGTTTTGTTTTATTTGTTTTAATTGTTTTTTGTGTATTATCTATATGGTCATCATGGTGTCATGGTGTCATGGTCCTTATTGCGAATGATTTACATCAGCACAATGCTATTCATGTAGTAATTGTAATACCTTGTACATATTATAAACTTAAAAAAATAAGATTCCGCCACTATTATGTCCAGAAAATCTCTTATTATGTCCAGGTGTCTGGACATAGTAAGAGATATTTTCCAGTTCTGCTAGCATGACACAGCGTTAGAGAACTCAGAAAACTCAGTTCTTGTTGTATTATGTCCAGTTTGGGGGACATGATAATTATAATATTAGCACTGGTTCACCTTATAAATACCGGATAGTTTTAATAGTGAATAATTGACAATTGATATGTATTTTAAGGATAGTTTATTATCACACGTATTATTTTTAGTAGAATAGCAAGTATAAAAGAAATCATTGATTGTACCAGCAGTTTCTGATACACATATATAAAATGTTCTCTTACTCATACTAAAATCTTAAAATAGATACTCATATATTATATAAATTTCTTTTACTCCCATTCATTAACATCTCAAATCAAAAATGATTTATAAAGTTTAGAAAATTATTTAGTATTCAAAAGATTCTTCCTCTGTCTGTGATTAACAGTTAGGTGAAGAAGCTACTCCTTCATAAAGTTGTAAATCACATTCTTTAATCAATCTAAATGTTTTTGTATCGTCGTTATCCAACTTAACTTTCCATTTTCCATCCTTACGTGAGGTCGCCTCAATAACTGTCCCTCTACTTCCTTGTCATTGTTATTGTTATATTGATTTTTTGACATATTGTTCGATCTTATTGAGTGGGGGATCTAATAAATTTTCAAGCTTATGATGGAACGCAGTCCCGTTTTTTAAAGTTTCATATGCTGTGTTCATGCCATGCCCAAATTTTTATGTAACACTTATGATGTAATGGACACAGCATTGGTATGGAATTATGGACTAAATATTTGTTTATGTACCCCAGGTGAGGTACATGGTTTGTTAATGCTATTTCAAACTTTATTACATATCTTAATATTAGGATATTCTCATACTTAATTCATCATAAAAAATGATATTTTGATAATAAAATTAATTCACAACTTGATGCTTTTCAACAATAAGTGTCGGCCCCTATGATACATGATTTAATAAAAAATACATCACTGAAAATTGTTATTGTGTGGTGTGTGGTGTGGATGAAATAATTTTGTAGTTGTTTTTGTCGTCATTCTCGTCGTCATAAATATATTTATACAGGTGCACATGTCATAAATAGATATATTATTATTTATATGCAACACACATCAACAAACAGATAGATAGTTATAGATGAATATATATGTATATATATATATATATATTAACATGTCTAGTTCATCTTCATCTACCAATACAACCACCACCACCACTACAACCACCACCACCACTGCTACCACCACAGCTATCACCACAACAAGTACAACTCAGCTTGTACAACATTATACAGCAAATCAATTATTAAGTTTCATAGGTGGTTATATAGCATCAGACGGCAGTGTGAACGCATACGATATATCCATTTCCCAAAAGAATAGAACTTCATTGGACAAAATACTTAATCTTACAGGTGGTTATATATATAAAAGCAAAAATGAGATTCATCTTCTAAAGATAAATGGCTTATGGTGTATAGAACTGGCAAGTGTAATATGGCATCTTATCCCATATGAGAAAAAGAGAATAAATGCAAGGATAATTGCAAAAAAAAAGTGGAGCGGTGAAAAAATTAAAGGCCGGGTACCTCTCATTGTCCTTTTCCATCTAGTTGATAAATTTCTAACAAACTTTACAGGGTCTTTACAGAGTAAAGTAAAAACAATATTAATTAAATTCAAATTAGAATTATTAAATGCAAATGTAGGTGTGTTAGTGTACTTTAAGTTAAAAAAAAAACTAATAGATTTAAACAATCATAATAATAGTAATAAAGATCGGCTGCAAATCATAGGTGATATGCAACAGATACTGGATACAGAATGCGACCATAAAACACAATGGGAGCAATGGCAAGAGTTATACAAAAAGGGTAAGAAGAAACAAAAAAGAAAAAGACGTGAAGGAGATAAAAAAATAAATAAACGTAAACGTAATGTATGACATTTTATTTTATATAACTTTTAACCATACCTGATCTTATTTGACACCACTAACTTTTATATGGTCTTCTACATCTTCTGTTTTTCCTTGATGATGCTTTCATTTTTGCACTTTTTAATAATTGTAATTCCTCATGTTTTAATCGTTCTTTTTCTAAATGTTCTTCTTCTCGTTTAAAATCGCCAATATTATTTCTATCTACATGATCATATAATTTATTAACATTGAATGTAAATTATCATTGTGTTCCAATTGAATAGAATATAATGAATTGTTTTTTTTCAATAATAACAGGGATTAATTGTTGTAAATCTATTTTTGTTAATGTAGTATTTTTTTCCATTGCATCGGCGAAAATGTACATTCCTTCATCGCCAATATCATTATGATGTAAAATTGCTTCATCAATCGTTTTATTTGTTTTAAATGCATACTCAATGCGATAAAACCTTCATCTCCTATGTCACATCTCCATAAATTCAATATACATATATTATGTTGTTGCAATGCAAATGCTTTACTTAATATTACCATAAATTCATCACCAATTGGATTGATTTGCATATTAAATGATTTAAATGCCGTTCGATTTCGATGTACAATGGAAGTCATTATTTCATCACTATGCATATCATTGTTTTCTAAATGTAACAATGTTAATGTTAATGTTGTATTGTTTGATACGGATTCAAAAATGCCATAGCAGCTTCACTTCGTCCAGTAATTGGATTTTCATTTAATTTTAATTATTTTAATGTTTCTATATTATCTACTATCGAACTAATGTCAGTGTACTCGACATTTTACGTAAAAGGAATTTCTTCATAGCAATATTTTTATTGGTAGAAATAACACCACCATAATGTGGTATCCTTGCATTTTTTTTTACGCAATGCAATTGATTTTTCTGCACGTTCACGTTCCAATCGGTCTTTCTCTTCTTCTTTTATTTTTTTCTTCAACGTTTCTTGTTTGATTTTCTCATCACGTTTTTAGACATTTTAATTTCATAGATGAAAAATTAATGGTTGGCATGTTTTCGTTAAATTAATAATAATTAATTTGGAATGTGTTAAATAGAAATTGTTTTATTTCAAAAAAGAAACTTGAATACAAAAGATGCATATATATTATTGATAATGCTTAAATAATATCCTAATATAAGAACTGAATATGTTAATACTACTATATGATAAAATTTGTTGTTCTACGGCTACACAATCTACATCTATCTTACACTCAATGTCTAGCTTCAAAATGGAACAACAATACAATAAATTAAAATAATACCTGATGGTAGAGTACTACTACCACACACATCACAGGCCGAAAAACAGTATATAATATATCTCCTAATATATTATATTAATAGGAAGGAGAGCGGAAAAACAATTTGATTAAAAACCAGAAAATATAACCATTTAACCACCACCAGATATTCAAGAAAAGAGAATAGGACACACATTTGGAAAACAACAACAATCACTGAAAAAAGAAAACAAATTTAAAAGAAAATATCTCTCATATATACGTAAACAGGAAATTATTGTCTTAATTGTTTATTGTGTCGTATATCGTTCAATAATAATAATCATTTATTATTATTATTATTCAATTTGAATTGAATATATAGTAAAAATTAAAGAAAACATGGTACTGGATAAAACAATTGGTGCAATTATCATTGTCGTGTCTATCATATGGCATTTGTATTATACCATATGGATATTAGTAACCCCATGGTTAGAAACATCACAAGATTTAGCACATTGGTTGAAATATTTTCCAGATCGTTATTATGGTTTAGCAATTCCAGCATTATTATTAGCTTTTATAATAACAAGTGCTGCTACATTTATTGGTGTTATTTTACAAAGTGCTGGTATACATCAACCTTCTCATCATTTAAGATCATCATCATCGAATCGTAATAATAATAATAATAACAATGCATCACGCGTACCATCGAAACTTTCATCAACACCATCATCTGTTAATAAAACTACTTCCAAGAAGACATTACATTTCAGTCCACATCGTTCAACATCATCAACTAATAATAATAATAATCAACAATTGCATCATAGACGATTGCAAAGTCATTCATGATATATATATATATGAAATGTGGTGCACACGCACACACCAAGATAGAAACGTTTGGAAAGAGAGAGACGACAGGAAATGAAACATGATCAATACCACCATCACAACATTCATCAACACCATCAACACACATTCCACAAACGATATTTACATTTCAATTCACATCACATCGCGTTCAACATGAAATGATATTAATCAATAAAGTGCATCAACATTAATACATATTGAATTGATTTCATTCATGAAAGATAATACACGCAGTGAAAAACGTTTGGCATTTTTACAATATGAGAGGAAGAGATGGGAGTAAAATTAATGCAAAAGTAATTAATACGAGACGTATAGAAAACACATGATGTGCATAATGTATTGAAAATCACATATATATGTGGTAATTGGCTTAAAGCACAATGGGTCAATGAAACTTGTAGAAATCTACAAGCTAAAGTGATCAAGACCGCGGCTTTTTACCACAACCGTGCACTTCAAGATCTTTATCCGAATAGTTACCGGTTGTTGTTCACAACAGGATCTTTCACTTTGACAACCTCACCGTTGTCGAATGAGCCCGGCATCCAACGCGTTCAACGTTCGAACATGTTGGAAGGATAGAAACCTACTTGTGATTGTAGAGTATTAGTTCGCAGAGGTGCATTAGAGCTTTACTATATAGTAGGATAACATATTATTCTTGCGATTGAGTATTGAGCATATTACTTTAACACGAGAAGTGTAAAAATATTATAGAACTTAGATTTTAACCATCAATATATATGTGGTCAATGTATGAATAGTAATTATAAAATAGTATATAGTATAATTTTAAAACTCTTCGGGGAGAAGCACTTCTTTTTCCTTTCCCCTTCCACTCGTCGCCACTCGCCACTCGCTGACTATTATTAATGATTATTTTTGGTTCATTTTTACAAATTCCGTGTTCCGTGTGTCAATATAAATAACCAGGTGTGTTTTGAGATATATATCGATTTCCTCTCTTACATCCTCTGCCAAAGGGCCAAAGTACGTATGTACCGAGCAAACGCGTAATAGATGATGATCTAATACTTCATACCCTTTATCGTACACCAGTTCTTGCTTCCATACCAAAACGTTCATGATGTAATTTCACATCCCATCCACCAATACGTTCCCATCCATCTTCACGTACAACATATACTTGGTTGATACCACCACTATATGCATCACGATATGTAGCATGGTAAATAGCTTTTTGACCAAGTGTAATCGCTTCTTCTTCAGTCATATCCCATTTATAACCACTATCCAACACACCATATGCATATGTTGAACCACTACCAACACTGAAATATGGACGTCCATCGCCATCTTCGCCTATATATATATATATATATATTTCAATATTTGTTAGTCATTGTAATTATTGTTTCGATATATAGACATACATATATGTATATTTATTACTTACCTTTAATTGCATGTAATCTGGTAGCATCATTATCAACATAATATAATTGTGGACCACTTTTATCCCAACCTGCAACCATTGTACCCATTGATAAACCATAACCACGGTAACTATACATCGTATTACATAATAATTTTGAAGCAGCTGCAACAGATATTCTTTCTTTTTCACGTAATTCATGTAAACGACATTGAATACCTAAATTACGTTCCCAAAATTGACAATCAGCTGCACCACCAGCCATTGTACCAAGTAAAAATGGATTGATTTCGATAACTATTTTTTTATATAATATATATATATATTATGAATGTTAGTTGGTTCTTCTGTATGTATATTTGCAAAAAAGAAACCTAACAAAAAACTTACCTTTTTTCACCGTTTGTGAACCTACATAACTACCTTGTGATGCTCTAGAATCAACTGCAACCACTACACCACCTTTGAATACAAATGCTAATGTTGTCGTACCTTTACTTAGTTTAATCATTTCACCTTTATCTTCATAACGTCCAGAGACTAAATTTTTAGATATTTGTGCTGGATTTATACCAGATGGTAACGTAAACGATTTATCATTCATTAAATTAAATGAAGATGGCAATGGTGCTTTCGATTCTGTATTTCCATACAAGATATCATCATTATATAAAAACGATGCATTTACACATGATGTCATATTTATTTCGTATATATATAGAGTATATATTCAAAAACTATATATAATAATAATAATATACTACTATAAAGGAAATTGTCTTGTTTTTTTTTTTAAATGTGCAAAATGTCAGAAAAAAAAATAAAAATAATATATATATATGTATATCTATATATATAATTTTATCTATAGAATTCTAAACAAATATAAAACGTATGATTGTATATATATAAAGAGAGAGATATAAATAAACGGATCTGATTTGCAATACTATCTATCTCAACATTAGTTCCTTCAATATATCTATCTATAGATCTATATATTCTTAGTTTGTGTGTGTATTCATTCAATTTTCAAATATCCGGAAGTCGGTAGGAACAATATCATATAATCAAGTACAATCATTAGTAGTCTGAATAAGAATCACAGATTTTTTTTGCGTTTTTTTGGTTTTGCTTTTTCCATCCGGAAGTCGGTAGGAACATATCATATAATTAAGTACAATCATTAGTAGTCTATATAAGAATCAATAAGAAATTGGAAATTTAAATTTTGCTTTTCTCCGGTAGTTGTTAGGAAAATATCATACAATCAAGTACAATCATTAGTAGTCTAAATAAGAATCACAGAAATTGAAAGGTTTTTTTTTGCGTTTTTGGTTTTTGCTTTTATCCGGAAGTCGTTAGGAAAATATCATATATAATTAAGTACTTTAATTAGTAGTCTAAATAAGAATCAATAAGAAATTGAAAG
>JACLAD010016201.1_pt1 | contig 25254 bp, 22 predicted proteins | sample 8027901 | NCBI WGS metagenome assembly JACLAD01 (sample SAMN15725071, study PRJNA655200) | protist metagenome | isolation source: fluorescence activated cell sorting (FACS) single amplified genomes of... | place: Spain: Blaines Bay Microbial Observatory, Mediterranean Sea | collected 2016-07-05 | reverse complement strand
TTCGAGTCTACCTAAAGTATGTGTCTCCTAAGCTGTCGATTAACCGAGGCAAAGAATACAACGAATGGTTCCAGAAAAAAGTAGCTTTTGAGTTGGGTAAGTCCTTCAGTGGTCGATCCGTCAGAGTTGAGTATGAGCTTCAAGAAGAACTTTATCGGCTCAACGGCATTGTTTTATCTGGCGACACAAACGTTAATCTCTGGATGGTGCAAAACGGCTGGTCCTTCTATTTGCTAACGGAAGGCGCCAATCCTGATGAACAGCAATTCTTGGCTGCCGAAGCAATGGCCCGGAACAAAAAAGTTGGACTATGGGATGAACAGTTGCAGGGTAGTACAAATCAATGAGTCTGAAAGAGCGTCTAACCGAACTGAGTGCTGAACTAGCTGAATTGGCAACAGAGGCTGGTCGCTCTCCAGAAGAAATCAAGTTGATTGCCGTCTCGAAGACTCATCCTAGTGAACTAATCGCAGAAGCTTTCCAAGCTGGACAGGTGCGCTTCGGTGAAAATCGGGTTCAGGAAGCCTCAGAAAAAATTGAAAGACTACAGAAGCCAGGTATCGAATGGCACTTGATCGGGCATTTGCAAAAAAATAAGGCTCGCTTCTGCCCGGGGCGCTTCGACTGGATTCATTCGGTTGATTCCCAAGAATTATTGGAATTACTCGAAAAGCAGTGTGCTCTGCAAAGACAATCCATACAAGTTCTACTACAGGCCAATCTATCGCAAGAAGACAGCAAAAGTGGAGTCAGTGACTACGATAATTTGTGCAGGTTATTAGAGAAGGCACAGGATTGTCAGTGGCTGAGCTGTAGAGGTTTGATGACTATGGCTGCAGCCACAGATGACGCAAACGAAATCCGTAGAACTTTCGCACAACTTCGTACTTGGCTTGAAAAGCTCCGCAATGAATTTAATCTGACTAATTTTACGGAACTTTCGATGGGGATGTCCTCTGATTACCGAATCGCCATTGCAGAAGGGGCAACAATGATTCGACTGGGCACCGCTCTATTTGGGGAACGCGCTAAGCCTTTGATCATACAATGATCGCTTATCTAAGTGGGGATGTCTCGCTTGTAGAAGAACAGCGCTTAGTCCTACAAACTAGTGGTGGAGTAGGGTACCTCGTGCAGGTACCCCAAGAGCTTGGTAACAGACACTCTGTCGGTGAAGTACTCAGCTTACACATTCACACCAGTGTGCGCGAGGATGAAATCAGCCTATATGGGTTCGAGACAACAGCCGAAAGACAATTGTTCGAACGTCTCCTCAAGGCATCTGGAGTCGGCCCAAAACTGGCGCTGACCATTGTTTCTGTACTTGAACCACGAAATCTTGTTCAAGCCATCCTGCGTGAAGACGTCAACACCCTCAGTCAAGTTCCAGGCATCGGCAAAAAAACTGCGGCTCGGCTTTGCCTGGAGTTGAAAGACAGCTTCAGCAAATCTCCCATCCAAGGACTGGAATCTGCCTTGATTACTGGCAAGGCAACATCATCCGTCATACCATCGGGTGAAACAGCCTCTCTACAATCTGCCCTAAAAAACATGGGTTTTGCAGAAAAAGAGATTCTGACCGTGCTAGCAAGCCTTCCTCCAGAAGCAGAAGGCTTTGAAATCAAGCTCAGACTCGCTTTGGGATTGCTGTCAAAACGCTAAATAAGGAGAACGTATGCTCAATAAAGTTATGCTGATCGGCAGGCTGGGTCGTGACCCGGAGATCCGATATACTCAATCTGGCAACGCTGTCGCCTCATTTTCTATCGCAACTTCTGAATACTGGAGAGACAAACAGGGGCAACGACAGGAAAAAACCGAATGGCACGATATCGTGGCCTGGGATCGCCTAGCTGATCAAGCACAGTCCTATCTGAAAAAAGGTTCGATGGTGTATATTGAGGGTAAATTGCAGACACGTAGTTGGGACGATCAGCAGGGTCAAAAAAAATACCGAACAGAGATTGTTGCCAATCAAGTGCGCTTCTTAGATTCTCGAGAAGGGACAGAACGGAGTGGGGGAAGCGTTGACGATGGGCCCGCTGTTTACGGTAATGAATATCCCAGTGGAGGACCTTCGGACAACCGTCGCAATCCATCATCCAGCTCTTCAAACAATGACTTCAACCAAGGAAATAACGCTCCTTATGTTGAAGACGACGTACCATTCGTGCGATCCGATGTTGCTTTTGATCCAAATTATCAGACACTTAGCGTGTTGAAGGGCGTAGCCCCGAATACACTCACAGGTATCTGGGAATAAAGATCATCTAATGAGCAACTGTCGCATACTTGTGGAGGTGAAATTCCTTCTCCCTCGGTATCGGGGTAACAGCATCTCCCACGGTTTGTGGATTAGCAACCCACAGGTCGCAAGCATGGGAGAAAAGGGTCTAAGTGCCAACTTGCAGGCACGAATCGTCCCAAGCAAAGCTGGATATGACTACAATCAGGAACCTGTGTTAAATGTCGTTATGTCGAAAGCAGCGAAAGCAAGTTGTCACGCTGTAACCAAAAAGGTAAGTGTCCATGAGGGGATGACTGTGAATGGGGTCATCTCGATACCCTTGAGTGACACCGGCAGAAAGCAGGAGTCTAAGTCCAGCGCAATAACGGGTATGCGGAACGGAGTAACCCCATGTTGCGCCCTCAGTTCATCTGAGAAGGTAGCTAGCCGAATGCCTACATGGGGCAGGACTGACCAAAAAGCCAACGCCTTGGGTAATTCCAAGGATATGCAGACGTGGTCACTTAGTTATAGAAGATAGAGTCATGAGTAGTAGTACAAAAGTTATGAGCCACGGGGAAACTCGTAGGTATAAATGGAATCAAATTTCATGGGCAACCGTGGAAAAGAATGTATTCAAGCTACAAAAGCGAATCTATCAAGCCACAAAAAGAGAAGAAACCGTTAAGGTACATAAACTTCAACGGCTTCTAATCAAGTCAAAGTGCGCAAAGTTACTGGCAGTACGCAGGGTAACACAGGACAACAGTGGAAAGAAAACCGCTGGAATCGATGGGGTTAAGAAATTGACACCAGAAGAAAGAGTCCGTCTGGTCGAGGAAATCGATTGGAATAAGGAACCCAAGCCTGTCAGGAGGATCTACATTCCAAAAGCAGGAAAGAACGAGGTCCGTCCTCTGGGAATTCCTGTGATGGAAGATAGAGCCAAACAAGCACTTGTGAAACTCGCAATGGAACCAGAGTGGGAGGCCAAGTTTGAGCCGAACAGTTATGGATTCCGAATAGGAAAAGCCGCACATGATGCAATAGAAGCTATCTTCATAGCTATCGCAAGGAAAGATGGAGGTGCCTTCGTCTTAGATGCCGATATCAAGGGATGCTTCGATAACATTGATCATGACGCCCTCCTCAGAAAGGCAAATACCTATCCTAAACTGCGCAAGATCATCAAAGGGTGGTTGAAAGCAGGAATAATGGATAATGGCGTATTTCAGAAATCTGACGCTGGTACACCTCAGGGTGGAGTAATCTCCCCTCTGTTGGCAAATATCGCATTAGACGGAATGGAAGAGTACGTCAAGGATAGATTGGAAGACGATCTCCATCGATCCTACAAGGCCAGAACAGGATATAGGGGCACGAGAGACGCCAGAAGAGCAATGACCATCATCCGCTATGCAGATGACTTTGTGGTTATTCACAGAGATAAGGACATTGTAGAAAAGGCAAAAGAAGTCATCTCCGATTGGCTGGCAGAAATAGGGTTAGAACTCAAACCATCTAAGACGAGAATCGCCCACACCATAGAAAATCTGGACGGCAAGGCTGGTTTTGATTTTCTGGGTTGTGAAGTAAGGCAATATCGGGATAAGACGGTCAGAATGGGTCATAAAACCCTCATCAAGCCATCCAAAGATGCGGTTAAACGACATCTCGCTAATTTCGGTGAGGTAATTGAGCGGCATAAAGGATTGAATCAGATTGCTCTGATTACAAAACTGAATCCGATCATCAAAGGTTGGAGTAGATATCACTGTACAACAGTAGCTAGGAAGACTTTTGAATACCTAAAACACCGGACATTTGAGAAGTTGTGGAGATGGGCGTGTTTTAATCATGCTCACAAAGGGAAGCAATGGGTCAAAGCCCGATACTTCCGCAGGCATGGAGGATATAATTGGCGATTCAAAACTGACTCAGGTGCATTCCTGATACAGCATGATGACCACAAGATAGTCCGACATACTATGGTTAATCCCTCCAAATCTCCTCACGATGGGGATTGGGCCTACTGGTCAAAAAGGATGGGTAAAGAACCAACCATCTCACCTAGAGTTGCGAAATTAATGAGGAGGCAGGAAGGAAAGTGCGGAAGATGTAAACTCTTTCTCACATCCTCTGATCTTGTTGAAGTTCATCATATCGATGGTAATCACAAGAACAGCAAGGAAACCAACCTAACTCTTCTTCACAGACATTGTCATGACCAAGCTCACAGAGTAGCGGCATGAATGTGGTGCGTGTGTCAAACGCTATAATTATGGGGAGCCGTGTGAGTCGAAAGGTTCATGCACGGTTCTGTAGCCGAATAGGATGGGGTGACCTATTCTATTTAGGTAACTGACAAAGTCAGATGCTCGCAGTAGCTGAAGCAGAACGGTATAGACAAACCCTGCAGCAGCTACAGGCAACACAGCAAAGACTGGGTTATCACAGCGATTGGTTGATTAGAGAAGGTGACTTCCCAAGTCTCCGTCTGGGTTTAGTACTCTCGACCTACCGCTGGAAAGCTTCTGAAGAGGCTTTGCTTCAGTACCTGAGTCTGGGTGGAAATCTACTGATGCTAGATGCAACTACTGTCACGACGATTTCCAATCACCTTGGAGAGCTGCTCAACACACAAAACGTTCGTCGAGAGCATTGCTGGATCATTCTTCGGAGCACTAAGGATTCTGCTGAAAAACTAGCTCATGAACTTGGTGTCGGCTGGTGGGATATGGTTCTTGACAGCGGTGCAAAACCTAGCGGCAAGACAAACAGGGTACTTCCACAAAATCTCACTTGGCAAACACTGAAAAATGGTAATATTTCAAGCTGGTCTTCAGATCTACTCCTTGAATGCTTACAAGGCTGGCCTGATGCTCCGTTCGTCACAACTGCCACCTACAAACTTTTTAAAGAGAATCAGCAGAACCTGCGTGATTACCTCCAAGAGCTGTTACTATGTGAACTCAGAATTAATCTGCTTCAGCAACAAGTCGGTAGCACCTCGCGCTTCAGCCTGACCAATCCTTTGCAGAAGGCAATGCAGATTATTCAGACTCTCGCCGAATGGAATGATTACTTGGTCCACAGTTGGTATCCTGTTTTTCAGCATCAAACTCGGAAATTACAGCAACAGAGCCCTCAATCGCTCGAACAATCGAAAAGATTATTCAACCATTTTGAACGTGAACTGATGGGCTTGATGGGCCTTTTTGAAGAGACGCTACGTCAACGACATGCCTTGCTTCTGGCTAATTTTCTAGAAAAACAACAACAAAAACTGGCCGAAGATTTACCACCAGACTCACAGTTTATCCGCTGGCTACTGCGACAAGATCATGTTCAACGTCTCTGGCTTCCTGTGGGGCATTTGGATCAATTAACGGCAAGACTTGGATTGATGCGCCAACCTCTGCATGTTCCGCTTGCAGCACCCGTCTGATTGTGAGAATCTGCTCCTCTTGATAAAAAATTTTAGAATCATTTCGATTTAATAGATCTTTAGATCATGGTTGACTCCCGACTGTTCTATCCACAGGGCACAGACAAATTACATCAGGAATTTCTTGCAGATTCACTGCAACGAGTATCCTCCGTTGCCTACGCTTCGCTGGAAGAATTACCTCATACAACTGAGGGAACAACCTGTCTGATTGTTATGCGTAGCCGTGATCTTTTCCAGTGGCAATCCCATCTGACTCTTTATCTTCAGTCTGGTGGAGGAATCGTTGTTTTGGAGGAGGGACCAACCTTGGCTGCAGAACCGCCAGAACATCCTTCGATCGAATGGTACCCCCTAGCTTATTTGACACCCACGCGTTGGAATTTTCTACTACGTCAGTTTTTCAACCGCCTACACGATAGAACTCGAACACATTCAAATGTCAGCAAATCGGATGAAATTCTCTCCGAGTTGAACGAACTTGGGATCGCTCTATCCAGCGAAAAAGATCTGGACAAGTTACTGCGTATGATCGCCGCGAAAGCGATGAAACTTACCAACGCAGATGGATGCAGCATCTACCTGATCGAACAGATTCCAGACACTCCTCACGAACAGAGCAACTACCTCGCTAACAAACAAATGCGTTTCCACAGCGCACTTAATCTTTCACGAGACACATCCCAACTGCAGGAGAAAGTTCTTCCTCTCGACTTCAGCACGATCAATGCCTATGTGGCACGCACCAGCCAGTCGATTCGGATCGATGATGTGTACGAACTACATGATTCTAATCTGGTCTGGGGTGGTCGTGAATTCGATGAGCAGCAGTTCTATAAGACTCGCTCAATGCTTGCCGTTCCAATGTGCAATGAGCGTGGTGAGGTTCTTGGTGTGATCCAACTCATCAATTGCAAGATCGACGGAGATGCCGTTTTAAATACTGAAGAAGATGTTGACCAAATAGTCGTTCCGTTCAGTGATTACCACATGCGCTTAATGGAATCTCTGGCATCTCAGGCAACGGTTGCGGTAAGAAATGCATCCTTATTAGAGTCTATCCAAATTCTATTCGACGGTTTCATCAATGCGAGCGTGAAAGCCATCGAATCTAGAGACCCAACGACTTCCGGACATTCAAGCCGAGTTGCTACGCTCACCGTAGCTCTAGCAGAGACGGTAAGTTCACTGTCCGAGGGACGTTTTGCTGATATCAGCTACAACCCTGATCAATTCAACACGATTCGCTATGCCTCTCTCCTTCATGATTTTGGCAAAATTGGCGTACGTGAGAAAGTTCTGGTCAAATCTAAGAAACTTTATCCTGAAGAACAGCAAGCGGTCATGGATCGTTTCCGTTTGATCCGGATGGCGACCGAACTTCAATATACCCGTAAGCAACTGAATTACTTGCTGGAAGAATCTCAAGAAAACTCACTTCAACAAGTAGAGTTGACTCAACAAGAGATGAATGAACGACTTTTGCAATTGGATGATCAGCTAAAGTTCATCATTCGATGCAACGAACCAACTGTTCTGGACCAGGGAGGATTTGATCAGTTGCAAGTCATAGCAGCACAAACCTTCCCACATCCTTCGACTGGCTTACCGGTTTCGTATCTTTCAGCAGATGAAGCAGCCTCGCTTTCTGTACCCAAAGGGTCCTTGAACCAACGGGATCGTGATGAAATCGAGTCACACGTCACGCACACTTATAATTTTCTAAGAATCATTCCTTGGTCAGAACACCTAGAGGATGTTCCAGACATTGCCTACGCACATCACGAAAAAATGAACGGCAAAGGCTACCCACGCAAACTGTCTGGTGATGAAATTCCACTGCAATCAAAGATGATGACCATCGCTGACATCTACGATGCGCTAACTGCTTGGGATCGCCCGTACAAGAAAGCGATGCCTGCTGAACGGGCACTAAAAATTTTGGGCTTTGAAGCAAAAGACAATCATATTGATCCTGAATTACTTGAAATCTTCATCGGTGCTAGACTGTATGATCTGGTTAAAAGACCGGAAGTCCAACACTGATTGCTCGAGCAACTATCTTTTTTTGAGTTTTCGAATGCCGCATTTATCGATCCTGCTGCTTCGGCACAATGGAACAGGCATCACACACTTCCCTTTACGTCCTGTACCACTGGTCACCGCAGCCCTACTTGCATTAGGCTTATTCCTGTTTTTGGGTGGGATGGTTATTTGGCAAAGTATTCAGTTGCATGAACAACAGCAATGGAATGCCCAACGCCAATCACAACAGATTCACATTCATGAAAGAATGGAGATTGCCGCCAGCCAAGCTGAGCGCGTTGAAGTCTTGGAAAACAGGGTTCAGGAACTGCGTGATCAACTGGCTACTTTGGAAACGCACTCCCAGAAGAAAAGTGCCACTCAGCAAAATCTTCTGTACCACATCCAACAGATCCATTCCCTAGCTTGTCAGCAGGGATCTTATCAATGTAGAGCGGTTCTGCTGGACACCAAAGTCCTTGAAGCAGATCCTCTCAACTGGCTGAATATGATCAGCAAAGATTTTCACCACCTGACGCTGTCACAGAAAGCAAATCTGACTGTTCCGGTCAACTCAGAGTTGGTTCAAGAAGAGATTTGGGACTTAAAACAAAATTTGAATGCTACTGAGCAGGAGCTAGCTGAATACGCCGTACTGATGCAGGCCCGTGAACAAGAGGTACGGCAACTTACAGAAAAAATTCAAGAGATCACAGGTATTCGTTTGTTGGCAGAAGTCCCTGTGACTCCTGTCGAAAACGAGGGTGGCAAAGGTGGTCCCTTTCTCGAAGAATCTTTACTCCCAGTAGAAGAGCCACAATTGAGTGCAGAGCCTCTGGATCCACGTGTGATTTTAGAACAAGAGTTAAGCTCCTATCATTCGACTCATCATTCCTTAGAGCGACTCTATGAAGAAATCAGTGGTAATGAAATTCTCTGGCGGAGTACTCCGACGATTGCTCCAGTTGAAGACTCTTCAGTCAGTTCACACTACGGCAGAAGACGTGACCCGTTCACTAATCTTCCAGCTTTCCATAGCGGCATAGATTTTTCAGGACCTGCTGGAACTCCAATCTATGCTCCAGCTGATGGAATTGTCCGAAAAGCTGGACCCGCAGCCGGATATGGGCTGTTGGTAGAGCTTGATCATGGGTCTGGTATTTCGATAAAAAATTTCAAACCCACTGATTACATGACACGCTACGGTCACTTGTCCCGTCTAGCGGTACAAGCAAACCAATTCATTCAGCGTGGAGAACTACTCGGCTACACTGGTAATACAGGGCGTAGCACAAGTTCACACCTACATTATGAAATCCACGCGAACAAACGACCGATTAATCCTTGGCGAAATCTGTCGCACTTCTCGATTTCTCGCTAACTTTTGGATCCAAATTGGCTTTTTCTTCTCCCTCTCTAGTAAACGATGACTCGCCTAGAAAAATCAGATTGTTTTCATATTCTGGCAGAACAGCGAATCCTTCCATACCCATCACCGAAAAATATTAAACTAAGGTCTTGCAGCTAAGCCAAAAAAATGTTTTTCAGTGTGGCAGCCCTTTAGAACTAAATTGAATCTTCCTCAAACGGTGTGGTTTTGATTTCACTTCCGTACTTAATCGATAACTGGAGTATCATGCGATCCTATCCGATCTCACTGCGACTAGGTATTAGCACTCTCGTGCTGGGAACCTTATTCTTATTACTTTCTCCACTGAACTCTTTTGCGATCTTCCCGATCTCTACTGAACCAAAAGAACAGCCCATCGCCTTCAGCCACAAACTACATGTTGGCCAGAATGGCATTGCTTGCCAATACTGCCATCTTTATGCTCGGCGATCACATTCTTCCGGAATACCACCTGTAAGTACCTGCGTTGGTTGTCATGGTCCTCATGGACAAGAGTTGGTACAAGCTGAGCACCCAGAAGTAGACAAAATGCGTGATCTCTGGGCAAAAGGAGAATCCATTCCCTGGGTAAAGCTTCATGACATCCCAGACTTTGTCCGCTTTCCTCACAAACAACACATCAATGCAGATGCTGCCCGCTTCATAGATGGTGCGGGCAACGGCTGTGACCTGAATGCAGATCCTCGCTCCTTATCCTGTAGGGTGATGCTATTTCGAAATGGAGGGGACCAGCGCTGTCAGTCCTGTCATGGAAGTGTGCAGGAGATGGAAGTTGCCCATGTGGTAGATCAGAATTTTGGTGGGATGGGGTGGTGCATGCAGTGCCACTTACAAGTGGAAGGGGCCATTGAGCGTAAGCGCGCTATGAGCACAATGGCAGGATGGAACAATGCCAAAGATAACGATGCCCGAAGAGAAGCTCAAGCATACCTAGTCAATGAGCGAAACCACCATAACCCCAACATGCTCGACTGCTACACATGCCACTATTGATTGACCTATAGGAGTTGATATATGAAAAAAGGCCTAAGTCGACGTAATCTCTTCAAATTCATGGCAATAGGTGGAACAACTGCTGTAGCAGCTGGTTGTGAACAAAAACCAGAAAAGATCATTCCAGCTTTGATTCCACCTGTCGACTTCGAATACATGCCAAATACTGGCTATCAGTATATGACTACCTGTCGAGAGTGTGATGCTGCTTGTGGGATGATGATCACTGCTCGCGAATACAGAGCTCAAAAAGCGGAAGGGAACCCAAACCACCCTCATAACCAAGGGGCGCTCTGTGCAAGAGGCCAAGCCTCCCTACAGACTCTGTACAATCCAGAACGACATGCTCGGCCCACTTCTGGGGGTAACAACGTTTCTTGGGAAGATGCTCAGAGTGAATTTGTAAATCTGGTACAACAATCTGCAGGTCAGATTGTCTACCTTGGTAGACCTGCTGTTGGTAGCGAAGGTAACTTTATCGACAATTGGCTAAATGAAGTCGGTGGTGGAAAGCGTATTGCCTTCAATCTCATCAGTCGCGCCTCAGAGCAACGTGCTTGCGAGATTGCCTTTGGAAGAAGTGATCTTCCAGACTACGCTTTTGAAAATGCTGAATTACTAGTCAACTTCGGTGCAGATTTCATCGAAACTTGGGGCAATACTGTGCAAAATGCTCGGCGCTTTGCCGACATGCACGCCTACAATGATGGAAAGAAAAACCGATATATCCACGTTGGCCCTCATCAGTCACTAAGTGGAGCAAGAGCTGACGAATGGTTGTCAGCCAACCCCGGCACAGAAGCGATGATTGCTCTGGCCATGGCCCACGCTATTCATCAGCGTGATCCCCGTCATGACTTTCTGAGTGATTACCTATCTCCCTACTCACCGGAACTTGTTGCTGGTGAGACGGGTATCTCAGCAGGAAAAATCCAAACTCTCGCCGAAGAATTCCATCAGGCTTCCTCTCTTGCGGTAGCTGGAGGTACCTGGAATAGCAGTGAGCAGGCAACAGCTACACATATTGCTGTGTTCATCCTGAACGCAGCAGCGGGTAATCTTGGCAAAACTCTAAGATTTCATGAATCTGAACAACCGAGCGAAGACACCTCTCACAGTCAAATCTTACAATTATTGTCGGATCTCAATGCTGGGAAAGTCAAATTACTAATCGTTGATGATTCAAATCCCCTGCATACCTTGCCAGCAAGTCTTGGATTCGCACAAGCAATGAAAAAGACTAAGGTCGTTGCTCTTGCTGCAGGTAAAAATGAAACTAACCAGCAGGCAACCTTAGTGCTCCCGGCCCTCACTGCTTACGAAAGCTGGGGAGATGCCATACCAAGTCCTGGCATATTCAGCATTCAGCAACCGGTGATGGCTCCTGTCAACACGTTTGATGCACGAGCCCGTGAAGATGTGATGATCGCTGCAGCAAAGCAGATCAATCCACAGGCTTTTGCCGAAATCACGAATTATCGTGATTATATCTATGAACGCTGGGCTCAAGTTCATCAAAGTCGTTACTTTGGTCCATTTGAGAACTTTTGGATCAAGACTCTGGAAAATGGAGGAGTTTTTGAGGCACCACGCTGGAGCAGCGCATTCAGCCTACAAAATGAGGTAACTAGTGTTGCGTATCAGACGCCATCTCTTGGAGGAAGCGGTTTAGCACTCATTCCAGCACCTTCTGTCTTCCACTTCGACGGTAGCGGAGCAAACAAGCCTTGGTTGCAGGAAACACCGCATCCAATCAGCCAAATAGTTTGGGACTCTTGGGCTGAACTCCATCCTGACACAGCCAAACAACTAGGCATTAAGGAGCGAAGTGTTGTTGAAATTCGTACACCACAAGGCAGCCTGAACGCTACTGTATACCTTAGCTACGGAATTCACCGAGAAGCTGTTGCCATTCCGATTGGCCAAGGACATACATCAAGTGGCATTGTAGCGGATGGTTTTGGCATCAACGTAATGAACCTGTTGCCTGCTAAGACTGATACCCAAACCGGCAATCTAGCATTCGTCAGCACGAAGGCAGAAGTCGTGCCGACCGCTATCAAGTCTTATACTGTCAATCTGGACGGTAACCCACGTCAGTTGGGTCGCGACATTGCTGCAGCTACAACGGTAGCAGCTCTGACTAGTGACAAAGCAGGCCACGGAGGGGGACATCATCGTCCGAAGGAAATTGTTGAATTCTATCCGGATCGTTCTGAGACTGCGACCTACTATAAGCCCTACCGCTGGGGGATGACAGTCGACTTGGATCGCTGTAACGGCTGTAGTGCCTGTGTTGTAGCTTGCTACGCAGAAAACAACATCCCTGTAGTCGGTAAAGAGCGCGCTGCAGTTGGCCGCGAAATGTCCTGGATTCGAATGGAGCGCTACCTTGAAGGCTATCAGGATGAAACCGAAACACGCTTTGCACCAGTTATGTGCCAACAGTGTAGCAACGCTGGTTGTGAACCTGTCTGCCCGGTCTATGCGACCTATCATAATCCAGAAGGACTCAACGCAATGATCTACAATCGTTGTGTCGGAACACGCTATTGCTCGAATAACTGCATTTATAAGGCTCGAAGATACAACTGGTTTGACTATGAGTTCCCGGCTCCATTAGATCAGCAACTGAACTCGAGCATCACTACTCGAGCAGTGGGAGTAATGGAAAAATGCAATTTCTGCGTACATCGTTTGACAGAGGCTAAGTATGCAGCGCGCGATCTAGATAGAGATGTACAAGATGGTGAAGTCGTAACTGCCTGCCAGCAGACCTGCCCAACCAAAGCCATTACATTTGGCAACCTAGCTGACCCAAACAGCAAAGTATCACAACTAGCCAAGAGAAAGCCGGATCTACTCGCTGATCCCGACAAAGAAAACCGTGATCGCCAGTATGAGATTTTCCCAGAAATGAACTACAAGCCTGCGGTGACCTATTTGCGCAAGGTCAACCACAAAGAGGTCGCAGGCTTGTATGGTAACGAACACGGCGCGGCTCACTGAGCCACAGCTTACTCTCAAAACAGGAGATATTAATGGCTTCCACAACGATTGGGGGAACGGTAACGGAAACCTCAAGTAATCGTCCTTTTCGCGAAGAAATCGACGAGCACAAGGGGCACCCCGGTATTCGGGCAACCACCTTCAATTATGCCCGGATCAATGATGATATGGTAGAGATGCTGGAAAAACCGCATCCTTCCTACTTCCTACTTGTTTTGGGTTTCCTCTCCGCTCTGCTACTTGGTGCAGTCAGCCTAGCGATACAAGTTGACGTTGGAATTGGGAATAGCGGGATCAGCCACCCCATCGCCTGGGGCTTCTACATCACTGATTTCGTTTTTTGGATTGGCATCGGCCACGCAGGAACCCTGATCTCGGCTGTCTTCTACTTGACTCGAGCACCGTGGAGAACTGCAATTTATCGTAGTGCTGAGGCAATGACTGTCTTTGCTGTAATGACAGCGGGGTTGTTCCCACTCCTTCACACTGGTCGCCCTTGGTTAGCATATTGGCTGATTCCTTATCCGAATGAGCGCTACCTCTGGGTGAACTTCAAATCTCCCCTAGCTTGGGATGTTTTCGCGGTTACGACCTACATGTCTGTTTCTATAATGTTCTTCCTGCTGGGACTAGTTCCTGACATGGCGATCATGCGAGATGAAGCCAAAAGGAGAGGCAAGATGCTCCAGGCTAAAATCTATGCTATCTTTGCAATGAGTTGGCGTGGAACGAATCACCAGTGGGTCCACTTTATGCGGGGCTACTTGATTTTTGCAGCTTTGGCGACACCCTTGGTTTTCTCAGTCCACTCTATCGTGTCTTGGGACTTTGCAATGGCATCGATTCCTGGCTGGCACACCACAATCTTTGCGCCCTACTTTGTTGCAGGGGCAATTTTCTCTGGACTGGCAATGGTAATGACCGTGCTCATTCCAGTAAGGGTGGTGTTCCGATTGGAGGACTACATCAGCTACCACGTAGTCAACAAAGTTTGTCAGGTGATCCTGTTCACCTCGATGATTGTAGGGTATGCCTATGCGACCGAGTTCTTCATCGCTTGGTACAGTGGTAGTCCCTATGAACGTGCCGTCTTCTACTTCAGGCCATTTGGACACATGGCCACTTGGTCACTCACCGGTGATCAACCCGTCTCTTTTCCACTGTTAGCCTTCTACTTGATGGTCTTCTGTAACGTCATCGCCCCCATTCCTCTGTGGCGTAAAAAAGTTCGCAATAACTTGGTCGCAGTGTGGATCATTTGTGGTCTGATCAACGTCGGTATGTGGTTTGAGCGATTCAACATCGTTGGTAGCTCACTGCAGCGTGATTTTCATCCATACAACTGGGGAGAATACTGGCCAACTTTGGTGGAAGTCGGTATCACAATCGGAAGCTTCGGCTTCTTCTTCATGCTGTTTAGTCTATTCGTAAAAGCTTTACCGCCGATGGCAATCATGGAATTGAAAGAGGCAGCTGAGCCTCCAATGAGAAAGGGACATCATGAGCACTAAGTTCTCAGGAGTCTGGGGAACTTTTGAATACCTAGATGACACTACGGAAGCAATTGAAGAATTGAGAAAAAAAGGTGTTGAGCCGACCGTACTTTCACCCTGTCCTCGTCATGAAATCGATCATGCGTTGGGTGAACCGCAGAGTCCCGTTCCGTTTATCTCTCTCTTTTTCGGAGCGCTAGGCTGCCTGATTGGCTACAGCCTACCAGCTTGGACCGCTTCGGATTGGGTACTTCCTGTGGGAGGAAAGCCGATTGTGGCGATTGCACCATTCACTGTCATCGGGTTTGAGATGACAATTCTTCATGCCGCCATTTTTACACTGCTTGGGTTGACGATTTTGATCATTATCGACTCACTAAAAAATCCAATTCCTAAAGCAGCTCAAGAGTACTTACGCTTCCAGCGAGATCGCTTCGGAATCGTCGTGCGCTGTGAAGCTTCGCAATACACACTCTACGAAGATTTGTTAAAAAAATATCAAGCAGAGGAGGTTTATGTTGAGAAAGGCTAAGGTACGCCTGATTACTACGACCTTTGCGATGTTGGCTCTGGGTGGAGTAGTCTTGGCTGTTGACAACTATCCCTACTTCGATCCGAAGGATACGGGTTATGGAATCACCAATGATGACAAGCCTTGGTTTGATGGAAAGGACTACCCATTCTATCGAGACATGTACGATGGGAAGAGCCTAAAACCAATGGAAGAGGGAAGCTACGAACAGTTTCCACAAGATTCGGTACCCGTCAAAATTTCCCTAAACAAGATTCAGCGCATTTACGATCCGTTCATCCCTGCAATTGCAGGAGATGGCGCAGGAAAAGCAGGACATCCGCGAGAATACTTTCCAAAAAATCCAGGACAACCTACCGCAATGTCTGTTGCTAGAGGGCAAGTCCTCTACGACACCTACTGCGCTGCCTGTCATGGTACAGACGGATTGGCCAAGACCGTTGTAGTTGAAAAAGGAGTCCCCGCACCAGCAATTGATCAGATGGTAAAGAATCCTGAGTGGGGCCCTCACCTCTATAACAAGATCAAGTACGGCAGTTTCTTTCAGGAACCTCGTGGCTACATGCCTGCCTATGGAGCCCAGACTTCAGTGCAAGACCGTTGGGATATGGTCAATTACATGATGAGCGACGCGTTTGGAAAAGGAGCCATGGTGCAATGAAAGAGATTATCGAACACTCTCAGATTGAACTGCCCAAGAGTTTGAAGACGGTACTCTGGGCCTTTGTACTGCTCGGTGCAGGCATGTTTGTGATTGGCCTAGCAACTGGTAATGAGGAAGGAATCACACGTACTTGGCAGACTCTGCTAATCAACGTGATGTTTTGGGGAGGGATTGCACAAGCTGGTGTGATTCTCTCCGTAATCTGGCAGATTACAGATGCCAAATGGGGACGTCCTTTCAAACGACTTGCAGAAGCCTGTGCTGCTTTCCTGCCTGTTGCCTTCGTGATGTTTATTCTAGTGTTCTTCGGGAGCACTGTTCTTTACGAATGGACACACACCCCATTCATGCACCACGGAGTAGCTGTCAAAGCTGGTTGGTTGAATATTGAATTCTTTGTCATCCGCAATATTTTCTGGCTACTCTTGCTTTATGGAATCTCATATTGGTTCGTTGTGACGTCGATCAAGCCAGATTTGGGACTTGCCCGACGGATTATGGGCTCTCGCTGGGGTGGAGCACTGGCTGACAGATTATTAGACGGATACGGAGATCAGGAAGACGAAGTCACTCGACTGAACCAACTATCCTCACGCCTTGCACCCGCACTGGCTTTGCTCTATGCAATCGCTGGTTCGTTTTTGGTATGGGATTTCGTGATGACACTTGATCAAGAATGGTTCAGTACACTTTTTGGTGTATTCTTCTTGATTGGGAGTTTACAAGCAACAATGGGCATTCTGATCGCCATAGCTGTAACCGTTCGAAATCACTCAAAAGTCCTTGCAGAATACATCACCATCAACAGATTGCATGATCTGACAAAATTGGTCTTTGCATTCTCGTTGCTTTGGACGTACATGGCCTTTTCACAATACATTGTGATTTGGTATGCAGATCTTCCCGAAGAAACACCATACTTGGTAATTCGGTCACAAACAGAACCTTGGTCAACTCTATTTTTGGTTCTGTTCTTATGGCTCTTTGTGTCTGTTTTCCTGGGATTGATGCCTAAAACTTTGTGTCGCACTCCCAATTATATCAGATTCATGGGAATCTACGTCGCGATTGGACAATGGTTGGCTGTTTACATGATGGTCGTTCCTTCACTGCAACACTTCGGGCACTATCACATTCTGCTCGGATTCCATGAGTTACTAATCACTCTGGGCTTCGGCGGAGCTTTCTTCCTCTGCTACGTTGCTTTCTTGGAGCAGGTACCACTGCTGCCCATTTCAGACAAGCATCTGTGCAAGTCTTGGCACGGTCACTGATTCACCAAAAAAAGGCTTTCAGGATCCACTGGAAGCCTTCCTCACTTTCCTTTCTCCCTAGTTGAAATTCCGAGTAACTGCAGCAATCCATGATCATCCCGCAGTGTCTGGGTGAACTCAAACCGTAGCAGAAAGCTTTTGGAATCCTTCACATGCTGGTGTGTACTAATCACCCGACCACTCAGAGAAGAGTACCAATCTTTTTCAATATCTGGATCTGCATCTGGGAACTGCTGCAGGCTCAATGAACCGTGTGCACCCTTAACCACGGGACGATGATAACGAAATGTTGCTCGTTCCAAGTTGATCTGCTGGAGAGCAACAATCCGTGCTTCCTCACCCAGCCTTGCAACGGCTCGAGGACAGCGATCCTCCATCTCACGCCGTGCAGTTTTCCAGAGTTTCTCAAGGGCCTTATCTGGTAAGCCAAGTCGATGGCCGACCTCATAAAAGAAATTTATTTCACTCGGAAGTAGACGACCGTCTACAATCATGATACCGGCCAGTAGCTTCAGTATCTCAAACGCCAGTTCTCCATCCAACTGAATTGAATGGACTCGAACTTTCCTTTCCAACCTAGCCACCGAAAGTAATTTCTCTTTGAGTTCCTGGCTCTCAGCCAACTCCATTGCCTTCTGCAGGTAGGGAAGTTCCGCATCATCTACTTTACCGTCAATCGTGATAATGCCGACCATTACTTCTGCCAGCCAGTTTCTCTGCTTTGAGTCCAAATCTTGGACTACGGCAAAATTCATTGCTTCCTCCGAAAACCATCTGATTTCGCACTTCTAGTTCCCCTCAATTCGTTGCAAGGGGTATGGCATGTCAGACGATTACATTCAGGATTTCTGACACGTGGGTGATGATTCGTCTTAGCTCTGCCAGTTCATGCTCTTCTCAGAATTTAACGAAAACATGCGGCATCTTTGAAAGAAAATTGCACCTGACATGAATTGACCAACTTGCTCATCAGCCAACCGCACAGTATCTTTCAAAAGTTCTATCACTCCATTACTTCCATAAATTGACCTAGGACCATTCAAGATCAAAATCTCATTTCATTGCCCTGTTTGTAACTCACTCATGATCCACAAGCAAACCTCTCTCAACCACATTCACTTCAGTGGAATTTGCGGCACTGCCATGGGTTCTCTCGCAGTGCTACTCCAAAAACGTGGACACCACATCACTGGCGCAGACCAAAATGTTTATCCACCGATGAGTGATTTCCTGATAGAGCATGGTATTCCAGTGCATGAAGGCTTTTCTCTCGCGAATCTGGAGCCGCAACCAGACTTGGTTGTGCTGGGCAATGCGCTCTCTCGTGGCAACCCAGAAGTTGAAGCGGCCTTGGCCCAACGTATTCCTTACATTTCAATGGCAGAATTGCTGAAGGAATTCTTCATTCGTGGTCGAACTTCTTTGGTCGTCACTGGTACACATGGCAAAACCACCACAACTTCACTACTTGCTTGGACCTTTGCCAACGCTGGTATGAATCCAGGGTTTCTGATTGGTGGAATTGCTGAAAATTTGAAGACTAGTTGTGCCGATGGTAGCGGAGACTTCTTTATCACCGAAGGCGATGAATACGACACAGCCTTTTTTGATAAACGCTCCAAATTTTTCCACTACCTGCCTGATCAGTTGGTACTAAACAACTTGGAATTTGATCATGCTGATATTTTTGCGTCCCTCGAACAAATACAGCAAAGCTTCCGCTGGCTTCTACGTCTGGTTCCAGGCAATGGACTCGTGGTTGCGAACGGTGACGATGACAACCTCAAACCTGTACTGGAACAAATTTACAGTCCCTTGTTAACGTTTGGGCTAGGGCCGGATTGTAATGTCCGCATTGAGGATATTCAAATCTGTGAGACAGGTTCTCAGTTTCGGCTGGAAGGCGCTGGTCAAAATTCTCAACAAATCTGGAATTTGCCGATGGCAGGCATTCACAACATTCGTAACGCCACGGCTGTCATTTTACTGGCTCAGCACAACCATCTTAGTACCGAACAAATTCAGCAGGGCTTTTCAAGCTTTCAAGGTGTAAAACGACGTCAGGAATTGCGGGGAACCATCAATGACATCTGGGTGTATGATGATTTTGCTCACCATCCCACGGCAGTTGCAGAAACCATTCGGGCTCTTCGACAGAAGCATCCTGGGAAACGCCTTTGTGCGGTCTTTGAACCGAGAAGCAATACCAGCGTCCTTCGGATACACCAAGAACAATTGATCAGCGCCTTAGCTCAGGCAGACGAAGTTCTCTTGGCACCACCACATAGAGCAGAGAGAATCCCTACAAATGATCGATTAGACGTCCAGGCAATAGTGCACGCCCTGAACAGCCAGATTCCAGCCCAGGCATTGGAAACCTCAGCTATCTTAGAACATTTAGAAGCTACCGCTGCTAGTGGTGATGTGATTCTCATCATGAGCAATGGAAAGTTTGATAATCTGCATGAACGCTTATTGAAAGTCCTGAACTCTGAGGCAGGTTTAGCATGAAGCCCTTGAACTGGCTGATCTTGTTCGTGGTTGGTCTACTGCCGATTGCTGGGCTGGTTTGGACCTTCCAAACTGATCCTCATTTGGCGGTTCCTGAAGACTCTAAAAATTCTTGGATTGACCCACTGACAGCCATCATCTTTGTTTATGTCAATCCAAGTTGTGAAGCTGATCAGGATCCCTGTCCTCCTCCTCTCTGGATGGGAAGACATGAAATCACCAATCAGCAATTTCAGAGATTCCGGCAGTCGCATTCGAGTCGGAATTACCGGAATCAGCCCTTAGACACTCCATTGCAGCCAGTCTCTTATGTCAGTTGGGAAGAAGCTCATGCATTTGGTCAGTGGTTAACCCAGCAACACAGTGGTCGATATCGCTTTCGATTACCAACATCAGAAGAATGGCAACAGGTTTGTGAAACCAGAGAAACTCAACCCTGGAAAACTACTGAGCAAGCTTGCCAGTGGGCTTCAGTGAGTGATGAAGTCGCAGCTGCAAGTTTTGGTTGGAATCACCCCACTCATCCTTGCAATGACAATTTCACAGTCAGTGCTCCAGTCGGTTCTTTTCCTGTCAATGACCATAACCTTTATGATGTACTGGGTAATCTTGCGGAATGGACTAGCGAAAAAGCCGAACTTCCAAATTCGGCAGAGCAAGGATATATCACCCGTGGAGGAAGTTGGTTCAGCCCTCCAGATCAGATTTCCTGTAAATTTCAGGAAACTTTTTCTGCGCTCACTTCAGATCCTCGTATTGGCTTTCGGCTAGTTGCTGAAGGACTTCCAACCCCAGAGCAATGAAAGGGAATCATCCACTGTTCTGGTGGTTATTCTACCCACTGCTGCTCATCGGGCTAGGGACACCACTAGCTGCAGAGACACTGGCACCACAAACTTTACTTCAATCCGCTACAACCAAAAAAATTGCTCAACATTCTTATTGGTTGCGGCTGCTTCACTATCGTTCCACTGCTCCAACCAGCAAAAGCGAGATCGTCAGTCAGGATTTTTTCCTGGATCCCGACGGCGCGCAGAACCCCCAAGCTGAGCTGAACGCTACATTGCGAGCGTTTTATGAACCAGTTGGTGAGAATCCTGATCAACATGCACAGTGCCGTTTCATTGCACGCTTTCACTGGTTGCAGCAAAAACTCGAGTTTTCCCCAGCACCCCCACTCGTCGAATGTACACGCTTTCAACGCTGGGCCGGACTATCCAAGCTTGATTCGCTAAGCGTAGTCTTTGTTTCGGCTTATTTGGACAATCCTGCTTCTTTTTTTGGTCATCTTTTGGTCAAAATCAACTTGAAGGAGGGGCTCTTTGCGCATCCTCTGCTCAGTCCAACACTTAACTTTGGTGCTAGCCCGGATCCAGCTGATAACGCTTTAGTTTATGCAGTGAAGGGAATTTTTGGTGGCTATAGCGGCCGCTTCTCTGACGAAAGATTCTACAACTTTCAGCATATTTATGGAGAAAACGAATTACGAGACCTGTGGGAATACCCCCTGAAGCTAACGGAAGCTCAGCAGCACCGTGTACTTTTCCACACCTGGGAACTGCTGCAGGATATTCACTTTGAATACTATTTCTTCTTGGAAAACTGCGCTTATCGTATGGCAGAACTGGTAGCCATGGCTTGGGAAGAAGAGATTAATCTTTATTCTCCATCTGAGTTCTGGGCCATTCCCGTCGATGTTTTCTTTCGATTACAACGTCTGCGAACTCCTGATGGACAGTCAGTGCTGGGCAAACCAATCCTTGTCCCTTCCCGACAACGCAGACTGCAGTGGAAAACCCTAGACCTGAATGAATCCCAGCAAGATTGGGTGATCCGAATCCAACGCCAACCAGAACAACTGAATAAATTAGAACAATCTGGACTATCTCCAGAAGCCCAAGCTCAGGTGCTTGATGCGCTCACAGACTTACTACAGTATCAAAAAGCACGAGAAGAGATGCTCTCAGAGTCTCTTCAGAATCTGCGTCAACAAGTTCTGCTGAGACGTAGTGAACTACCGATACTTGTCAAGAAACCACAACCACTCACACCCGATCCTTTAAAGGGACACCCTCCTTTGAGAACTCAGTTCGGTGGGTTTCAAAGAAATGACACAGAGCCAGGGATAGAATTGGGAATTCGTGCAGCCTATCATGATCTGTTGGATCCAGTTCATGGGCATCTCCCCTATGCTGAGTTACAAGCGCTGGATTTGAAAATCCGTTTCGACGAAGCACGCTGGTGGATTCATCAACTGAAATTTTTTGAGATTCAAAATCTTTCTGTTTCCCCAACACGATTGGACACGGTTTCAGGAGTTTCTTGGCGAACAAGCGGTGAGTGGCAAGAGGAAGCCCTTGATGAATCTCAGCATAAAGTCATGCGACTTGTTGGGGGCATCGGACAGAGTATAGCGCTACACCCTGATCTAGTTGGATTTACTTTTGCCGATACAATTCTGCAATCACGCACAGGTTCAATGCCAGAAACCAGCTTTCAATTGCAGCCTGCTTTAGGTGTACTCTGGCAAACTGGCGATCAATGGTCCATGCTAGCTCAATCCAGTTATCGCCAACCATTATTGGGGGAAAGCGCAATCGGCCTTAGTACCGAATGGGAGGGTCGTTGGCAGGTAAATTCAAAATGGGGACTTCGTTTTACTTGGCAACAGCAAGGGACTGTACAAGAAGCCAAAGTGCTAATTCATCACTTTTGGTGAAACATGCACGAGCTGCTCAGCCCCACTCTGTTGCCCTTGGTGGCACTGCTCCTTGGTTTATTGGCTTTTGCTATTTGGAAGCAGGATCAAAAGCGACGGCAGTGGGCTGCTTGGCTCTGCAGCATTATCCTCTTGCTGATCTGGTTGCTGAGCGAAGTATGGATCCTGTCGCCATCAAGCGATACCAACTTGGCTGGTCTGCTTACCAAGCATCAACTGTATTCGAACCTGGCATGGTATCTGACCCTTTGTAGTACAGTTTTATTGTGGCTTTCTCTGCGGTCGACTGCTCCCGTGATTAGAATTGTTCTAGATACCCTTATACTGCTCTTCTTGGTTTTTGGTTTTCTCACCATCTGGGGGATGGTTTGGATGGGTCAATTGCTCAGTAATCCCTAGGCTTTTTGATGTCTCCAAGCGGCTTTTCTTGCAGCACAAAAACCAACCTGTTAATCTTAAGGTTCAAATTTTTACTCTCCTAAGAGCATATGAAAAAATGTATTATTTCAGCTCTGGTTCTAACTATTTTTGGGTTACCAACCTTTAGCTTTGCTGATTCACGACAATCGGTTGAGTTTCCTAAAATGGTGCGAGATCACATGCTGGAAAACATGCGGGACCACCTACTAGCTCTGACTGAAATTCAGCAGTATCTCGCGCTGGAAGAATACGAAAAAGCCTCCACTGTCGCGGAAAACCGACTAGGTATGTCTTCTTTGGGCGGTCACGGTGCATCGCATATGGCCCGTTTCATGCCCGCCGCTATGCAGCAAATTGGCACACAGATGCATAAGTCAGCTAGCCGATTTGCGACTATTGTACAAGAGAGTGGTTTGGAAGGAAGTACACCAAAAATCGCAGAAGGCCTGGCAGGTGTCATGCAGCAGTGTGTTGCTTGTCACAGTTCGTATCGAGTACATCCATGACCAAAAGATATCGATGGAGATACTTCCTGTACTGTCTAATTAGCCTTCTTCTTATCTCTTCAACAACCTGGGCCGCAACTTGTCACTCACCGACTCTAACGTCCCAAGACCTGTCAATCCTTTCACCAACTGGTTTCGGTTGCCATTCGCAAGCCGACAGTAGGATTCATGGAATTCAGTGCGTTCACGACAACCAAGAAGCCTGCCTTCTTCGTAGAAAAGTAACATTACCCGACCCAAACACCTTTGCTAGTTTTACCTCTCAGTTTACTATAATCTCAACAGCCTGCCCCATAGCCAACACCTGTTTTTCAGACTCAATCCAGCCAGTTTTTGAACATATCTTTCTTCGAAATAGTGTCTTCCGAATCTAGGCTATCTAGCTACCCAAATTTTATGTGATTTGACAGAAACTTTTGGTTGTGAGTAGCGACATGATGGAGAATCAGCTCGTTCTGAGGAGAAGGCAACTGACTGCCCTTTTGCTAGCAATGATTGTCGGACTATTTTTGTTTGAACCATGGTCATTATTCTCCAAGCCAATTTGGGAACAGGAACCCAGCAGTGAGAGTATTGCCAAAGGGGAACAAATATTCGCAGCAAATTGTGCGGTATGCCATGGAGAGAAGGCTGTAGGAGAAAACCTTCAACGTCCGCTGGGAGGTATGAAAGATCAAGGAGGTTACCTAGCTCCAGCTCTCAACGGAACTGGTCACGCATGGCATCACCCTGATGAAGTACTGTTTAGGATCATTCATGAAGGTTCGATTGCGGAAGATTCACCAATGCGGGGCTTTGCTGGAAAACTAAGTGATTCCGAGATTGTTGCTAGCATCCATTACTTCAAATCACTCTGGCCAAAAGAAATTCTGAATCGACACACAGAAATGGTACAACACTGATTCATTCTGAGTTTCATTCCATACTCTCTTACTACGGAATTCCAATGAAAACACTGATAAGTAAACTTCTATTCTTACTATCACTAACAGTGGCATCTGCTGTTTGGGCCTCCGATATCACGATGTACAAGCACCCACAATGTGGCTGCTGTGAAAAGTGGGCGAATATCCTGCGTGATGAGGGACACCAGGTTACCAGTAAAGGCACCTACAACATTGAACAACTCAAAAATCAGATGGGATTACCCAACTCTCTGCGCAGTTGCCACACTGCCATCATTGGAGATTTCATCATTGAAGGACATGTACCTGAAAAGACACTCGCTCGCTTTCTTGCTGACCCACCAGTTGGTGCCCAAGGGCTAGCTGTACCGGGGATGCCCATCGGTTCACCGGGGATGGAACATCCAACCCGAAAAGACGCATATGATGTGCTTTGGTTTGACCAGCAAGGCAAGGCACAGGTCTTCGAACACATTGACTAAAGCTCTTGTCGCAAAGCAAATCTCAAAAGCGTTGTGGGGGCTCTACCCCGCGCTAATTTACTGAAGATAATTTCATACGCTAAACACCAACGGAGTTAGAGATGTCCGATCTCGGCACGATCGCCTTGATGATTGCCCTTGCTGCTTGTCTATACGGCACAGTTGTACCCCATCTGGGTGTTAGAACAAACAACTGGAACCTGATTCGTTCTGCACAAAATGCGAGCATCATCAGCTTCTTTCTGATTGCCATCGCCTCTGGAGTGCTCATCCACGCTCTTGTAATAAGCGACTTCAGCATCTTCTATGTCTGGCGCAACTCCAGCGTTGACATGCCCATGTTTTTCAAAGTGACGGCATTCTGGGGAGGTCTGGAAGGTTCGCTGCTATTTTGGATTTTGGTTCAGAGCTTCTTCGCAATGGTCGTTGCCTTTCGCTACCAGTATAGCAATCGAGAAATCATTCCCTATGTAATCGCCACTCTGAATGGAATCCTCTGTTTTCTACTAGTTCTACTTCTCGGATGGTCCAACCCTTTAGATCTGCAAGCAACCATTCCTGCAGAAGGACGAGGACTGAATCCGTTGCTACAGCACATTGCCATGGTGGTTCATCCACCTTCGTTGTATCTGGGC
>JACLAD010010673.1_pt1 | contig 25288 bp, 14 predicted proteins | sample 8027901 | NCBI WGS metagenome assembly JACLAD01 (sample SAMN15725071, study PRJNA655200) | protist metagenome | isolation source: fluorescence activated cell sorting (FACS) single amplified genomes of... | place: Spain: Blaines Bay Microbial Observatory, Mediterranean Sea | collected 2016-07-05 | reverse complement strand
GCTCGACTGTTGCAGAGGAAAATAGAGTTAGATTGTAGGCCAGTAGTTCAATTGGTAGAGCACCGGTCTCCAAAACCGGCTGTTGGGGGTTCGAGTCCCTCCTGGCCTGCCATATACTAAAGCGTAGGAATTAATTCGGCAATGAGCGTTGTAGCAGAGGATAAGCAGTACCGTCTCGACTGGCTGAAGTGGCTAGTCGTTTTAGTGGTTATCGGCGGCGGCATTTACGGCAACTGGTATTACTCGGCAGAGTCGGTACTCTACCGAGCCCTAGCCTTAGTTGGGTTGCTGGTCCTAGCTGTTTTGGTCGCTGCGCAAACCGCCAAAGGTGCAGCCGTTATTGAGTTGGCGATGGGATCGCGTACTGAGTGGCGCAAGGTGGTATGGCCCACCAAGCAGGAGCGCAATCAAACAACTCTGATGGTAGTGGTGGTAATTCTTATTATGGCAGTTGTTCTGTGGGGTATTGATTCCCTGCTGAGTTGGCTCGCTTCACTGATAATGGGCTAGGAGAGCGAGATGTCAATGCGTTGGTATGTGGTGCACGCCTACTCGGGCTACGAGAAAAAAGTAGCATTGGCTATCCGCGAGCGAATTGAAAGGCTCGGGTTGCAGCAGAGATTTGGAGAGATCATGGTTCCCACCGAAGAAGTGGTGGAGATGAAAAGTGGTCAAAAGCGTACCAGTGAACGTATGTTCTTTCCAGGTTATGTATTGGTGCAGATGGACTTGGGTGATGATACTTGGCACCTGATTAAAGAGACGCCTCGAGTACTGGGCTTTATTGGTGGTAAAGCTGACAAGCCAGCGCCGATCACTGATAGAGAGGCTGAAACCATCCTTCAGCGGATGCAGGACTCAGAGGAGGCGCCACGGCCCAAGACGATGTTTGAGCCCGGCGAAATGGTTCGAGTTACCGATGGTCCATTTAATGATTTCAATGGTACTGTGGAAGAGGTCAACTATGAAAAAAGCAGGCTGCGAGTGGCGGTATCGATCTTTGGTCGATCCACGCCAGTTGAGCTTGAGTTCACTCAGGTAGAAAAAGCCTGATTTAGTTTGGTGACAGGTCAGCAGTTTTGATCTGTCGGGGAGCCAAAGATGGAGTGCCGCAACTTGGTTGTGGTGCACCGGAGGCGATATTACCCGTAATAGGAGAAAAAAATGGCTAAAAAAGTTACGGCCTACATCAAGTTACAAGTGCCTGCGGGTCAGGCAAATCCAAGCCCCCCTGTTGGCCCGGCACTGGGTCAGCACGGCGTTAATATTATGGAATTTTGTAAAGGATTCAATGCGCAAACTCAGGGTTTAGAGCCCGGTGCACCGGTTCCAGTCATTATTACTGTCTACGCGGATCGCAGCTTTACTTTTGAAATGAAGACTCCGCCAGCCTCTTTCCTGTTGAAGAAAGCGGCAGGCCTTAAGAGCGGTTCAGGGCGTCCCAACACTGAAAAGGTAGGTAAGGTAAATCGCGCTAAGCTGGAAGAAATTGTGAAAACCAAAGAACCCGACCTGACGGCGGCTGATATGGATGCCGCAGTGCGCACCATTGCCGGTTCAGCGCGGTCTATGGGTATTGAAACGGAGGGCGTGTAAGTGGCCAAGTTATCCAAGCGCCGTCGTGCGATTAATGAAAAAGTAGAGCCTGGTAAAATTTATCAAGCTGAGGAGGCCTTCGGTCTGCTCAAAGAAATTTCTTCAGTTAAATTTTCGGAAACCGTAGATGTGGCAGTCAACTTGGGAATTGATCCCAAAAAGTCTGACCAAGTAGTTCGCGGTGCCACTACCCTGCCCAATGGTTCGGGTAAAGATATTCGCGTCTGCGTGTTCGCTCAGGGTGAGGCGGCAGAAGCGGCCAAAGCGGCCGGTGCAGAACTGGTGGGAATGGATGATCTCGCCGACGATATAAAAAGCGGCAATATGGACTTCGATGTGGTGATTGCCGCACCAGATGCCATGAGCATAGTGGGTATGTTGGGTAAGGTTTTGGGTCCCCGTGGGCTGATGCCCAACCCAAAATCTGGCACGGTAACACCGGATGTGGCCACCGCAGTTAAGAATGCAAAAGCAGGACAGGTTCGCTTTCGCGCTGATAAAAACGGCATAGTGCACGGTGGCATTGGTGTGCTCTCGTTCGAACCTAAAGCGTTGGTGCAGAACCTTGATGCATTGATGGTTGACTTGGCCAAGGCCAAGCCAGCATCTGCGAAAGGGGTTTATGTGAAGAAGATTACAGTATCTTCAACCATGGGCCCTGGATTAATTATTGATCAGGCCTCTCTGGGAGGCTGATCCGTATAGGGCAGCAGTTTTGCCCTGACAGACTTTGGGGTCTGAGATACAGAGTTCAATCTGTTCTCGGGCTGTCAAAGACCGTAGGTTCCCATTGGGAATAATTGGCTATACAGATCTAACCATCGCATTAGCTCCCTACGCAGGCGGTGAACCCAAGCCAGATTATCTGGTAAGTATTCACCTTAGTGGTTGGGAATTTTTCCGACCTAAACTCAGGTAAATCGAGGAGATTTATCGTGGCATTGAATCTCGATGACAAAAAAGCCATCGTTGCTGAAGTGAACGAGACCGCCGCCCAGGCACTTTCCTTGGTGATAGCAGACGCCCGAGGCGTCGATGTAACTGATATGAATGCTCTGCGAGCTAAGGCCCGTGCGGAGAATGTGCAACTGCGCGTGATTCGCAACACCCTGGCCAAGAGAGCATTCACCGATACTGACTACGCCTGCGTAGAAGAGGTATTGGTCGGTCCATCACTATTTGCTTTCTCCATGGAAGATCCGGGTGCGGCTGCGCGATTATTCAAAGACTTCGCCAAAGAAAATGAAGAATTTGAAGTAAAAGCGCTATCGGTCAGCGGACAGTTATTGCCCAGCGAACAAATTGATGTTTTAGCCAAGCTGCCTACGCTCGAGCAGGCCCTTGGCATGTTGGCTGGTGTAACCCTTGCCCCCGTCTCGAAGTTGGTTCGTACTTTCAACGAAGTCCCAACTAAGACGGCGCGCGTGGTAGCCGCAGTTCGTGACGCAAAACAGGAAGCCGCATAGGCTACTCAATAGTAAACAGATAAATTTAGGAGGCCCAAAATGGCCCTATCAAATGAAGATATTTTGAATGCAATCGCAGAAATGAGCGTCATGGATGTAGTGGAATTAGTCAGCGCCATGGAAGAGAAATTTGGTGTGTCTGCTCAGGCAGCAGCAGCTGTAGTCGCGGCACCTGCCGCTGGTGGCGGTGAAGAAGCTGGCGCCGCCGCTCAAACTGAGTTCGATGTTGTCCTCTCAGCAGTTGGTGACAAGAAGGTCAATGTAATTAAAGCCGTGCGTGCAATCACTGGCCTCGGACTTAAAGAAGCTAAAGAGCTTGTGGATGGCGCGCCATCTACTATCAAGGAAGCAGCATCCAAGGATGATGCTGAAGAAGCTAAAAAGCAATTGGAAGAGGCCGGCGCAACAGCCGAGCTTAAATAAGTTCACTGCGCTGGTCACCTGACTTTATCAGGTATGGCTGAAGGGATTTTTCCCTTCAGCCTTTTCCTGCTTGTAGGTGTGGGAATTTATAAGCAGAGCGAACTTGAGTTTAATCTCGAGGTCGCCAATCACAAACAGAACAGTCCCGAGGAATATAGATGGCTTACTCTTTCACTGAGAAGAAACGTATCCGCAAGAGCTTTGGCAAATTACCTGATGTAATGGATTTGCCCTATCTGTTGGCAACTCAAATTGATTCCTATAAGAACTTTACGCAAGCTGGTGTCCCCTTGGCAGAGCGCAAGGACACGGGTTTACATGCTGCACTCAATTCTATTTTCCCCATCGTGGGCTACTCTGGCACCGCTGCTCTGGAGTATGTAGATTACAATCTCGGCAAGCCAGCTTTTGATGTTGAAGAATGCAAATTGCGCGGGGTGACCTTTGCTGTGCCGCTGCGCGTTAAAGTGCGCCTGGTTATCTACGACAAAGAATCCGCCAACAAAGCGCTTAAAGAGGTCAAGGAGCAGAAAGTCTATCTCGGTGAAATTCCTCTGATGACTGAAAATGGTACCTTTGTCATAAATGGTACCGAGCGTGTAATTGTGTCCCAATTGCACCGCGCACCCGGTGTGATCTTTGATCACGATAAGGGTAAAACACACTCCTCTGGTAAGCTGTTATTTACCGCGCGGGTTATCCCCTACCGCGGATCCTGGCTGGATTTTGAATTTGATCCCAAAGATTTGTTGTATGTGCGAATAGACCGCCGTCGCAAGCTGCCAGTTACCATCCTACTGCGGGCACTGGGCTACAGTTCTGAAGAGATCCTAGAGATGTTCTTCGACACCAGTGTGTTTCACTTTAAGAAAGATACCTACAATCTGGACCTAGATCCCGAGCGTCTGCGTGGCGAAATTGCAGTTTTCGATATTGTTGACAAGAAAGGTACTGTAGTTGTTGAAAAAGGCCGACGAATTACCGCTCGGCATATCAGACAGTTAGAAAAAGATAAGGTTACCAGTCTTGAGGTCACCCAGGAATATGTTATTGGGCGCGCTCTAGCGAAAGATGTCGCCGATCCCAAGACGGGCGAGCTGTTGCTCGAATGCAACACTGAACTGACAGAAGAAAATCTATCTGTGCTGGTTGATGCCGGCATCGATCACATAGAGACCCTTTACACCAACGATCTGGACTGTGGATCCTTTATCTCCGACACGCTGCGCACCGATCCTTCCAGAACACAGCTCGAGGCACTGGTGGAAATTTACCGCATGATGCGCCCCGGTGAGCCACCTACCAAAGAATCCGCTGAAAACCTATTCTTCAACCTATTCTTCAATCTGGAACGCTATGATTTGTCGGCAGTCGGGCGCATGAAATTCAATCGTCGCCTCGATCGCGATGCCGAGCATGGTGCCGGAATACTTTACGATGAGCGCTACTTTTCTACCCTCAACACCGACGAGGCCAGCGAACTGCAGCAGCAGTACGGTGACGGCTCTGACATTGTCGATGTGATTAAAACCCTGGTACAGATTCGCAACGGCAAAGGTAATGTTGACGATATTGACCACCTGGGCAACCGCCGTATCCGCTCCGTGGGCGAGATGACTGAGAATCAGTTCCGCGTCGGTCTGGTGAGAGTTGAACGCGCCGTCAAGGAGCGCCTAGGCGTAGCCGAGTCCGAGGGTTTAATGCCCCAAGATTTGGTCAATGCCAAGCCCGTGGCTGCCGCGATCAAAGAGTTCTTTGGTTCCAGCCAATTGTCCCAATTTATGGACCAGAACAACCCGCTATCAGAGGTAACTCACAAGCGCCGTGTCTCCGCCTTGGGGCCTGGCGGGCTCACTCGTGAGCGAGCTGGTTTTGAGGTGCGCGATGTACACCCAACCCACTATGGTCGGGTCTGTCCCATTGAGACTCCTGAGGGTCCCAATATCGGATTGATTAATTCGCTGGCAACCTATGCCCGTACCAATGACTATGGTTTTATTGAAACTCCCTACCGTAAAGTAGTCGATGGGGTAGTGAGCTCTGACATCGAATATCTATCTGCTATCAACGAATCCCAATTTGTGATTGCTCAGGCATCCGCGGAGTTGAATAACAAGGGCAAATTTGTTGAAGATATGGTGGCGGTTCGTCATCTCAATGAGTTTACTGTTAAAGCCCCTGAAGAGATTGACTATATGGATGTCTCGCCGCGTCAGGTAGTTTCGGTGGCGGCTTCACTGATTCCATTCCTCGAGCACGACGATGCCAACCGCGCCCTGATGGGGTCCAATATGCAACGGCAAGCGGTTCCCACCCTAAGTGCTGAAGCCCCCTTAGTAGGCACAGGCATTGAGCGAACAGTCGCCAGTGATTCCGGTGTCTGTGCTGTAGCGCGCCGCGGTGGAGTGATCGAGAGTGTAGATTCCGGTCGCATCGTGGTCAGGGTCAGCGATAGCGAGGTCGAGTCTGGTGAAGCTGGTGTCGATATCTACAATCTCACCAAGTACACAAGATCAAATCAAAATACCTGTATCAATCAGCGTTCCATTGTCCGACAGGGAGATCAGGTTTCCCGCGGCGATGTGCTTGCCGATGGGCCCTCAGTGGACTTAGGTGAGTTGGCTCTGGGGCAAAATATGCGTATCGCCTTTATGCCTTGGAATGGCTACAACTTCGAGGACTCAATCCTAATTTCCGAGCGGGTAGTTCAGGAAGATCGTTTCACCACTATCCACATTCAGGAGCTCACCTGTGTAGCCCGTGATACCAAATTGGGATCTGAGGAGATAACCGCCGATATACCCAATGTTGGTGAGGCCGCCCTGGGTAGGTTAGACGAGTCTGGGATTGTGCATATTGGTGCCGAAGTCACTGCTGGTGACATTCTGGTTGGCAAGGTGACACCCAAAGGTGAAACTCAACTGACTCCCGAAGAAAAGCTATTGCGTGCCATCTTTGGCGAGAAAGCCTCCGATGTGAAGGATACATCCCTACGGGTACCCAGCAGCATCAAAGGTACGGTAATCGATGTTCAGGTATTCACTCGCGACGGTCTGGAAAAGGATCAGCGCTCTCTGGATATTGAGCAGGCAGAGCTAGATCAGTACCGCAAAGATCTAAACGATGAATATCGCATTATTGAGAATGCTACCCTTGGTCGTCTGTTCTCGGCCCTGAAAGGCTCTAAAGTGGTCAAGGCAGCTGGTCTTAAGAAGGGCGCTGCAATTACTGAAGAGGCGGTTGCCGAATACGCCGCCACTGAATGGTTTGCGATCCGTATGGAAGCTGCGGAATTGAATGATCAGATTGCCGATGCAGAAAAGCAATTGTCTGAGCGCCGTGCTGACCTGGATCAGCGCTTTGAAGATAAGCGCAAGAAATTACAGAGCGGTGATGACCTCGCTCCTGGTGTTTTAAAGACGGTCAAGATTTATCTGGCGGTTAAAAGGCGCGTACAGCCCGGTGACAAGATGGCCGGTCGTCATGGAAACAAAGGTGTTATCTCGGTGATCAAGCCGGTTGAAGACATGCCCTATGATGAAAACGGCGAACCTGTTGATATCGTGCTAAACCCGCTGGGTGTTCCATCGCGAATGAATGTGGGTCAGATCCTTGAAACTCATATGGGGATGGCTGCCAGAGGGCTGGGCGTTAAAATTGACAACATGCTCAAGCAGCAGGCAAAAACAGCCGAGGTGCGCAAATTGCTCCAAGAGATCTACGATGTTGGCGATACTGTCTACGGTACGGATCTCAAACAACTGAGCGATAGCGAAGTCATGGAACTGGCTCACAATCTGCGCAATGGTGTGCCGATTGCCACGCCGGTGTTTGATGGTGCCAATGAGTTAGAGTTGAAGAAGATGCTGGCGCTAGCAGACCTGCCAGAGAACGGTCAGACCACGCTTTACGATGGTCGCACTGGTGACAAATTTGATAGACCGGTGACTGTTGGCTATATGTATATGCTCAAGCTCAATCATTTGGTGGACGATAAGATGCACGCCCGTTCAACAGGTTCCTACAGCTTGGTTACCCAGCAGCCACTTGGTGGTAAAGCTCAGTTTGGTGGCCAGCGCTTTGGTGAGATGGAAGTCTGGGCGCTTGAGGCCTATGGTGCATCCTATACGCTCCAAGAGATGCTCACTGTCAAATCTGACGATGTGGCTGGCCGAACCAAAATGTATAAAAACATTGTTGATGGCGACCACCGCATGGAGCCGGGTATGCCCGAATCCTTTAATGTATTGGTCAAAGAAATTCGCTCCCTCGGCATCAATGTCGAGCTGGAAAATGAATAATGGTGATAACGCTCACTGATCGCCGAGGTTTGGCAACTGCCTCGGCCCACTCAGTTACTGGAGGATAAGCCTTGAAAGACTTAGTCAATCTACTCAAGCAACAGGAACAAAATACAGAATTCGACAATATTCGAATTAGTCTGGCATCACCAGAGATGGTGCGCTCATGGTCATTCGGCGAAGTTAAAAAGCCCGAGACCATCAACTATCGCACCTTCAAGCCCGAGAGGGAAGGTCTTTTCTGTGCCAAGATTTTTGGCCCAGTAAAAGATTATGAATGTCTCTGTGGCAAGTACAAGCGCATGAAGCACCGTGGAATTGTGTGTGAAAAATGTGGTGTAGAGGTCACTCTCACTAAGGTGCGACGCGAGAGAATGGGTCATATTGAGCTTGCCTGCCCGGTCGCTCATATCTGGTTCCTGAAGTCCCTGCCATCACGCATAGGTCTGTTGTTGGATATGACCCTGCGAGAAATTGAGCGAGTACTGTACTTTGAATCCTACGTTGTGACCGAACCTGGTCTGACCACGCTAGAGAAGGGTCAGCTGCTCACCGATGAAGAATATTTTGAGGCCCTGGAAGAATTTGGCGATGAATTCGTTGCCTCTATGGGTGCTGAGGCTGTTCAGTCTCTGTTGAAGGAGATAAACCTAGAGACTGAAATTGCCGATATTCGTGCTGAGATTCCCAATACTAAATCGGAAACAAAAATTAAAAAGTTCTCCAAGCGACTGAAGTTGCTGGAGGCCTTCCACGGCTCTGGTAATAAGCCAGAGTGGATGGTGATGGAGGCACTGCCGGTACTGCCGCCAGATCTACGCCCGCTGGTGCCGCTAGACGGCGGACGATTTGCCACCTCAGACCTCAACGATCTGTACCGTCGAGTGATCAACCGCAATAATCGCTTAAAGCGACTGTTGGATCTCAGTGCACCTGATATCATCGTGCGCAATGAGAAGCGTATGCTTCAAGAATCTGTGGATGCGTTACTGGATAATGGACGCCGAGGTCGAGCGATTACAGGATCCAACAAGCGACCCTTAAAATCCCTTGCCGATATGATTAAAGGTAAGCAGGGACGTTTTCGTCAGAACCTGCTGGGTAAACGCGTTGACTACTCAGGGCGTTCAGTAATCGTAGTGGGTCCTACCCTGCGACTACACCAGTGTGGCCTTCCCAAGCGCATGGCTCTGGAGCTATTCAAGCCATTTATTTTCAGTAAATTAGAACTACGCGGCTTGGCGACCACTATCAAGGCGGCCAAGAAAATGGTTGAGCGCGAAGAAGCGGTAGTCTGGGATATTTTGGATGAAGTAATCCGAGAGCATCCGGTTCTGCTCAATCGAGCACCAACCCTGCACCGACTGGGAATTCAGGCCTTTGAGCCGGTATTGATTGAGGGTAAAGCGATTCAATTGCATCCCCTGGTCTGTGCTGCCTACAACGCTGACTTTGACGGTGACCAGATGGCGGTCCATGTTCCTCTGACTATCGAAGCGCAGATGGAATCACGGGCACTGATGATGTCCACTAACAATATCCTGTCACCGGCTTCCGGTGAGCCGATTATTGTCCCCTCCCAAGATGTGGTGCTGGGTCTTTACTATATGACCAGACACCAGGTGAATGCTCAGGGCGAAGGTATGGTATTTGCCGATGGGCGCGAAGTGTCACGTGCATACTACTCTGGAAAGGTCCATTTACAAGCTCGCATCAAGGTTCGCATTATTGAAGTTTCAATCGATGAGGCCACCGGTGAACGCAGTGAAGAAAGCAAGATAGTGGATACCACAGTGGGGCGTGCGCTGCTGTGGGAAATAGTCCCTGATGGCCTGCCTTTTGAGCTGATCAACAAGCCAATGGTCAAAAAGGCCATCTCGGTAGTTATCAATGAATGCTATCGCAGTGTAGGTTTGAAGGATACGGTGATCTTTGCCGATAAATTAATGTACACAGGATTTAACCTGTCCACCAAGTCTGGCGCTTCAATTGGAGTTGATGACTTTGTAATCCCGGAAAATAAGCATGAGATTATTGGTGCTGCTGAGCAGCAGGTGCGTGAAATAGAGAGCCAGTTTGCCTCCGGTTTAGTTACTCAGGGTGAAAAGTACAACAAAGTTATTGATATATGGTCCCAAGCTAACGATCGCGTGGCCAAGTCGATGATGGAGGGCATTAGTTCTGAGTCCGTGACCAACCGTGACGGAGAGGACGAAAAGCAAGATTCCTTCAACTCTGTATTTATTATGGCTGACTCCGGTGCGCGTGGTTCCCCAGCACAGATTCGTCAGCTCGCCGGTATGCGTGGACTGATGGCACGGCCAGATGGCTCAATTATCGAGACTCCCATCACTGCAAACTTCCGTGAGGGCTTGAGTGTATTGCAGTACTTTATCTCCACTCACGGTGCGCGAAAAGGTCTGGCCGATACAGCTTTGAAGACAGCCAATTCGGGTTACCTAACTCGCCGCTTGGTGGATGTGGCTCAGGATGTTGTGGTCACCGAGGTTGACTGTGGCACCACTGATGGGCTGTTGATGGCACCGGTGATTGAAGGCGGCGACATCATTGAATCCCTAGGTGATCGAATTCTGGGACGTATAGTGGCTCAAGATGTGCTCAAGCCAGGCACTGAAGAAATTGCGGTGCCAGCCGGTACCATGATCGACGAGCAGTGGGTGGTGCGCATTGAGAAAATGGGTATCGACGAAGTAATGGTGCGCTCTCCCATAACCTGTGAAGTGACCCATGGTATTTGCTCGGCCTGTTATGGGCGCGATCTCGCCCGTGGCCACCGTGTCAACCAAGGCGAAGCTGTGGGTGTTATAGCTGCTCAGTCGATTGGTGAGCCGGGAACTCAGCTGACCATGCGTACCTTCCACATTGGTGGTGCAGCGTCCAGAGCTTCGGCAGTTGACAGCATTAAGGTCAAGCAGGACGGTGTTGTTCGGTTGATCAACTTGAAGACAGTCGAAAATAATGAGGGCAACCTGGTTGCTGTCTCACGCTCGGGAGAATTGGCGGTCGCCGATGACAATGGCCGTGAGAGAGAGCGCTATAAGCTCCCCTACGGTGCGCTAATTCGGGTAAAGGATGGTACCGGGGTAGCCGCTGGAGACGTGGTGGCCAACTGGGATCCCCATACCCACCCGATTGTTACTGAAGTGGCGGGTAAGGTAGCTTTCTCCGGCATGGAGGAGGGCCTGAGTATTCGTCAGCAAACTGATGATCTTACCGGTCTGACCAGCATCTCGGTGATCGATCCCAACGAGCGTCCAGCAGCGGGTAAAGATCTCAAGCCGATGATTACCCTGACTGACAAGAAAGGTAAGGAATTGATATTCCCCAACTCCACAGTACCAGCCCATTACCCGCTGCCTGCTAATGCCAGTGTCGATGTGGTTGACGGTGATACTATCGGTATAGGTCAGATTATTGCCAGAATCCCTCAGGAATCTGGTGGTACCAAAGATATTACTGGTGGTCTGCCGCGAGTTGCTGATTTATTTGAAGCGCGCAAACCCAAGGATCCAGCAATTTTGGCAGAGATCACTGGTACAGTTACACTGGGTAAAGAAACTAAGGGTAAGTTGCGACTAATTATCACGCCAGATGATGGTCAGCCGCTGCCCAATGGCAAAATGCACTACGAAGAGCTAATCCCCAAATGGCGACAGCTCAGTGTGTTTGAAGGTGAGCACGTCGAAAAAGGCGAGGTGATCTCTGATGGGCCACCCACGCCCCATGATATCCTGCGCCTTAAGGGTATCAGCGAATTGGCCAAATACATAGTCAACGAAATACAGGATGTATATCGACTGCAGGGTGTGAAGATCAATGATAAGCATATCGAAGTGATTACTCGTCAGATGCTGCGCAAGGTTGAGATTACCGATATGGGAGATTCACCCTTTATCCGTGGCGAGCAAGTTGAGTATAGAGCGGCCCTTGAAGAGAATGACCGTCTGCGACAAGAGGGTCTACAGCCCGCCAAGTTTGAGCGCTTGCTCTTGGGAATTACCAAAGCATCACTTGCTACCGATAGCTTTATTTCGGCGGCATCCTTCCAGGAGACTACGCGGGTTCTCACCGAAGCTGCGGTTACTGGTCGTGCCGATCCCCTGCGCGGCTTAAAGGAGAATGTGGTGGTTGGTCGTTTGATTCCTGCGGGAACAGGGCTTGCTTACCATGCTCAGCGTCGACAAGACCGCCTTGCCGAAGAAGATATGGCAATGAGCGCGGCAGATGTAGAAGCGGCATTGAGTGAAGCGCTGAGCGCCGATGTGGTGGAAAGCGCAGACACGGCTGAAGAATAGTCGGTAAAAGGGCGCACAGGTAGCCTTGAAATCAATCTGTGGCTGCGTCTTAGTGCGCTCTACCACGGCTTACTGCAATGTTATCCGATGTGCTCTTGACTACTGTGTGGGTGGTAATTAGAATGCCGCTCCCAATTTGCCCTCGACACTAGGTTGAGGTCATATAGATAGATAGCGCCTTCATTGGGAAGGTAAATTTTAAATTTGGAGAAAAATTGCATGGCAACGATCAACCAGTTGGTTCGTAAGCCGAGAAAGCGCAAAGTCAGTAAAAGTGATGTTCCCGCACTTCAGGCCTGTCCTCAGCGCCGCGGAGTTTGCACACGCGTATACACCACAACCCCAAAGAAGCCAAATTCCGCACTGCGTAAGGTTTGCCGTGTGCGCCTAACCAGTGGCTATGAGGTAACCTCATACATCGGTGGTGAAGGCCATAATTTGCAAGAGCACAGTGTTGTATTGATTCGTGGTGGTCGAGTTAAGGACCTCCCCGGTGTACGCTACCACACGGTACGCGGCACACTGGATACTGCAGGTGTTAATGGCCGTACCCAGAGACGCTCTAAGTACGGTACTAAGCGACCAAAGGGTTAAGCGACATTTTCGGTAAACAATTGAGTAAGGCTAGGTGTGATACCTAGAAAAACCTGAAGAGAAGAGCAGAACTATGCCAAGAAGAAGAGTAGCAGCAAAGCGAGAAATATTGCCAGATCCAAAATTCGGCAATGTCACATTAGCAAAATTTATGAACCATGTTATGGTCAGCGGCAAGAAGTCCGTTGCTGAAGGGATTGTCTACGGCGCCCTCGATATGGTTGAGCAGCGCCTGAAGAAAGATCCCGTTGAAGTGTTTCAAGAAGCCCTAGACAATGTGGCGCCCATGGTCGAGGTTAAATCTCGCCGTGTTGGTGGTGCCACCTATCAGGTGCCGGTTGAAGTGCGACCTTCGCGCCGCACAGCACTGGCAATGCGCTGGTTGGTGGATTATGCCCGTGCCCGCGGAGAGAAATCTATGCCTCAGCGGCTCGCAGGCGAGTTGATAGACGCGGTTCAGGGCAAGGGCGGAGCAGTGAAGAAGCGTGAAGATGTACATCGTATGGCTGAAGCCAACAAAGCGTTCTCACACTTCCGTTTCTAAGGTCATATCGAGATTTGGTCTTGTTCGCAAAAAGGCGGCTCTCGTAGCCGCCTTTTTGTAGTTTTGAAGTGAGGAAAAAATCGTGGCACGCAAAACACCCATCAGTCGCTATCGCAATATCGGAATCTGTGCCCATGTGGATGCCGGTAAAACCACTACTACCGAGCGTGTGCTGTTTTACACCGGGCTATCTCACAAGATAGGTGAAGTCCATGACGGCGCAGCTACCATGGATTGGATGGAGCAAGAGCAAGAGCGAGGTATTACCATTACTTCCGCGGCGACCACCTGTTTTTGGCGTGGTATGGATGCACAGTTTCCCGACCATCGCATTAATATTATCGATACCCCCGGGCATGTTGACTTTACCATTGAAGTAGAGCGCTCTCTTCGAGTGTTGGACGGTGCCGTGGTGGTGCTCTGTGGTTCCTCCGGGGTGCAGCCCCAGACCGAAACCGTCTGGCGACAGGCCAACAAGTATGAAGTGCCGCGCATGGTTTTCGTCAATAAAATGGACCGCGCCGGTGCCGATTTTATGATGGTGGTGGAACAGCTTAAAGACCGTCTTGGTGCCAATGCAGTTCCTCTGCAGATGACCATAGGTGCTGAAGAAGACTTCAAAGGCGTTGTTGATCTAATCAAGATGAAAGCCATTCTTTGGAATGAAGCAGATCAGGGAATGACCTTTAAATACACCGATATACCCGAGGAAATCCTCGATCAGTGCGCAGAAATGCACGAGTATCTGCTTGAAGTTGCCGCTGAAGCCAATGAAGAACTCATGGATAAGTACCTCGAAGAAGATACCCTGACAGAAGAGGAAATAAAACAGGGCATTCGTCAACGCACACTCGCTAATGAAATTATTCCTGTTCTAGGTGGCTCAGCCTTTAAAAACAAGGGTGTCCAAGCTATGTTAGATGCGGTGATTGAATACCTGCCATCACCCACCGAAGTCAAGGCTATAGAGGGTGAGTTGGAGAACGGCGATCCAGACATAAGACAGGCCGATGACAATGCACCTTTTTCAGCACTGGCCTTTAAAATCGCCACCGACCCCTTTGTGGGCACCCTGACCTTTATGCGTGTTTACTCCGGGACCCTAGAGACTGGTACCGCGGTTTATAACTCGGTGAAGATGAAAAAAGAACGTATTGGGCGCATGGTGCAAATGCATTCCAATAGCCGCGAAGAAATTAAACAGGTTTTGGCGGGGGACATAGTGGCCGCTATTGGCCTTAAAGATGTCACAACCGGCGATACCCTCTGTGCAGAAAGTAACAAGATAGTACTCGAGCGCATGGAGTTTCCCGAGCCGGTAATATCTGTCGCAGTAGAGCCAAAATCGCAAGCTGATCAAGAAAAAATGGGTATTGCCCTGAGTAAATTGGCTCAGGAGGACCCTTCGTTTCGGGTCAAAACCGACGAGGAGAGTGGCCAGACTATTATTTCCGGTATGGGCGAACTCCACCTAGATATTTTGGTGGATCGCATGCGCCGCGAATTCACTGTCGAAGCTAATATAGGTAAGCCCCAGGTGGCCTATCGAGAAACCATTCGCAATAGCTGTGAGATTGAAGGTAAGTTTGTTCGCCAGTCCGGCGGGCGCGGTCAATACGGCCATGTTTGGCTCAAATTTGAGCCGGCAGAAGATGCCGGTGCCGAGGGGCTGGAGTTTGTTAACGAGATTGTCGGCGGCACAGTTCCCAAAGAATATATTCCCGCAGTAGGTAAAGGCATTGAGGAGCAGATGCAGAATGGTGTACTTGCTGGCTATCCCCTGTTAGGTGTTAAAGCAACCCTCTACGATGGCTCGTTTCACGATGTCGATTCCTCGGAAATGGCGTTTAAAATCGCCGCTTCTATGGCCACTAAACAACTGGCTGAAGCCGGTGGTGCGGTACTACTGGAACCCATGATGACCGTAGAAGTGGTAACCCCTGAAGAAAATATGGGCGATGTGGTGGGTGATCTAAATCGCCGTCGCGGCATTATTCATGGTATGGATGAGAATCCTTCTGGCAAGGTGGTGAATGCCGAAGTGCCGTTGGCGGAGATGTTTGGTTACGCTACCGATCTGCGCTCAGCAACTCAAGGACGTGCCACATTTACCATGGAATTTGATAAATATGGTGAGGCGCCAAAGAATGTCGCCGATGCTATAATTTCCAAAAACATGGGTTAATCCTGTCAGCTGATGAAATTTATGTTTCTAAGCTATAGCCCGCCAAATTTGGTGGGTTCTTTTGTATTAGTGGAAGCCACCATCGAACAATTCAACTTCCACGTCTAGTACTGGGTAGCCGGCCAGAGGCCCTTCCTCCAGCATGCTGGCAAAGCCTATTTTCAATCGCGGGGAAGAATTCCTTAGGAACATTACCACCCACAACCGTTGAGTTAAAGGTAAAGCCAGAAACGATTTCGCCAGGGCGAATAGGGTCGTCGATCTTACCAAACTGACCGTAACCATCAGACTGCTTCTTATGGGCGTAACTGTTTCCTCGCAGTCCTTATCATTCCCTTCCAACCTGTTTTGTTCTCTATTCATTTCAACTGGACTAAAGCTTATATCTTGGTTAAAGTTTAGTTGCGGTGACGTGCAAGGTGCTATTGCAAGTAAGTCTCGCTCAACAACTAAAAAAAGGATTTTAAATATGGACATTGAAATAATATATTGGATTGTAGCAGGAGTAGCAGTGCTTACCCTAGGTGGGATGCCCAAGGCGGGAGGCTCTGATGTTTAATTTATTAACTATCTACTGGTTGTCGCTCAATTGGCCAGCAATTGCAGGATCGGCTGCCGTCATCGCAGCAGTCGCAGCAGTCGCAGCATCGGTCTATCTTTTCAGTTCATGGTCTGAATCCAATTTTGATCTCGGGGCATGGTGGGTCAAAGGCAGTGCAGATCCATGGTGGTGGGTCTCTATTATTGCCGCCATAATACCAACATTGATCGTTGCAATCGTTGCATTAATCGTACTCCTCTCTTTTTCCCATCCTGACCCTCCCCCTCCCTCTGTTCCCATCGTGCAACACCTTCTCTACCACAACCAGTCGACCCTAGACAGGGATTTATTAAATGAGGCTGATAGCAGTAGTTTCTATCGAGCTATTGGTCTTGAAGATGACGGCAAGCGAATGCGTCTAATGCCGGCTTCGTCCTGTGTGAACGAGAGTTCTAACAGCAGTGGCATTAGCCAGTTCGATTTTAATGCCTGTGAAAGCGGTACTTATTACTCCATAGCGTCCAGCTATTTGGAGGCAGAAGAGCAAGCAGAGGAAGCCATCGCGCAAGCACAGCAGGATATACAAAAGGGCAGATCTGTTGAAAAAGGTATAGATACAGCCGTGGATGCAGTGAGTCAAGGACTCTCTGAGATCGACGATAGGATCAATGCTATTCGTTCCGCCATTGATCATCATGGCCATAAAATGCGTGAACATCAGGCTGCCGAGGCCAGGGATAGGAACAGCTTGAGAAGCTGTGCCTGGTGGGATGTCGGCTGTCATGGCCACAATGGCTGGTTATGGGGTTGGATTGGACACCACCATTACTGGCAGGGACATCACGATCGGGAACGTCAGGCTAGAGAGTCGGAGTTGGTCTCGGTACGAGCAGAGCAGCACCAACTGGTGGCGCAACAGCAGCAACTGACCACACAGCGCACGGAGCTAGTAGCAGAGACGCAGAAGTTAGAACGCTTGGTGGAAAAGCAGCGTTCACGGAGGATAACAAATCAAGCAGATGATTCAATTTCGATACCTGTTGCTGATCTGGGTGATGCCGTGCATTGGGTGTCGTCGTATGAGGTTGAGGTTACAGCGATTGAGCAATCACGCTATGCGTTGACTGTGGAATGTCCGCTGATACCGGCGATGTGTGAGAAGATGCAGTTGCAAGAGCGCTATCCGCTGTTGATGCAAAGGCGGGGTTGGGGGTCGGTACAGACGGCCACTGTGGAGGATGTTATCGGTTCAGCCCCAGAAGGGTTAGAGGGGACTAACGCCATAACTGGCAAGGTATGGACGATTAGTTATGCGCCTCATCCAATGTTCAATTCATCAACGCAGCCATCTTCCAGTAATGCTGTATCGCTGGCCATCTACTACAACCAAGAAGATGGCAGCGGGCCTGGTTCAAGTATAAATGATCCACAGATTGTTCAGTATGCCGATGGTGTCATGGATGGAGACAGGCCAAGCGCTCACGATGTGTTTAATGATGTGAAATACGACGGCGCACTCAAGGGTCGGTGGCATCGCGGTGATATGGAGGTGGATGATCGTGAGATTGTTCGTTGGCAGCGCATCGAGTCTTCTTCAGGCAGTGGATTGAGCATTTATGAGAATGCCTCGTTAGTTGTGCCCGCTGGCCATGATAGTATTGCCTATCACACCAATGACAGGCTGCGGCGTCTAATTGATATGCTGCTGGTGGACATTGACGAAGACGGATTGGACGAGCTGTTAACGATATACAGTGATGATACTGGCACACAGCTGCGCTACCGCCGTTTACCCAATGCGCAATCACAGGGTGAGGTGGAGCTTGATCTCGATGATATTACCGTTGACGATGTGTGGGATCAGAATTCGGACGGTGAAGTGCTTGATCTTGCCAATGTGGTCAATATTGATCGGGTACAACTGATACAGGGTACCCACCATGTGCACCATCACCAAGATGGGGTCAACTACCTACTATTGCACTCAGTGACCGACAGCAAGGTATATCCAGTGGCATTGGTGCAGCCGAAGGCGGTCGATTTAAATCATCCATTTCATGATTTTGAGCATCTACGCGTCGTCTCAGCAGAGGCTGTGGAAGCTGCTCTGGCGGTGGATGCTATCTGGTTAAATGATCCGCATTATGGTGTTGCCGGTGGTGATCAGTTGCTACTGTCTTGGCTTGAGACAAGGGAAGAGAGGGAAAAGTCGGCGGCTATTTATGTGGATCGCGGGCAACTTGAAGTACGACAGCGCCTGTTGGGATTAACCACGATAGTAGAGGGTGATACCGTTAACTACCAGTTAGGGACGGCAGTTGAGATCACCGATGATGCGTTGGAGGTACGCTTTAACACCTATGGTTTAACGCAGGCTCTTGAGGGCTGTGTACCCGTCGCGGACTACAGCTATCGCGGTCATCTGTCATTGCAATTGATTAATGATCCGCAGACAGATGACGATCAACTGGGCGCCGTAGTCAGTGCCGCCAATACCTGTGAACTGGTCAGAGCGATGGATCCTTACCACCGCGGTAAGAGTGATCGTCTACTGGTTCAGAATGCTCAGTATCCCAGCATTCCTATGAGTCCAGAGCAATGGCTATTAGAGCAGTCAAACTATTATCTGGATTATGACCACGGACTCTATCAGCCCAATACCGATGACAATGGACAGCTCGATGCCAGCTATCAGTACCCCCTCAGTGTCACCCTGCAGTCGCAGTATCTAGGCACCAATGAGCCTGAGGAACAAGGGCAATTTATTGCCAATTTAGAACAGGGTTGTCAGAAGGATTCAGTGCCTGATTGTACTCTATATCTTTACAAAACCTTATTGGCTACGAGCACCGAGGGAGACATCTATTCGCACTGTGATCAATTCAGCGATGTAGATGAACTGAAATCCTGTGTGCGACAGACGATAATAAATGGGTTTGATGAAGCTAAGCGTCGTATTGAGGAAAATCCCGATCAAAACATCATGATTGAAGGTCGTCACCTGACCCATGAGTATGTGCTGAACAATAACCGTGTCCACATTCAAACCTACCGATTTGGTGATCCGTCACAGGTTATTCGCTCGTTGAATCTAGATTATTATGTGGAGATCTTGACCCAGCTAGAGTCGCAATCGCCTCAAGATTATTCAAACCTAACGTCATCTGATCTAGCTAGGCATTTAAAAGATATAATGACGTTGCCTTTTCCTCGCGCTTATGCCTCGGATCAAAGTTCAGTGGGCAGCAGAGATGTAACATTCTTTACTTTGGCACATCTATTGAAAAGTTTACTTGTTGGTACTTCGTTAAGTGACAGAGAAGATTTTGTTGCGGAATTTAAGACAAACATGGTGAATGACATTGCTCAGCAAACAGCACATATTGGTACCGAGTATGAACTCGACGCTTATAGAGAGATTCCTAGAGAGTATCAGACGCAGATTGACACTGCTGATGGTTGCCAAACTGATTCCCTTGGTGCAATCGCTTTAAAGAATCCAACCAATGCGCTCGGTGGTGTGCAGTACTGTATAGCTATTATTGAAGGTACAGATATGAGCCAGAAATCTGCCTTGCTTTGGACTTTTGATACGGATCCAGAGTCTACTAAGGCATTTTATGTGCAGGATATTTATCGAGTGGAACAACATGAGCATTCAACCACATGCTTTATAACTCAGTCACCAAGATTGATCGAAAAATTGCCCAGCCAAATGTGTCGTAGAGGTAGCTATGCCATGGTTAAGCAATTAGCATATGGTGTGCAGTCCCACCATTTAAATTATGCGTACTATCAGAGTACAGTTCATGGCATTGATGAGTTTGAGCCTAGTCAAGATGTAACAGACGAAGAGTTGACTGAAAACATGGCTTCAATGCTTTATACATTCACGCGTGGTAATTACACGACCTTTGAACATGCTGGCAAACAATACGCAATCCATAGGAACAGTACGGCGAACATTTACACAGTGTTACGGGTACGCGTCAGTGATGATGGTACTGAAGAAGAGGTACCCCTAATTACTATAGACGTGAATAATCCACTTTATAACCAGACGTCAGAATTATTTTTTAACCCATCAGAGCAGCAAGACAGTTATATGGACGACCTGATAGTTCACATAGTGAACGCGCAGCTAACCCAGTTACCTGAGCTCGATTACGAGGAAACAGAGCGCATGCAGTTGCAAGAAGGACAAGCGCTAGTTACTTATAACTGGGAAAAAGAGCGGCTTGACTTACAGTTTAATGCCCATAAAAATCACTATTTTTTCCCCGACAGTACTCTAGACGACAATGTCTATATCTATAATCCGCGCTATGTGGACAGCCGTTATCTGGTGGAACAAGAGCTAACGGGTCAGCAGCAGGTGCTTTATGAGTACCTGTCTCAAGAAGCCAAGGACAGTGGTAACACACCTATGATTGTTACTTTTGGTATGGGGTGTATCAGTTGTAACCAAAAGGCAAGTAAGAAAGATAATAAGCTAGGAAGCGGCGGTGGTGATCAAGCAGCTAATCTTGATCCGAAAAATCCAAGCAAAGAACCAATTAAGGCACTTAGCATACAAAAACGAGTTCGGGAGAAAGAATCTAATTTAGATTGGGATGAAATACTCCCAAATATATGCCGTAGCAGGGGGAGTTCTCGTAAGAATTACCGTGAATCACAGTTTTTAAAACCATACAGAGACGATAATTACACCGTTGGCTGTTTTACAATCGAGGTTACAGATGACTTTGATATGTTTGGAAGAGAGCAAGATTACAATTCTACTTATGTTTTCCGTAAATGGGACTTAGCAACGGTTCATAATGGAATTGTATTTCGTAATGACGACATAGTGTGGGCCATTGATTGCGATATGCAAAATGATGAGATGACTATTCAAATAATAAATGAACTCTCTTATCCCTGTGTTAACATCGGCCACAGCACAAAAATAACAATTTATCTATTATTTCCTCACTCAGAGCTTTATTCCCCAATCGAAAAAAGAGTAAGCTTTGCTAACGCATTTCGTTGGGAGAAAGCCGAGCGTAGACCAGAACATCGGTCTCGTGTAGAAGGTTTCTATGGCTTACCTCCTTATGGCAATGGCGGTATTAACGGGTATGACGTTACTGACTCTGACGACCCTCGGGATCATTCTTACTATGTAAACAATCATGAGGCCATGTTTCGTAGAGCTAGGACTTTGCACAATGTGCAGATGAATGTCGATCATAGCGAGAATCTTAGCCAAATGTTTTACCGAGCTCTATCTTCCGACTTTTATCAGTATCCCAATATCGACACCAACCTCGATAGCTGGCAAACTGAAAATGTGACTAATATGAGAGAAATGTTCTATAATTCCGATTTCAATCAACCTATTGGTGATTGGGATACTGGCAATGTGACCGATATGAGAAAAATGTTCAGTTTCGCCGTTCAGTTCAATCAATCTATTGGTAATTGGAATACTCGCAATGTGCGAGACATGAGTTTTATGTTCGAGAGTGCCCATGCTTTCAATCGACCAATCAACACCAATGAGGATTACTGGAATACTTCAAACGTGACCAATATGAGCGACATGTTCTATAATGCCTCAAGTTTTAATAAAAATATAAGTGGTTGGGATGTTTCAAAAGTGACCAATATGAGCCGTATGTTCGACCATGCCTCAAGTTTTAATCAAGACATAGGTGGTTGGAATGTTTCAAAAGTGACCAATATGAGCCGTATGTTCGACCATGCCTCAAGTTTTAATCAAGACATAGGTGGTTGGAATGTTTCAAATGTGACCAGTATGAACTATATGTTCAAAGGTGCCACAGCTTTCAATCAAGATATAAGTGGTTGGGATGTAACCCATGTTGAAGCATTTGAACACTTCTCTACCCGTTCAGCTTTGGATCCAGACCATCTTCCACCGCGTTTTAGAGATTAAACAAAGCCAATTTGCTGGATAGATAGGGCTGGATGTTGAGTTATCATAAGGGCATGGCAATCGCACCCAAATGGTGCGGTTGTCCCTAGGGCAAAAGCAGCTTGAGTAAAGAAGCAGTTTGAATAAAGAAATTGTTGCACAATAAAAAACCCCGACATCATGTCGGGGTTTTTTGTGTCAGCTATCTAATGTGACCAATATGAGCCGCATGTTCCAAGATGCTACGGAGTTCGATCAAGCAATTAACACTAACATCAACATCCATGGAAATTCCTGGAATACTTCACAAGTGCGAGATATGAGTTCTATGTTCGAGGGTGCCACGAGTTTCAATCAACACATTGGTAGTTGTGATACTTCAAGAGTGGAAAATATGAGCCGAATGTTCTTTGGTGCCACAGAGTTCAATCAAGATATTGATAGCCATGGCCTTCGTCCCTCCTTGCCGACTATTAACGGAGAAATAACTTTAGCATCATATTACCATTGGGATAGTGTATCTGTGGAAGATATGAGCGGAATGTTTCAGGGTGCCGCAAATTTCGATGGATCCATTGGCAATTGGGATACTTCAAATGTGACCAAAATGAATGACATGTTCCATGCTGCATTGAGATTCAATCAGCGCATCGACACATGGAACACTGGACGGGTATTAGAGATGAATCGTATGTTCATGGTAGCCTTAATGTTTAATCAAGATATAAGTGGTTGGAATGTACAAAATGTTTGGGACGAACATGAAGGCTTTTCTGAGGGTTCAGGATTAGAATTGAATCATATTCCACCGCGTTTTAGAGAGTAAACAAAGCCAATTTTCTGAATAAATAGGGTTGCATATTGAGCTGTAAATAAGAGCATGGCAATCGCACCCAAATGGTGCGGTTGTCCCTAGAGCAAAAGCAGCTTGAATAAGGAAATTGTTGCACAATAAAAAACCCCGCCATCAGGGTCGGGGTTTTTTGTGTCAGCTATCTTTGGATGATAGAGACTACTTAGCCTCTTTGCGCGCCTTGGCTTCGGCAATAACCTCTTCTGCAATATTCTGCGGGCAGGGCAGGTAATGGGAGAACTCCATAGAAAACTGTCCTCGACCTGAGGTCATGGTGCGCAGGTGACCAATATAGCCAAACATCTCGGAGAGAGGCACATCAGCCTTGATGCGAACGCCAGTGACACCAGCTTCCTGATCTTTAATCATACCGCGACGACGGTTGAGATCACCAATCACATCCCCAACATGATCCTCGGGAGTGAAAACATCCACCTTCATAATGGGCTCAATAATTTGCGGACCTGCTTTAGGCATTGACTGTCGGTAAGCGCCTTTGGCGGCAATTTCGAAAGCCACTGCAGAGGAGTCAACGGCGTGGAAACCACCATCAAAAAGCTCTACCTCTACATCTAGTACTGGGTAGCCGGCCAGAGGCCCTTCCTCCAGCATGCTGGCAAAGCCTTTCTCAATCGCGGGGAAGAATTCTTTAGGAACATTACCACCCACAACCGTTGAGCTAAAGGTAAAGCCAGAACCGGTTTCGCCGGGACGAATATGGTAGTCAATCTTACCAAACTGACCGGAACCACCAGACTGCTTCTTGTGGGTATAGCTGTCCTCAATTGGTATGGTGATGGTTTCGCGGTAGGCAACCTGAGGCTGGCCAACGTCCAGCTCGACGCCGTAGGTGCGCTTAAGGATATCCACTTTGATGTCAAGGTGTAATTCACCCATGCCCTTAAGGATGGTCTCGCCGCTGTCCTCGTCGGTTTCAACGCAGAACGAGGGATCCTCGGCAATCATTTTGCCGAGAGCAATACCCATTTTTTCTGAGCCACCTTTATCTTTGGGGCTAACCGCGATGGAGATCACTGGATCTGGGAATATCATCGGTTCGAGGGTGCAGGGGCTGCTCTGGCTACACAGGGTGTGTCCAGTTTGTACATTTTTCATGCCCACGATGGCGATGATATCACCAGCTTGAGCTGTGCTGAGTTCGTTTCTATCATCAGCATGCATTTCCACCATGCGACCAATGCGCTCAGTTTTACCAGTGGCCGAGTTAAGTATAGTGTCACCCTTATTCAGTACACCCGAATAAATGCGTATAAAGGTAAGGGCACCAAAACGATCATCCATAATTTTAAATGCCAATGCTCGAAGTGGCTCATCCACAGAGACAGTGGCTACTTCACCGGTTTCTTCACCCGCCTCATCGGTCAGGGGCTGTGCATCCACTTCAGTCGGGCTGGGCAGGTAATCTACTACAGCATCCAGTACTAGCTGTACACCTTTGTTTTTGAAAGCCGAGCCACAGTACGTAGGGAAGAAGTCCAGAGCGATGGTGCCTTTGCGGATGCAGCGTTTGATATCTTCAATCGACACCTCTTCGCCTTCCATATAGGCCATCATCAGATCGTCATCTTGCTCCACAGCGGTTTCAATAAGCTGCTCGTGGTACTTTTCAAGATCATCAACCATATCGGCGGGTACATCGGTGACTTCATAATTTTCTGGTAGTCCAGTGTCATCCCACACATAAGCCTTTTTAGTGAGAACATCTACAACACCTACAAAATCATCTTCACGACCAATAGGCAATGTCATCACTAGCGGGTTGGCACCCAATACCTTTTTGACCTGAGCTGCCACGCGATAAAAGTCGGCACCCATACGATCCAGTTTGTTGACAAAGATGATGCGTGCAACTTCTGATTCATTGGCGTAGCGCCAGTTGGTCTCAGATTGGGGTTCAACACCACCGGAACCACAGAACACGCCGACACCACCATCAAGTACTTTAAGTGAACGATAAACTTCAACCGTGAAATCCACGTGTCCTGGGGTGTCAATAATATTGAATCGGTGGTCCTTCCAGAAACAGGTGGTGGCCGCTGATTGAATAGTGATGCCGCGCTCTTGCTCCTGCTCCATAAAGTCGGTGGTAGCGGCACCATCATGAACTTCGCCAGTCTTATGAATCTTTCCGGTGAGCTTGAGAATCCGCTCTGTGGTTGTGGTCTTGCCGGCATCCACGTGGGCGAAGATACCAATATTTCGATAATGAGATAAGTCAGTCATTTTTCCACTCAGTTATTTTGATTCAGCTAGCTATTCAAAGCTATATTTAAAAGATATAAATTCAAGGGTATAAAAACGCGCGCGAGTATACAGGATATTGGTTAGATTAAGCACAAAAATTAACCATTTTTTGCCGAAAGTATGAGAATTAATCAAAAAAAAGTCTCTAGCCGGTTATTTTAAGCAAATTGCGATGGAAATTTGGCGAAAAACGGCATTTTTACAAAAATAATCCACAATTTAGTGCCGAGGGCGTTGACTATGAAAAATCCCAGTATAAGATGGCGTCCTTAGCGGCCATCGCT
>JACLAD010000022.1_pt1 | contig 25294 bp, 20 predicted proteins | sample 8027901 | NCBI WGS metagenome assembly JACLAD01 (sample SAMN15725071, study PRJNA655200) | protist metagenome | isolation source: fluorescence activated cell sorting (FACS) single amplified genomes of... | place: Spain: Blaines Bay Microbial Observatory, Mediterranean Sea | collected 2016-07-05 | reverse complement strand
AGGAACCCTACGCCGACGCTGCTTTCCCTGTATATGTCAGTGCTGAAGGAAGTTTCGATAATTTCATCCCTACAGGATTGGTGTACCATTACGAACCCACGTATGTGCTATCGCATATTGAACCGCCACAGGTGCCGGGCGGTGAGGTGACTACACTTGAAATCTTCGCTATGGATCCTAGGGGTTTCCCCTTCCGTGATACAGTTTGGGTAAAGTTTGAAGGTCTCGTTACTGTCGAAGGTTTTGTCAAAACTAGTAGGACCGTAAAACATGACGTTCATAGAGGTAATTTCCTACAGACGGAACATTTTACAGGTTCAATCGTTGTAAACAGTCCTATCTTACCAAAGGATTATTGTGGTCGACGTGTTACACACTGCCGTATCAAGGTAGAGGTGTCACTCAACGGCGGCCTTGATTTCACAGCATCTGATACCTATTTGTTCCTATACGTCAACCCCGTCTTTAGGTCTATCTCCCCGCCGAATTTTAATGCCCTTGGTGGAACTACTATTACTGTGAGTGGTGAGGGTTTCCCCAAGCATGATGATGATTCACATGACGCACCTATTGCATGGTGCCGATTTGCTTACGAACAAGTCATTCCCGCTAAGATTATCGACGAGGAAATTCTTACTTGCGATGTACCCAGTATGTTCAGTACAGTGGATTTAAGTTATGTGGAAAGAGAAGGGAACGCTTACGACCTACCGATTGAAATCAGTTTCAGCGGTTCCGAACAGCGCGCCACATGGATTGATATTGGTCATTTACTCGAGGAAAACGATGGTGCTTCGGATATTCTGTCATACGACGTTGCCCAGATTAAGTTGCAGCCGATGATGGGTCTACAAGGCTCAGTTGACCGCGCTTTGGTCACCGTATCCGCTACTTTCCTTGCGTATCCTCCAAAACATCCGGAACTTATTCACTGTATTGTTGCTGGCGTGTTCCATGCACCAGCCACAGTCATTGACAAGTACACATTAACATGTGAAATGCCAACGTTAGATCAAATCCCCGGACTTACCTACGTTGAAGGAGAAAATGTTGACGTCGCCGTGGAACTTACTTTGGACGGAGGCCAGACCAAGACCGCTCTTGGCGCACGATTTTCTTATCTACCTGATTTCGTCGTCAAAGAAATTTCACCCAATACAGGTTTTGCTATGGGTGGTACTGTCATTCGTGTCATTGGTCATTCTTTCCGCAAGACGCCCCATTTGTTTTGTGGCTTCTCCCAGTGGGAAAGTGAGTTGGTACGATCTGCCGCAACGTTTGTAAGTACCAACGAACTCACCTGCCTCGCTCCCAACCTTCCTGATGGCGATTACAATTTCTCGTATAGTGTGGACGGCCAGTCGTTCCGCTACGTTGAAGGTCGTGAGTGGTGGAGTTCCTTGACCCCGCCCATTATTCATTCCATCGATCCTGGTCGCGGTCCTCATTTTGGCGGTACTATCCTAACAGTACATGGTGAAGGCATTCGTAACACAAGTGCTTTGATGTGCCGCATCGGCGGTTTTGAAAGCGCACCTATTGCATGGTTCAATGAAAGCATGGTCCAATGTAAGTTACCTCCTTGTTTGGCCGCATTTAGTCAAGATCCTTACAACGACGCGACCGAATGTTTAGGTTTCGCCCAAGTACAACTTACCATGAACTCCTACGACTATTTTGGTAACCAAACTGTCGAGTATACCCCATCGCTAAAGGTCATTTCCATCTTACAGTTCCCAGCATCTGGCTATGATACGTCTATACCGTTGATGATTGAAGGTGAAGGTTTCGGAGGTGATATGTGGGTACGTTTCGGCACAGCTGAGGACAAGATGGTCGTCAAGGCTACCGATGTGTCGTCGACAAGCATGCGTATCGTTTCGTCTACATTGGCAGAACATCTACGCCCCCCGCTACAGACAGCTAGTCATTATCAAGCGTATATTGAGGTCTCTCCGAATAATCAGGATTTTACACGCCAAAAGATTCAGTTTGTATGGTATCAAGAACCGCAGGTCTATCAAGTTCTTCCTGAAGCTATCTTTCAAGGCCGCGCTCCAGAGGGTGCGTTTGTCATCAAGGGTGCCTTCTTTAAACGATATCTACAACAGTCTCAGCTAAGTACTATGTGTATTTGGTATTACGATCCTTACAACGCGCCTGAGTTCCTTATGGCAGAATTCTTGAGTCCAGACGAAATGAAGTGTCATCCAACTATGGCATATACCCCAACCGCCGAGTGGATTTCAAGAGGAGATGCTACTCAAGCCGAACCAGTACAATTACAAGTGCAGATTTCTCCCGAGGTACCATCCACCTCATCCGTGGCTGTCCAAGCTCAGAGTCAAGTTCTATCGGATAAGATTGAGATCGAAGGCGTGCCATCTGATGGTGGACGAGAAATCAAAATCACTGGTCAGTCTTTGTTCTCTCCGGATGAAACGCCTACGCTACTGATCAAGGACAATCTTATGTTGATCATCGGTGGTGATACGTTTGTACCTGTGACGAAGGTTTCAGAGACCGAGGGTTTCGCAAGAATCCCGGCAATCCCTCATGGAGCCAATACGCCTAAGAAGGTGCGATTGGGTTTGACAAGAAATTTCCAAGACGTCGCTCCCGATTCAGATTCTTATGTGAGGTATGAACGTACGGACCCAGGAACGTATTCCCGCGCAGAGATTCTCAAGGGTGTTTTTGAGAATTGTCCCAAGGGTTCATATTGTCCCGGTATGGCTACAAGCAGTCTACAATGGTGGCCTCAGCCCCCAGCGTTGACAGCTAATCCTTGTCCCGCTGGTCATTTCGCTTTCCGTGAAGGTATGGCCGTATGTAACATCTGTCCCGAAGGTGTAATCTGCGCTGATCAAGGTACAATCGTACCTCAGCATTGCAATCCTGGTGAGGTGTGTTGGGGAAGTTACGGTATGGATCGTGGTGTACCATTATGCCCTGCTGGTGTTGTATGTGTACGCCCTCTACATGGTAAGACTCTCCCCCCTGCAGAAGTTCTTCGACGCCGTCTTGAAGAAGTTGGCGCCATGACCCAATTTCCGCAGATGCATCGAGCTTTCCGTATTGATCCTGAACGCCTCATTCGTCGTGCTTCTTCTTTGTACGATTTCCTTGGAGGAGTTCAGGAATTACGATGGATTCCTGATAAGTACCAAGCAGAACACGGCCGCAGTTTACGTATGGTCCCTGACCATAGCAACCTCTTCGATACCTATGCTATCAAGCACAGCCATTGGAAGCAGCAAGTCAAAGACCGTCTCGGTCGTGAGTTACGTACCATGGATTTCCCGTTCGATACTGTTGAAACATCGCCTTGTTTCCCTGGTCTTGTGTGTATGCCTGGTACCGTCGCGGAAGTCACGGAATCCGGTGAGCTTGTTTTCCTCATTCCCGAAGTTTCTTGCCCTCCCGGTATCGTTTGTGCCCCTGGTACGATGGTTATGCGTGCATTGGACACCGTCCCCGCCCCTGGTCAATTCATTGCTCCGGACGGATCAGGTGTCATGTCTTGTCCCCCTGGTGCGTTCTGTCCCGCAGGCGCAACAGAACCACAGAGTTGTCCTCCCGGTACTTACCAGCTTACGCAAGGGGCCCCGACTTGTTCTACCTGTACAGCCGGTACGGTGTGTGACGGTTTCGGTGGAGCAGCTCCCGATTTATGTCCACCAGGTATGGTATGTGCTTTGTCAGGCCGAGCCAAGACGACATTTCTTTGTCCCGCCGGTTCGTTCTGTCAGCCAGGTACATTCACGCTCAACACCCTCGCAAATTTCGAAGGCGCACCTGTTATGTGCACTAACGGAACTGTATGTCAAGCTGGTACAACTAGTCAAGAACCCGATCCTGAAGACCCAAATTCTGCTCAGCCGTGTACGGTCGGTACATTTTGTGGTGCTAACGTTACCAGCCCCGGCGGTACTAGTAATTGCCCTCGTGGTTGGTACTGTCCCGCTGGTGTTTCTGTACCCCAAGCTACACCCCCCGGTCATTACACTCCTAGGGATGGTATGATCTACCCAGAGAAATGCCCTCCAGGTTACTATGCGGGTGGTTGGAAGAATACTGTGTGTGATCCATGTCCTCCAGGTTATGAATGCATCAAGGATGGTACGATTTTCCCTGAAGAATGTCCCGAAGGTACATACCGTAGTGGTGAGGTCGGTAGTGATAATTTGAACTGCCGTCCCTGCCCCCAGGGTACATGGTCCAACAGACGAAAGCTAGCTTCTGAAGCTGAATGTCAATCATGTCCCTCTCGTTATGTGTGCCCTGTGGAAGGTATGACGGTCTTTGCGCCTGTTTCTGTACAATGTCCGCAGCCGGATGGTATCTGTTACCAACGCTCCCAAGCCTACGATTGCCCAGGAGGTTACGTTTGCGATGCAGAAACCACCTACTATACCCAACATGATTACCCTATCGAACCTGGTTATTGGGGTACGGTCCGTACCGCCCCCCACGAAGCCCGTAATTTACTTTGTCCAGCAGGTCATTACTGCAAGATTGGTACAGCTGATAACACCAAGAAGACATTCGGTTGTCCCAGTGGACATTTCTGTCCCGATGGTACCGCAGCGATTGACCAACGTGTTGACGGCCAACTTCAACAGGTGTTCTATAACGTTCAAGCAAGTTGGGAGCATGTCAATGTCGTCACGCCAACAGGTGCTTCTTGTAAACAATGTCCTGAGCCCTTGGCCGCTGAATTCTTTGACACTATGTCCTGTGAACCTTGCGGTCGGCCGCTCGAAGAAGGCGAATCGCTCGAAGAAATGATGGAAGAGTTCAAACAACGCCGCCTTGACGCCAAGCAAAACATGCGCTTCCTACGCGCTGCCATGCAGTGGGGTCGCGAACTTGCTTACGACGGCTCTATGTACCCCGCCGATTTTGAACTCGCCAAGGATATGTTCCGATACAAGCAGATCGAAGGTTGTATGAGTTTCGCAGGCGTTTGGGTCGAATTCTTCCATGATCCGGAAGACCCACACGCCCTTGAAACAAGATCAGATTTCCGTATCGCCATTGAACAAGAAGAAGACGCATGCGAAGGACGCGGTACCAGATTCGCTTTCGACGGCACGAGCGGACCCTGGCCTTTCCGCTGGTACGCCAGTGGTGGGGTCATGACTTGTATCTACAACCAGCTAGGACGTGGATCCGACTATGACCGTGCTGCCTATCGTGATTCCTTCATGATCGAACATACAGATATTCCTCTTGGAAACAAGATGTATTCAGTGTCTGGCGGTAGTCAACCACTATTCAATAAAGTGTATTATCCTGCTAATAGTACTCTTCTGGAAGACATCCAAGACAATCAATGGAATATTATTGGTGAATCTTTACTACCTCCTCAAGCTCCTACTCATTGCAGGAATTTTACTGGCATTTGGACACAGGTACAAAATGGCGCCATACGCGATCCAAGTCTATACTGGTTCCACGCTTATGTACTACATCAAACGGACGAATGTGAAGGTAGCGGTACTGCTTTTGTTGTAGCTGGTTACCCCCACAGAGTTGTTGGTAAAACATCTTTCCAATACCATGTCAGTGGAGACGAAGACAGCGAAGACCCCCTTGATCGATTCATGTTCTATGGCCATAAGATCCAAATGGAAGACGATCAGTTTTCGTCTTTTGTTGATTCACGTTACGTACGTGGGCGCATGCACGCTGACGGGATGATCGACGAGGATAGTGGTCTGATGGAGTGGCTCTACCGAGGTATGAACGAGAACCAACCCTTCGCCGCTTTCCAATATGCACACGTCAAGATGTTCTACGCAACATACGGCCCTGACTGGGGTAGTGATGATGATGTGGTTGAGCTGGCTAACACTACTTGCGTTACGTCTCAAAACCCCGATACTGGTATTTGGGCTACGGATCCAAAACATCACCATGCAAGATTGGACAAGATGGTTGACAAGGGTGTGCTACCTGAAGGTGCGCGTAGTACTGCTTATACAGCTCCACCCGACACCGGCTACCCCGTCTCTCCTCTTAATCATGCTGCTTTACAACGTACTAGTGGACCATCCGTTGCGTTCACGTCTAGTGCGCCGTCGCTCGACGAAATCCTTGGCTTTCATGATATCGTAGGTGACGAAGAAGTAGTCGATTTAGGATCCGAATGGGCTAAACAATACACCATCAGAGATAAATGGCTACGTCTGAAATGTCCTCGTGGTACCAACGCTGCTTGGATGAGTAAGGCACCTAAGGATTGTGAACAGGTTGGACAGATCATTGCGATTGTCAACATCTACCAAGATGTGATGAACAAGGAATCCTATGAGTACAAATCAAAGCGTTCTTACATCTACGGCAGTGAATTGGAAAGTTTCCCCGGCTATTTCGTCAACTACTACGCGTTCGATCCCTTGTATGAGACTATGCCTTTCCAGACATTCCATCTCGAACCTATGGATTTGTGTACGCTAACGTTTGATTTCTCCCGTCTGGGTTCTGAAATGCAGATCAACGCGCAAGGTACGGGTCATTATGATCTTTCGATCCATTCTCAGTTATTGCCCGGTCAACCTTGGGACCCAGATGAAGGGCTTGGTAGACATACTCTCCCGCCATTCTTCAAGATTCTTGGTTCTGAACAAGCCGTACTCAATTATACCTTCCGTATCAGCGCTCTAGCCATGGTACCCCTCGATATTACCATATCTACGCAAGTATTGCATGGTAATTTCTTACGAGATCTTGACAGGTTCAACCAAACGCTTGATATACAGGTCAAATCGCCTTCCCGAACTAGTTATGGAGAGCGTAAGTTCTTTTTAGCTATGATGGTACGCGATGTGGCCAATGGCTTCTTTGAGTTGCCTTACAACATGGGACCAGGAACTGCAGGAATGCCAGGTGAACAGGGTATCGTCCTAAACGCAGTTGATACTAACGGAAATGCTCTACCCCTTGATCAAGATTTCCGCCCCGCAAGTTCAGACGCCTTTTGGACAGTATGGAAGCATGATACATACGTCATGCCATGGCTACCCTTCTTCTCGAATTGCGATGGGTTTGATTCCAACATTCACATCTGGGATCTATTCGAGACAGATCGTACTGGCCATATTGGTAATGCGGGTAGTACCTGCTTCCTCACCAATTCCTCAGACGATACCTTCCCAGTAGCGCCTTTGATTTTCGACTTTGCTACTTTTCAACCGCGTATGACAGCCGTTGCGGACCATTGTGAAATCTTCACACGCTGTCGACTTGAAGAATCTATGATCTCCACAGATCACGGTGCTCCATTATGGATGAATCTTGAAGAAGACGGTCAAGAACTTTACAAAATGACAGCTAACCCCGTGTCTATGGTAGATTTTGGTAGTTTCTCTAACGAAGAGGCCGAAAAGTACTTTTCAGATTTGTTAGGTACGGATGATCTTGTCCCTGTTACGATCGACCTGGAAAGTTCGTATACCCCGGATGGAGAGGAAGACCCGAAAGAAGATGATACGCCGTTTGCCAGCCGTGTTAACTTCGTCATCAAGTACAAACAAGTATCCCCCTTCACGAAGAAGATCGTGCAAGTGCAGGTTTTGCTTGGCGGTTGGCATGATGGCAGTGAAGGCCCTTCATACGTACTTCGTCTTGAATTCGTAGCTTTGGAGTGGATGGAATTGATGAATTTCTTCCAACTTCCTGCCTTTGCCTACGCAGCCTTGTACTGTGTCATTGGTCTTGGTTCTGTCGGTACATGTGCTATCTTCTGGGTAATCTGGCGGTGTGGTTCCAAGTCTATTAACGTCCCACGCTTCCGCCTTGCAGAATGTTTCGAATTCATGCTTTGGTGGCCACTCCAGGGAGTCTTTGTCGCATCCATTCCTGTTATGGTCCTTTGTCTGTTTATCAAGCTGATAAGTAGTCCTGACATTGCAGATCCTTTTGCGACAATACCCTGTTCTTACAAAGATATAGAGAACTCAGACATGAACAAGAAGTGCTCACAAATGCGTGTAGGCTCTTCTTTCTTCCTCGCTGGTATCTTCGCCCTTTGGTCCGGTAGTAAGTTGATCGTACCCCGCCTTAGAGATAATGAATCACAGTTTTTGTTGAACCAAAACGCATCTAATTTGATGCGTGAGGGCCTTGGTGTAGGCACTGCCGCACGAGAACTTGTTAAGAACGTACCTGTTCGCTGGAAACGTTGCCACCTTATCTGGTGCTCTCTTGTCATCACCCTGCCGTTGACTATGCTACTAGAATTCTCCTACTCAGATTTCTTCGGAGAGAACGCCGTCACCTTCATCGCCGTCTTTTCGTTCTGTATGATGAATGTCGAAGGCGTTATCTCCCGCGCCGTCCGCGAAGCCCTCCTCGCCGTGCCTTTGATTTGCGTACGTTTCAAGTTCAAAATATTATCAAAAAGTAAAAAAAATGTTTGGTCGGCCTTCTTCTTGCCGTCACGGCATGGCTCACTTCTTGCCTTGGCTCCCTTCTTGCATCGTGTTCCATTTGTATTGTTTTTTTTTTGTTTTGTGAATGTAGGCATGTGATGTGGTATTCTTCGTAGCTACTATGGGAGCAGACGATTTCCAGGATTTTTGTGAAGGTAAAATTTCTAAACGTAGCAAACATTTTTTGTACAAATGCATGAATTTATGTTGTTTTTGTGTAATTTGGTTAGGTTATTACATTGAGTTGATCCTCTATATTGTACATCGTCTTGTCCTGGGTTCCATTTTTGATCTCATCAATTTACTCGGCCGCCGGCTTGCTCAATGGGTTCGCACTCGCGCTTGGTACAAATTCTCAGCAAAATTGCGTACAAAATCAACACTTTTGTGGATTAGTAGCAAACATTTTTTTGTAATTTACAGGTTTTGGTCAGTGATCACCCTCGCCACAGGAGGAAATGACAACGCCGCTCTGGAATACCGCGCACGCGAACGCGAATGGTACTTACAAAACCTTAGCTGCAAAACAATCCCAAACAATTTTTTGAGGTTCCAAAAAATATTTGGTTGTATGAATTGTGTCAACATATGTTGAAATAGGTATGAATTCGTAGATAAGTCGTATTCCGAAGGTGCGGCCATCGAAGAAGCGATGGAAGAACACATCGGCGGAGGTTCATCATGTATGGGTCTCCTTCTATCCCCCTTCGTTATTCTCGTACAAAACAACACGTTTTAGAAACTTCAAAAAAAACGCATTCGATAAGAAGAAAATGTATGCCAACATTGTTTTGTAATTTTGTAAAATGTCTGTAAAAAGGCGATTATTATCTTCCCCCAAGAGACGGAGATTCCTATGCAGTATGGCTTCAGAAATAACGATCTCATTTTCTACTTGCTCTTCGGTTTCATCGTCGCGCCTTTCCAAGTGATGATGGACATCCTTATGAATCATGCTACAGAACTGGCACATGGGGTTAAGATTTACGATTACATGCTTTATGCGAAGTGGCGATGGAAGAACCGCCTCACACGTTGGCTCTTCGACGACCCTCGTACATTTTTTTGCATACATTTTTTTCTATTCTAAGAAAATTCGTACTCGATTTTAACATTTTTATTTATTTTTGTTATATTTTTGCGTAAATAGGTTTTGATATGAGTATATCTGAGTCGGTTCAGTCAGTGAATCATCTATGTTTCTCGCCCCAGTTCTATTTCATCGTGACTTACTACACATGGGGTATCGTCCTTGTGTTATTATCGGTTACCATCTGGTTGCGAGCTAGCCTGAATCCGTACCAAACATTTTTTAAAAAATTGATTTCGAAAACTAAAACATATTAGTTTTACTGTGTATTTTTCAATTTTGTTGTTGCAGGTTTGCGGATCCAGCGTTCATTTTCTACATGCTCATCCAGTTCTTGTGCAACCGCGTCTTGGACAAGTACAAACATTTTTTAGCAAAATTTTAAGACAATGTTTGTGAAATTGTTGTAAAATGGTTTGTTTTTGTGTGTTAGGCTTGTACGATGGCTGACATTTTCAGTAATGTGGAAACCCCAAGATAACGCCGCCCAGAAGCAGTTTACCATCCAGATGCACCGCGCACTTCGCGCTAAGGAACAAACCATCCGCGTACATTTTTCTTGACCAAACATTTTTTTTAAACAACGGATTACATGAAAAGTGTTTGTTTTGTAATGGTTTACAGACGCAGCAATGGTTGAACTACGTATGGGAAAAGCACACAGCCGAGATCCTATCCTCCATGCCTGACTGGTTGACCCCGCGATCTCGCGCTCGTAACTTTTTTACAAATTTGAAAATTTCTTGACCAAACATTTTTTGACAACGATTTCGTATAAACAAATGTTGTTTTGTATGTAAAAAATAGGCGCGAAAATGTCGATCACGCAGTTGTACGAATCGGCCCTCGCCCTTAGGAATCCATGGACCTACGAAGTACCCCTGAACATAGACAAGAAGGAACCCCCTCCTGATGTGATTCTAGAAGATGAAGAAGACGAAGACATTCTTGGAGCTCCGTACGTTTTAAACAACAAAACGCATATAATTCGAGCTTTTTGTCAATACAAAAAATGTTTGGTGCAAAAATTTTGTAGGCCGGAGAAGTTAGCGCAGCGAGCAGATGACCTAGGCAAGAAGAGGGAGAGGATGAAACAGATGGCTAACGATTTCTACGCCCGCAAGAAACGAGTATTTAAAAACATTACAAAATTTAAACATTCTTCAAAAATTTTACAAAATTTAAACGTTTTGTGTTGTCAAAATATTTTTTGTTTTCTTATTTTAGGAGTCAGCCATAGACAAGGGAGATTGCGATGCACTGTCGATTCTTGACAAGACGCGCGGGGAGAAGGACTGGCCACTCGTTTGCGAGGATAAGGAGTACATACTAACAAAAATGTCAAAACGTTGTACCAAACATGTTTTTGTTATGTCATGTCATCATAATATTCATCGTTTTTTGTCGTATAAATAAGGTATCCGTTCGACACCCTAGCAGCAGCCGTCATCACATCCTGGTATAACGTTGGCAAACTGCGCGTTGAAGTAAGCAAACATTTTTTTCTCTTTACAAAATGAAAATTTCTCAACACAAAAAGTTTGCAAATCAATTAAAGTTGTTGTACGAATTTTTTGTTGTTGTATAGTTGGCAAGATCAATGGAGGACCTAATTCAAGAGCATAAACCGACAGATTTCTGTAACTGCTGCGGCGTCAGACAAGATGACGAAGCTGCCTACGGAGAAAATACAGTTTGGGGTGTTGACGGTCCTCAATGTGCCATCCATGAATCTATCAACATAAACGTCTGCATAGATATGTACCTGAAGGACGAAAAAGCAGGAAATGTCCAGGCGTTCAATAGACCTAGATGGAAGAGGTTACTAGAAGAACACAAAATGTGGCGAACCATCTGTTGGCGTTGCTCTCATCTCTTGGGTACTACCAAAATTCCTACTTCAATTTTTTCATTACCAAAAATAAAAATGTGTTGACAAAAACATTTGTTTTGTGCGTAAATAATGCAGGTTTCAAGAAGGTCATGTCGCTCAACGCCTACAAGATGAAAGCTGACCCCGAAGCACACGCTGGCGACGTTTGGGAAGAGGTACTTTCAAAACACAAAAATTTAAAACATCCAAACATAAAAATAAAGAATCAACGCAAAAATGTGTATAAATAAATGTTTTGTTGTTGTCAATATAATTAGGAGAGACATCGCGACGATTCCTCATCAGCCTCGAGCTCTTCTGGATCATCTCGAGCTCGCTCTTGGTAACAACTTTCAGAAAATCTGACAAACTTTTACAAAAATTTACAAATCAAAATTTTGTATACAACGAAAATGCATGTTTTTATGTATGTTTTGTATGGTTTTTAAGGTCAAGCGATGAGAGCGATCGAGAAGAGCTCATGTTTCCAGAACATGTTGATGTCCACATTCCATCTACGACAAGACAGATTCTCTTACATTGGGCCCAAAAGGCGAAGGCGAATGTCAAGGCGACGAACGAGTCGTTGCGAGAAAATCCTTTTCAGCCTAGACCAAGAATGGATCCGGGGGTCAGGAATATACCACGATCACATGACGAGGGGGATGAAGAGGCCGAGCCTCAGGAAGAATAACTTTTTTAACAATTTTTTAAACCAATCCAACAAATTTTATAAATAACAAAATCTAATAATCGATATAACACCAATAATGACATGTTTAAATTTTTAAGTTTTTTGACATTTTTTAGTTGTAGCATATAATATTTTCCCATATACAATTTCGCGAACGCGTTGATCCCGATTTCACACCCGAATTCACTCACGCTAAACAACACCTCGCTACTAAGTCACATACATAATTCCCACTAAATACTAAACCACCGACCATATTCCGTTAACCGAAACCAAGAAAAACAAACCGAATCCTACAAGACAAAACAAAAAAAAAACAGAGACACATACTAATTCATTATCCAACAGGAGTAAAATACAAAACACAAAATCTTTAAGCACCAATGTAGTAATATTAACCCACACCACTATGCACTGTATCTCCACTGAATACACATAAATCACAAAATCCAACTCACAAATTCATATATGCACAAACACGCGCTTGTTGTCTTTTCATTGGAAGAACGGCTGTGAGAATGCCGTTTTTTCAATCATATTCTAGGACTTCAGGTGCTTAATTCGTACAATTACGGTATGGTTTGTATGCCAAAGGGGTTTCCGTACCTCTTGTAACAGATAAACCTTATGCAACAATTAACTATCCACAAAATCCACAATAATACATTTCACCTTAGTTTAGCCCAATTCACTGTAGTTTAGTCAAATCTTTCACATACCAAGTTTTTTAGTCTAGTCATATCTTTCACAATTTACCCTTTGATAAAATATTTTTCCATTTTGTAGTAGTTTGATTGTTGGTTGAAGATTGTTGTAAAAGTGTGTAAGATGTGTAAACTGTAATAACAAAATTCATCATTCGTGTAAAAAAATGTTTGCCCCCATGACAAGAACAGAATATGTAATTTTGAGAAAAAAGTAAAGCAAGAAATCAGCTATTGTAAAAGTTGCCACAAATTATTGAACAGTAAAGACAAACAATTTCAAAGTATTGATCAACAAAAATATCAGTCATGTTTGCCTTAGAACCTCCTGAGGAGGCAAAGCCGCACCTCAAGTACGGATTCGACGAGGAGTTGCAACAAATTTGGGATGCGCCGAGGCCAGAACCCGCCCCTACTAGAGCTCAAAAAGGACAAGAACCCACCCTTACCAGAGCACAAAAAAGAAAAAAAAGACGAAAACGAAATCAACGCAAACGCGCAAAACGTAAGCGGCAGCAGTGGTGGGAAGATGAATCTGAAGATGAACCAGATGCCCTCGATTCTTCTTTGCCAGACGAAAAAGTCGCCAGCCAACTCGTTAAGGTACCAATCACAAGTCAAACATTTTTACAAAATCACGTTCGAATATTCTTTATACATTTTTGTTGTTGTTGTAAACACAGTTCGTGAATGAGTACTCGCTGCCTGTAGCCAAGATCAAATGGTTTTTCAATCATTATCCCGCTGCGAAGAAAGTGGTTTGCGAGAAAGGCGGCATTCATCATTTCATCGAAAAATTTTCAGACTATTTGTACGTACAGAATTCTTACACGCCCAAAAACATGGGTGTGGGCATGCAGGATCACATTTTTGTGAAAGAAGGGTATCTCAAAGTTGCTCAGCCGAAAGACATACGACCTCAAGCATGGCCGCCGCCCTCTAGCTCCAGTAGTTCCAGCTCAAATGGCGGCGAATCTTCCGGCAGCGAATCTTCTAGTAGTGAGTCTTCGGCAGCTTCCTCTTCTGCCAGTGAATCCGAATTTTCTCCTCGTCCATGCCCTCCATCCCCCCGCGGCCAACGTCGTCCCTATGAAAACACCATCCCACCAACAAAACAGTGGAGTTCGCCACCATCGACAGCTCCTATTGTTCCTTTGGCACCTGAGTATACGTGTGCTCCTCGCCCAGTCCTCCCTTTTCCCCTCGGCGCACATCGCCCACCAGCAACAGACTGGCATCCACCACCAGCGAAAGCAGCCAGGACCACGTACGGTCGTTATTCCGATTACATTCCACGCCCCCGTTCTCGATCTCCTCGTGGTGAACGTCGCCCGTACACCAACACCATGCTTCAATCCAACACTGGTACATTCTAATTTTTTCACAGTAGACATGGCATTAATCACCGCTATTACCATTTAATTGCACAACATTGCCCCACCCATCTTTTAGTAGTGTCGAAATTTTGTCGTACGTCGTTTGCAAAATGGTAGTGCAAATTTTACGTGAAACATTATAAAAATATTTGTGCGTGCTTAAAAATGTTTGCCCCCTTGGGTAAAAGCAGACAGATGATCATATAAACGCGTAATTCAGAAAAAATAAAAATAAAAGCAAGTACTTAAATCTATTGTAAAGTTGTCACAAATTATTGAACAGTACAAAAAGTATTATCGAAACAAAAATCAGCCATGCCGTTTGCCTTAGCACCCCCTGAGGAGGCAAAGCCGCACCTAAAGTATGGATTCGATGAGGAGTTGCAGCAATTATGGGATTGGAACCCGCCTACAAGCACTGATATGGAAGAAGCCGCTGCTAGTAGTACACATGCCGCACCTGCAAGTGCACAAGAAGCCCTAACCGAGCCTGATCCCAGTATGACCCCAAACGGTAAGCATAAGAGAAGACGCAAGCGAGTAGGACGTAGGCCTTCTAGTTCTCCAAAGGTGATACTACAAGACGGTGGCTCTGGTGTCTCAACAGGTGATAGCGCTGTCAAAAGCGCCGAAATCCTAAACGTCCAATTACATGCCTTGTGGGCTCGACCACCCGAACCAGCAGTTCTAGAATCTACGGCAACAGGAAGTGAGGAACCTATCAGAAATTTGCTCAGTTCTCGGTCTCGTTCACGATCACCCCGTGGTCCGCCTCGTAAGAAGCCAAAACCTCTTGAACCTGGTCTCCAGAAGTTCGATCACAAATCGCCGTTTACGGTTACGCGTGACCAAGCGCGCTTCGCCAACCAGATAAAAAAGATCATCTCCCAAATGGATGGGTAAAATACAACTTTTTTTTAATCCTCACAACGTAAATATGTAAATCAAAGACTGAATAAAATATTTTGTAAAAATAGGAAACGTATGGTGTCGATGGACGCTGCATGGAAACTCGAGCACATCCTGTCCGGCAAGGAGGGCCAACACTTCCGAGGCGTAGTTATGGGTAATCAACGTGACAAGGGCCGGGTCTTCTTCAACCAGTTTATCGAGAAATTTCCAAACCTATTCTATCTCAAGAAACCGGGGCAGGTCTATCTCAAGAAACCGGGGGAGGTCAAAGTTAAGAAAGTTCGGCCTAAGGATCACATCGTGGAGGTGCTGCCAAACGATGCATGGGCACGCGAATGGCAAGTCGCAGACCAGCTCGTTGAGGTATCTACCACAAACATTTTTCGAAACCAATAAACCTTTACAGTACAAAACCTTTGTTGTGTAAAAAACAGTTTCTCAATGGTTTCTCCATAGCCGTAGACGTTGCGGAATCTTTCTACGCCAAGTATCCGGGCGTCGAACAAGTGATTTCTCCACGAGGTTCCCTTCTTGCGTTCATCAAGAATTTCCCTGAATGTTTTTACATCAAGAAGATCAACGAGTTCAAGAATGGCCAAAGGAAAGGCATGAAAGACCATATTTTTGCGAAAGCAGCTTACATCAACAAGATCAAAGCGCAATTTGTACCACCTCCACCAAAACCCGCACCACGAGCAGGATCACCGTCATCTAGATCTGCAGATGATCCTTTAGATTTGGCGAGGCCTTTACGGGGCAAGGCGAGTCATGATCACGAAACAACTGATGGTCGCACGAAGCTACCTAAGGTACAACGACCCCGTCGCCAGCAGACTGACATCGCATACAAGCTCAAAGAGTTCATCTCCAAGCAACCAGGGTATTTTTTCCTGAAAAACCTTACAAATGTTTCTACGTTTATGGCATTTTTGTTTTGTAAAAAAAGGCAACGCATCGTGTCTGAGAATTCAATCGAGTTTTACAAGGCTGTGCCTGAAGCAAAAGCGGTCATTCTCTGGGATGGCAGAAAAGATCCCGGCATGTCCGCCTTCAACCGTTTTGTCAAGAAGTTTCCGCATTTATTCATCCTCGAGAGGGATCCGGACTCCGGCAAGCAGAAAGACCACATCATCACGCTATTGAAGGATGGAGTTTGGTCTATGGAATGGGAAGTCGCAAATCAGTTGGTTGAGGTAATTACCCTTTAAACAACCATTTTCAAAGTGTTGGATTTCTTACATTGGGTTTACATGTTTTTTTTTGTGTAGTATCTACGCTCCCTCAAGGCACAGTCTATGGAAGTCCATGACCAGAATGTGTTCTTCCACAAGTACCCCCACGCACGTGAAGTTGTCAACGTCAGGACCACTCCATCAAACCTTGGTCTATGGGCGAGAAATTTTCCCATGTGTTTTTACACTGAGAGAGTGAATGAATGTTGGCGTATCTGTTTGAACCCAGATTATGAGAGAGACATCGAAGATCAAAAGCCTTTCTATAAACCTGGCTCTACACTCACCAAAACTCCCCCACCACCCGTACGGAAAAGAACTTCACCTCGCCCACAAGTATCCGAATCCCACACCGAACATTCCGCGGACCCCTTCAGGGATGGACTAGGCCCACGGTCTCGTTCTCGATCACCGCGCGGCCAATACAGAAACACCGCACATTCCGCACCCCAGGCTGGCGATGGCCATGATCCTTTCCAGGACACGTCGTCCTTTCCTGAACCTGATACGTACCCGCACGGCAACGTTGCACATTCCCATCCGCAGGTGGCATACTCACAAAATTGGTACACGTACCAAAATGCTGACTAAAAGTTAAAGAAGATTTAAAGATTTTCACGATTTTTCACGATACATATGGCAAAAATTGCCGCTATTACTATTTAACCAACAATCTTATCTCATCTTGTTTTGGGAAATGTCTGTCGTACGTTGTTGGCAAACGGTTGATGTAAAATATTTACACAACATTAAGTATATTTGTAACAATAATTTCAAATTATCATCCTGGATTTGAAAAATGTTTGCCCCCAATAATTAAAACCAACGCCGCAGATGATCATATAACTAAAGTTCTATTAAAACGTGTAATTACTATTATTGATTTGAAATAAGTACAGTATCAAGATTCTATCGCAAGTTTCTGCCATGCAAAAGGGTTCCGAATCGTCAAAAGCTACTTCTAGGTCGCGATCGCATTCATCGTCATCTGCTAGTAGTCGGAGCTCTGTAAGTTCTTTTTGTTCCTCCGATGACGACGACGTCTTCGACAAAGATCATCAACCTGCAGCCACACCTAATGAATGTCCCTTTGCCGTAACCGCCCAGGAGAGAACCACCGCTACCAAATTAAAAGATTTCATCGAAAAGACGTTAGAAAAACGCATGCTGACGGGGCAGGCGGAGCAGTTTTATGAATACTCCCAACCCAACCAGTACTACCATTTGAAAGAACCTATTACTGGAGGAAAAAAAGACAAGAACAAAGCCTTTTTCAAAGGCTTTGTGCAGAAATTTCCAAACCTATTTTACGTACGGTCTAATGGTAAACAAGGTCGTCGTGCTAAGGCTAAGAATTACACGGTGTCGCTGGTTCCTAACGGTGCATGGGCTCGGGAATGTCAAGTTGCCAACCAGCTTGTTGAGGTACCAATCACCAACTAAAATTCATAAGCAACTTCACAAATTTTGTTGCCAAAAGAACGATGAAAACGTTGTATTGTTGTAAAAATTATAGTTCGTGAATGAACATTCGTTACCCGCAAACCAGCAAGAAGTTTTCTTCGACAAGTACCCTAGCACCAAAAAAGTGGTCGAAACTAGAGGTGGCATTAAGGACTTCATTAGAAACTTCCCGCTATGCTTCTATACTACTACTAAAGGCAATATGCTCAAAGGCGAAAAGCTACAAGACCACATTTGCGTTAAGAAAGAGTATCTTCAGATGGTCAAGCCAAAAGCAGTACCGCCACCTAATCGTGCATCGAAACCACAATCCCTTAGTTTTGATAGTGGTTCTTCGGATAGCGATTCTTCCAGTGAATCTGATTATGACGTTGCTATCAAGGCAAGTGCAAGACCTTTTTTCAAGCGGCAGCCAAAACTATTTGGAGCGACCAGAACCAATAGCATTGACCTCGCCCACAAACTGAAGGCGTACATCGACAAGCTGCCAGAGTAATTATTTTTAACAGACAACATTCTTACAGTAAACATTTTTAGCGTTTTGTATATAAAATTGTTGCAAAAATAGGAAATGTATGCCGTCTTTCAAGATCTACGACGACTTTTATGATGAACATCCGGAAGGGTTCCAGATCGTTCCCCCGACGCCTGAGATTTTCAACAAGTTCGTGAGGCAGTTTCCGCAGTTGTTTATCGTCAAGAGAAGCGAGATGTCTTTCAAAGCGGCGCATCATATTATTTCGGTATTACCTGAGGGGTTCTGGTCCAAGGAATGTAAAATCGCAAACGAGCTAGTTGAGGTATTCATCAAACCATCAAACATTTTTTCAACAAACTTACGTTTTTCGATTGATTTTTGCTTGGTTTTTGTAATTTTGCTGTATAGTATCTTCGCAGCCGGAAGGAGCAATCCATGCTTGTTGTTGATCAGGATCAATTCTTTCAGAAATGCCCTGGAGCACGTGATATAGTCGAAGAGCGAACCTTTCCACTAAACCTAGGGTCGTGGGCACAAAATTTCCCCATGTTCTTCCAGACCAAGAAGGAGGCTGGTAATCATGGTTTCTGGCAATTGCGCATATCGCTTATGGAAAATTACAAGAGACCAGAACCAGAACAACCTACACCACCACCCACAACACCATCCCATCCGAGGTACATACCTAGAGCGGAATTACATGAGCTGACACCTACTTTTCAGATAGTAAACCCAGAAGGATGCTCCAGTTCTTCCCCAGCCACACCGACCTTACCTGCTGCTCTTCCTCCTTGGTCCCGGCCACCTACATCTTCAGAGTACCACATGGTCCAAGATACTCAAAACACGATCATTGACGTACGATTTTCTAGCTCTGCCTTACTGCCTGCGACAGCAACACCAACTAGAGGTGATGATGTACAACGTCCTCGCTCTCGATCTCCTTACCGCCGTTCTTACACTAATGTTACCTCGCCTTCTAACGTTGCTAACGTCGCCTATTCCCATCCACGAGATTTCTATTTGTGGAACAAAACAATGAAATACAATTCGTCTGACAAAACAAATTGAATTGAATACTAAATATCACCTGGAAATTCAAGATTTTTCACAATAGACATAGCAGTAAATACCGCTATAACTATTCAAACAGAACTGTCCAGTCCATTCACCTCATTTTTTGTTTTTTAAAGAGTTTGTCTAAGTTGTAAATTGTTGTAGAAAATGTAATAATTATGTAATTATATAAAACAATGTCTGCACCCTTAATATGAACATTTAACAACGAGTAGTTTGTCCCCGACAAAAGTACAAAATCAATCGTGTAATTCGTTCAAACCATGAAAAAGTCTTTGGAGAGTTTCAAGATTCCCCAACGCCCGCCGAAGTTGTTGTTGGACGTCAAACCTCGCAGGAAAAAAGTCAGTATAAATCTCGACAAGGCAAGGGCTTTCCGACAACATATGAAAGCCATCCAACAGCAGCCAGCAACAACTACTGTGGAGCTTACGACGAGTACGAAGACGTATCAGGAGTCAGCCATACCCAAGAAAAAACGTAAGAAAAAGAAGCAGAAAACCTAGTACGAAAACAACATCGGCCAAACGAGTATCATCGACGCAAGTATCCGCCCGTCTTTTGTTTTGGTAAAGTGTTTGTCTCACTTTTTTTAAAAATGTAAACTTTTTTATGCCTGTATAAAAAAATGTTTGCCACCCATAGTAAAACTAAACGCAGACTATAAAACGTGTATTTTTGAAAGCAAAACAAGTATCTATTATAACAGACAGTAACATTTTATCACAACGCCATGCCGACAGCACTACTTCCCTTCGAGGCCGGACCTTACCTGGATTTTCTTTCGTCAGAAGACTTGTTTGGACCGGTAATAACAAACTCTTTTAAAATACGTACTAAGCAAAATTTTTACAGAAAATGTTTGCGATTGTCATTTTAGGGGTCAGGTGATGCGGAGTTATGTAGGGAGATGTTTTACGGTTGTGATTCGGATGGTTATGATTCAGATTGTGGCTTTGGCGGCGGTGCTTTAGGCAGGTTGGGTTTCGATCCTTTTGACGATTTTCTAGATGACGATTTTGATTTTGCTGGGCCGCTACGTGAGTTTAGAAATAGACCTAAGTTGGGTTCTAGCTTCAAGAAAACAAAACCTAAGGGCAAGACGGAAGAAGAAAAGAAGGTTGCCAAGCAGCTCAAGGAATACATCGAAAAGCAACCTGGGTAAATCATTTTTACACGCAAATGTTACAATTTCATTTGTTTAAAGTTGTGTAGATTTTTGTTTTGTATCTTCAGGCAATGTATGATATCGAAAGACGCAGAAAAGTTTTACAAGGTAACGCCCTGTGCAAAAATTACTATATTAAAAGACATATATGGTATGGATGACAAAAGCAAGACGGAGTTCAACCGTTTTGTAAGGAGGTTTTCGCATCTTTTTAGGCTCAACAAGGGGTCGTCGGGGAAGCAGCGGGATTTTGTAGTTCGGTTGATTCAGGATGGGCAGTGGGACAAAGAATGGGAGATCGCTAACCAGCTGGTTGATGTACTCTTTTAAACCACAAAACACAAAAGTTTAACTAAATAACTAACTGCATTTTGTGTATGTTTTTGTTGTTTAGTTTATTCGTTCGCGCCCGGACAAGTCTATGTTGGATTCGGAGTGCCACGAATTCTACCGCGCGTACCCGTCCGCCCGACACGTGATATCTAATCGAGGGACTAATTTTGGTCAGTGGGTTAACAATTTTCCGATGTGTTTCTACAGTACGAAAGAAGGGAAAAAGAAAAAGAAAAAATGGCGCATCAGAGTCAAGACGAAGTACGTCAAGAAAGAAACAGAACCACCTAAACCACCTCAGCCATTGGAATGGGAAGTGGCTAATCAACTAGTTGCCGTACGTCATCAAAAAAAAATTTCAACAGAAAACAACAGTATTTTAGGCATGTCAAGTGTATTTTTATTTTTTTGTTGTTAGTTTTTACGCACGCGGCCTGACAATTGGATCTCAGCCCAATGCATCGGCGAATTCTACATTGAGTATCCTCATGCACGGAATGTTGTCGAGCAGCGAAAACTTAGTATTACGGATTGGGTGAAGATGTTTCCAAAGTGTTTCAGTGTTGTTGGTTTGCTTCCTGTGCGTATTGAGTTGAAGGAGGAGTATGCCAAAAATATTGACCAGCCCAAGCCAAATCCTCCCAAGGCCCCGCCAGTACCGCCGCCACCGCCAACGTCATTACCTATACCACCACCGGTCCCTGTTTGGATGCGGCGTCCAGTCCTACCACCCCAAGCACCTATGCCATCCCAACCCCCACCACCTGTGTGGACGAAATCACCTGCCGAACTGCATAACCTACCACAGTCGCAAAACCTACCACAGGCATCTACCAGTAGTGCAAGTAGTTCGGATCCTTTGAAAGAAGCAGTGTACCAACGAGATCGTTCACGCTCCCCCCGTGGACATTACAAGAACAAATCTTATTTCGTTCCGAAGGCGCATGAGGGCAAACCTCGTTACCGGCACATGGAATATTACCCTGATAACAAGCCCAGACCAAAACCAGACGTATGCTCCTATCCACAATACTATCAACAACGCCATCCGCAGAACAATATGTATTGGTAGTTGGTACATCTACCAACACTGTCACAAGTTTTTGGCACCGCCGCTGCCACGATTTAACGAAACACATCCAACCACCATCACAAATCATTTTGTTTATAAATTTGTATGTTTTTGTAAGTTGAAGAAGGCAGTGATGTGAATAAGTTGTAACTAGCAGAAAAGTATTGTGCAGATTGTGTTTTAGTATAGCCAACAAAAATAATTCTTGGACAAAACAAAACATTGGTTCTACCGTCCATCATCGCCACTTACCATACAACAACATCGCCCATTTAAACCAACTTTAACATTTTCATAATCATAAAACTTTTGGTACTAAAATTTCTAACAACAAAAAATTGAATGCGGATTGCGGATAACAAAATGGGAAGACAAGAATATTACTAGTAAATACGAAGAAAAAGGTGGATTTGTGTGAGGAACATATACTAATAGTTTATCAAGATGTCCGCCAAGTATGATACCGCAATTACAATCTTCTCGCCAGATGGCCATCTTTTCCAGGTAGAGTACGCGCTGGAGGCCGTGCGAAAAGGCGCCACTGCCGTACGCTTTCAACAAACACTAAAACAAATTCTTACATTTTTTATTGACAAACTGATGTAATTTTGTAAATTTTGATGTTTGAATTCCAGGTGGCTGTGCAAGGTAAGGACGCAGTTGTGCTAGCGGTGGAGCGAAAAACCGTGCCTAAGCTTCAGGACCCTCGGTAAGTTACAATGTTCATTTTTAAGCAGCATTGGAGAGTTTACGTTGTGTGGTTTGTGTTGGTTTGGTTGTCGTCAATCCATCAGGCTTTACTGCGTGCATCAGCGTCAATATATTTTCGATTATCTTCGAAGTCCGTTAGCAACCCGTTTGGAGGCCTCTCTGTTTTTGCGGGTGACTATGGTCAGCTCCCACCGGTCTTTGATAAACCAGTGTGGGCGGGCGCGTTTTCCAAAGCATGTCGTTCGCTACCTATATTCCGGTTTAATTGCGATTTCGTTCTTTTTGCTATGTGTTTCCAAACGTCATGTTGCGCTTTTGTTTCTGCATGTCTAAAGTACCGCCCGCAAAATTTTGAAGATCGACGACCGAACCTACCTCGCCTTCGCTGGTCTGCAGGCCGACGCCCGTGTTCTTTGCGATCGAGTATTTTTACACAAAAAACTAAACCCAAACATTTTTCTTTACCAAGTTGGGGGAAATGTATAAATGTACATTGTTTTTGTGTAAACAAACAGGTTCGTATTTTCGCACAGTCCTTCCAGCTCAACTACGGTCTGCAGCCTACGGCCCTCCAAATCGCACGCTACGTCGCCAGTTTGCAATTCGTACTTTTTTAACAGTTTGACTCAACAAAAAGACATCAATGATCATATCTTTTTGTTTTAAACGGTTGTAATTTTTGTATTTACAGAAAGCAACGATCCGTGGTGGTATGCGGCCTTACGGTCTCTCCGCCTTCGTCGCGGGTGTTAACCAAGTTGGCAAGCCAGGTACCATTTTACAACTTTTTTTAGTGTCAAAAAAATATTTCGTATGTTTTTGTTGTAATATTTGTTTTGTTTTGTCGTATATTTTAGAATTGTACCAGACCGAGCCCAATGGTACCTGCCTCGAATGGAAAGCCGCTGCGATTGGCCGAAATTCCAAGACGGTCCAGGACTACCTCGAAAAAGATTACAAGTAACATTTCACACATAAAAACTTTTTTCGTGTGTAATAGTCAATCGTTTTCAAACTTTTTGTTTTGTAAAACAGGAATGACGGCACACTCCTAGACGCACAGCACATGGCCATCAGAGCGCTCCTTGAGGTCACCGAGGCCGCATCAAAAAATATGGAAATCGCCATCGTTTCGAAGTACATCCATCTTACAAAATTTTCGTGTTTAACAAATTTTTTGTTTCTAAAAATTGTAGCAAGTTTTTTTTTTTGCTTGTTTTAGGGATGGAAAGCTGTCATTTATGGATGATGATGAGGTTGAAAAAATGTGCAAGGAAATCGACGCGGTAAAAAATATCAAAAACATTTTTACACAAAAACTAAGTAAAACCTGTACATTTTGATGTTTTTTTTTTCTAGATTTCTTTTTTTTGTTGGTTGCATTTTTTGTTGTGTAAAATTTTGTGTCACTAGCAAAAGGAGGCTGCTGGCGAAAAGAAGTAGAGCAGGTTTGAAGACCGAAAAGTTTATCAGTAACATTTAGAAACCAAAAATAAAAATCATTTGCAGTATTCTCGCTTCAAAGAGAAGTTTTTTGGAACGAGTCTTATAAAAAAGATACACATCAATACCACAATAAAAAAGCATTGTAAATTGAAGAACATTTCTAATAAGAAATTATTTAGAAAATATTTTGTTGAAGAAACTGTTTGCCAGGCATGATAAATTTGTAAGTTGAGAAAGTTGTGAAGCAAAAGTAGTAGAGTAGAATGTTGTGAGTATCAAAAACGTACGCGTTGGAATTGTTATCAACAAATCAAGAATTCATGTATGTTTTGCGTGTCGTGCTTATCTCTGTAAAAACAAATCCCCCCTATCCTGTAACCCTGATTTTGATTTTTTTTCTTTCTGAAAATTTGTTTTCGAATTTGTTTTGAAAAAATATGTTTTGTAACAAAAGAAACAGTAATTTATTTTTCGAATTACAAGTAAGTAACGAGAAACACTATAAAACAAGATGGCGTGGGATCTCAGCGACGACTATGTTTGCCCAAAGCATCCCGCCTCCACAACCCTCCGAAATGTCAAATTGTACTTTGATTTTTCAAACAAAAAAGTTCAAACAAAATTTACAAAATCAAAAAGTCAAAGCAAGAATTTTGTCGATAAATAACGTGTAAAAGCTTGTTTTTTGTTGTTGTACAAAATAGTTCCAAGGGTTCGGGCCCCTCCCGTACGAACCAACTCGGAAAACAAGGCGCCGAAGTTCCCGGACCAGGCACCTACAAACTTCCCGCTGCAAAAGTTCCGGGTACATTTTTTCACAACACAAAAACTCGAAATTACGTGTGTTTTTACATTGTTTTTATAGATTTTTAGTTTTGAAAATCAAATTTTTGTGTAAGGTGTTATGAAAATGTTGAAGCCAACGACAACAGAAAAAAAGTTGGAGAAGACCGGACCTATCACCAAGATTGATGTTGCTACTGCCTACAAGTAAAGATTCAAAAAATTAAAAATACAACAGTCAAAACCAAAACAATTCAATATTTTCTATGTAGAAATCATACTTTTTATTTTTGTGTATCAATATTTTTGTTTTTGTGAAAACAGTTTGACCCACCCAAGGGTTTACGGTGGTGTCGTATCAAAGAAGAAGCGTAAGATGTTCGGCGAGACATCCAAACAGTACCTTCAATTTTTTTCAAACCAAAAACGCTAAATTATTTCAT
>JACLAD010015844.1_pt1 | contig 25309 bp, 23 predicted proteins | sample 8027901 | NCBI WGS metagenome assembly JACLAD01 (sample SAMN15725071, study PRJNA655200) | protist metagenome | isolation source: fluorescence activated cell sorting (FACS) single amplified genomes of... | place: Spain: Blaines Bay Microbial Observatory, Mediterranean Sea | collected 2016-07-05 | reverse complement strand
CAAAGATCGAGAAAACCTTTTTGGTTTTTCCAAGATCTGTTTCTTCAACCTCTAATTTCTTTTTTATTGTTTCACCAATAGCAACCAAAATTTTTTGCGTCACATAACCACTGTAACAAAACATTATATCGTTTTCTTTCAGAGTTTTCTGAAGTTCATAAAATTTTATCGAATCCATTTTACCTTTATCTTTTCACACGGTTTCTTCTTGGTTACTCACTCGGAAGCCAAATAATGAAATATCGTCTCTTCTCCTATTTTTCCCCTGATATTGTTCAAAGTCTTGTGAAATGTTCTGGATTGTCAAATCAAGATCTGAAATCTCCCCAATCTTTCGAATGATGCGCTTTTTACCATACATAATTTTCTTGGGTCCACCTACTTGATCTGTCAACCCATCAGAAAAAAGATAGAAAGTGGGGCTACTACTTAGACTGACATCATGGACATCAAAGTTTTGTGGATGGGGTTTGGTTACATAACCAAGACTTTTTTTATTTCCTTTCAGTTCAAAGATTTCATTTGCTGCTTTGTAATAAAGATTCATCTTTGCTCCCGCAAATCGAAGAAGACTTTGTTTTCGAGAAAAGCAACAAACACCTCCATCCAGCCCAAATTCAGTTCCTGTGTTCTCATCGAACTTGAGTGTCTCTTCCAATAGGAAATCCAATGAATCTAGGATCTGATCTGGATGGCTAAGATCTACAATCTCTTTAACTCGATTCAGTAGAGTTGTGGAGATCAGTGTCATGAATGCCCCTGGTATGCCATGACCAGTACAATCCGCTACCATCAAGCAAGTCCAGTCTCCTTTTTTGCCAACCCAATAAAAATCACCACCTACAACATCCCTGGGCATCCAGAGATATTTTAACTCTTCAAATCCATGTTCTTGATAATCAAACTTGGGCAAAATTGCATTCTGAATCATGCTAGCTGAATCCACACTTTTCGTAATTAATTGATTTGCCTCTGTCAACGCTTTTGTTCTGGATAGAACTTTATCCTCCAACAGATCAATTGCACTCTGTTTTATGTCGTTTAACTTTTGCGCTAGGGCCATTCCAAGCATGATGAGTACTAGCAAAAATGCGAATACTTGTATTACATCTTTAATGACTTTTAATGTGTATCCTGCTTCAAACAAGAACCACATATCCATGAATGCTGTTGGAAATATAATTACAGGTACTAAAAAAGTAAAAAATAGATATCTCGCAACCTTGTCGCCTCTCCGCCATAATAAATAAGAAATGCAAACTGCTGACACTAATATTAAACCTACTGGTATAAGCGCTAAATTCATTGGAATTGTACCCACACCCCAAGGATGATGTGGATATTTTATTATGTCTTCATACAGCTCAGTATTTGGGTATTGTAAAGAATCATAAAAATAAATAAATGCACAAAAAAAATAAAATTTAGTGACGATTCCATAAACATAATAAGTTCTAGGAAATATTTGCTTGAAGGATAATAAATTCTGGAAAAATTTTATTAGAACAATCGACATGACACTCAAACCAATTGCTCCATAAATATAGTTAAATCTAATACCAAATGTGGAACTGAGCATCCATGTAATAAAAGGATATAATCCAACTAAGAGTGTTATTGAAATCCAAAGATAAGATCTTTCGTTAGAAACTACAAAGTAAAATAAAAAGTATAAGCCAAAACAAATCAACATTGAGATCATTACAACGTATCCTAATAACCTCATAATTTCATTAAATTCAATATCTTGCCATAACCCAATCGCCATCCAATCCAGACCGCCTTCAAAGATTTGATTTCTATCTAATGGTTGACTTCTGAAATAGCTGTAGATTTCGACTAGTTCATCTTTTGGCATTATTATTTTGTAATTATACCAAATACGATCCTCCGATCGATGTGTGTAGTTATCGTATATTGAGCGTACTAGCGGAAAACTATAAATTTTATTGGAATTTTTATAAATAATTCTTTTTTCAAAATTCCATCTATGAACCAGTCCTAAGTTTACTTTATCTGTTTTATTTTTAACTTTTAATCTTACCCAATAACCATCATAGAAAGATTGGGGAGTTTTCATTTTTGAAGTCCAGCTAGCTTCCGATAAATCTTTGTGAGTTAATTGATAACTGACATTTTCTAAAAAAGAATAATATTCTCTTGGGATGTTTGTTGATTCTTCAGATATGACTTGATAAACCTTATCTTTATTTTCATTGGCTTTCAAAGAAAACGTACAAATAAATATTAGTATAATAGATAACAGACTAATCTTTTTCATGACGAAATCTAATTTTTTAAATATAGAATTTTTTATTTGAGTGATTTATTAGATTTTTGAAATTATTTTGTCTGAATTTTTGCACGAGAGTTCTTACATTTTTCAGCTGAACAACAATTAGATTATTCGGATGAAAGTAAACAGCGAAACCCCTGCTTGGGGCAAGGGCTTTGATGGGGTAAGATATTGAAGGGATTACTGCCCTGGACCTTTGTAATTGGCACTACCGGCTTTAGACATCACTTCAGTAACTGTTTCTTGAGCGATACAGGGAATCGTTTCAACATCCTGTATCATTCCTGCCATCCAGGCACTAGCAATAACAGACATAAAAGCAGCCTCAGAGGGTGCCTCACCAGCTACGATGGCATCCCACTTGCCGTGGGTAAAACCAAAGAAATGGAGTTTACCTCCAACACTTGCCATGGCTGTGGCAATGGCAGCTGCCCGATCTGAATCCGGGTTTTTCATCAGTGCTTCCCAGTAGCTTAGGTAACCTTTACATTTGCAACGGCTGTGTACATTGGACTCCTTTATTTCATGATTATTCAACAGGGTTGATGGTAAAATTCTCTCCGCTATTAGAGATTACTCTTTGCCAGTGGAAGAGAAAGCTAGACTCTAGACTAATCAGAGAAACTTTTCTACCATTCAGTAGTTATCTTGAAAACTAATTGCTACATTCGAATTCAAGCCCCAAAATTCCCTAAGGAAACAACATGAAACAAGACGATCTGGAGAGGCTCTCTTCAACCAGAAATTGTCCAAATGGTGACCTGAGTGGTGGCGATCTGAGTGGTGCTTATTTAAAGGGAGCTAAGCTACAAGAGGCAAATTTGAAAGATGCAGACTTCTCAAGCTGCGATATGGAGAGTGCCAACCTCCAAGGGGCCGACCTCTATGGAGCTAATCTTGAAGGCACTAAATTGCGTTTCGCTAATTTGGAAGGGGTTAACCTGGAAAATGCCCGACTCGATCAAGCAGACCTTCACGGAGTCAATTTGAAAGGTGCTCGGTTAGTGGCAGCGAGTCTCGTTGATGTAGATCTGCGTTTTGCCAATCTAGAAGGATGTGATCTGCGTAGAGCTCATCTCGGAGGAGCTAATCTCAAAGAGGGGAACTTGAAAGACACCAACCTAGGTGCCGCTAGTCTGAAAGGAGCCGATCTTTCGTTCGCAGAAATGGAAGGGGCCCAACTCTGCAATACCACCATGCCCGATGGGGAGATTATTTACAAAGACTGCTGAATGCTCACCTTCAGATCCACTGTCTCCTCTGCACAATCCTTGCTTCTTGAAAAAATAACTATTTGCCGCTGTTCAAGAAACAGCAACTTTTCCAAAATCAGTCCCCAAACAAGCAGTACAAGTCTTTTTGAAAATTCGTTGATCCAAAGGAGAGTGAGGCATCGCCAATAGGGCTTCAAGACGGTGCGGATGGATTCCACCAGACCCAATAAGAACGCCAGAAGATCAGCAAACGCCCACAGCGCAGCAGCATAGAAACGCCAAGTCCAAGGCTAAACAGCATCAGCAATGGAATCGGATTCCAGGAAAGCCAGTAAAATCCAACCAGTCCTGTCAGCAATCCAAAAACAACCAGATCCACTGTGACACTCTCTTGACTCGTGAGGTGCTGCTGCATGTTCCTGAGGATGAATTCTGAGGAAAAGATGGTGATGGCGCAAAAGAGCCAACTGGTGGAGAGTTCCAAGTAGATTCCTAACAGCACAAGCAGGCTGCCTCCAATACCGAAAACCAGAAATTCTCTGGGCAATGCTCGCATTCGTTGCAGACAGGTGATGACAGTCCCAAAACAGCCTAGGGCGAAGCTAGCCAGGAGAAATTGATAGCTGGGCCAGCCAAGTTCCAAGTGCCAAAGGGCTCTTCCACTCTCAGGAACGCACAAGGCCAGTACAGCAATCATCAGCACAACACCTTCCAGTGAGCCGATTTTTCCGAAATATAGTTCCCGGCGAACTCGCTGCTCTACGTAGGTTGCTGCAAAAGCGACAAAATTCAGCCAAGTCAACACGAGAAACAGTCCATCCAACGGCAGATGCAGACACTTGAATCCCAGATAAACAACAATCGCTCCGTTGAAGACATCACTGAAGTGATCCAGCCACTCTCCCAAAGGAGAGCTTGTTTGGGTTAACTTGGCTTGCAGACCATCAAAATGGTCAAAGATCACATAAGCTGTAATCACCAGAACAGCAGCGCCAATCTCTGCAGGAGACGGCAACTTCAAGGTCGTGAAGTGGAGGAAAATACCCCACATCATCACGATAGAGACCAAGGTGAGGTAATTAGCAGGGACTCCATAAGGAATCCAACGGTGCAAGGGAATGAAAACATGCTTCTTGAGGATGGGCAGCAGCACTGACTCATCCACACAATTGTAACGATATTGCTCACTCATTGGTTCACGATGTTTCTACAAGATCTGAAAAAAGCAAAACCAGTCCTACAGGAATTATTGGGGCATTACCTGATCTTTCTAGCACTCTTTTTCTGCTTCCGCCTCGGAGTGTTGCTTCAATACGGAGAGCTATTTACGGAGCTGAGTTGGGGACAGCTTGCGCTCGGTCTTTTGGAAGGAACCCGCTTCGATCTGGCATCCACTTCAATCCTGCTGCTAGTTCCCATGCTGGTGCTGACCTTTCCACTGCGTTTCACTGGATCATCCATCTACCGCAAGCTGATCCAGGCAATCGTCTACTTGCAAATGTTGGGTCTGATCATCTTCTTGAGCGCAGACTTCGTCTACTTCAGCCACGTCAAACGCCACATCACCAACGAGCTACTCTTCTTAGCCAATGATACTGAATACCTGCTGCTGGAAGCCAGGGCACAATGGCCCGCGATCTTGGGGGTGTTGATTGCTGCCGTTCTCTGCTTCCCTTTATTTCTCAAGTGGCATCGTCAACACAACTTGGCAGGCGTTCGCTCCTGGAGTGGCTACCTGTTGAGTTTCCTGATCATGGCTGTGCTGGCTCGTGGTGGAATACAAATGAAACCGATTGCCGTGATCGATGCCTACCGTCATGGCAACGGCAGCATGGGCAATCTGATCCTCAACGGAATGTTTTCAGCCTCTCACTACAGCATCTCCGGACACTTCATCGAGCGGAAAATCACGAATGAAAAGGAATATCTAAGTACCCTTGGCATTTTAGAACCACAAGATCCAACCTATCCACTAGAACAAAAACCAGTCCGAAGCGGCAGTACCAACCCAGAGTTGAACCTAGTGATCGTCATGGTTGAAAGCCTCTCCGCTAAGTACATTGATGGACTATCCGGCGGAGGCTACGGAATCACTCCGGAGCTCGACAAACTCATCACCGAGAGTCGAGTCTTCACCAACTTCTTTGCCAATGGTCAACGTAGTGTGGATGGGGTGCAGTCCATCCTCACCGGGGTGCCACCGCTACCGGGCATTCCAGACATGACTGCGTTGACAGCCAACTACCCTCGGCTCGGCAACATGGCAAGAGCCAACGATATTCGAACCGTCTTCGTTAGCTCCACGAATAGGGAGTCCTTTTCACTGGATCTGATCGCCAAATCTGCAGGCTTCAACGAGTACTTTGGGCGAGAGGACTACCCTCTGCTGCTGTCCTATCCAGCAGAAGAAGCCCAGCGACCCTTGGGCTGGGATTATGAAGCGATGATGTATCTACTGCAGCAGCTGCAAGATCCAGAGGGCCGCTTCTTCGGTTACATCAATGCCAGTTCGGACCACACCCCCTTTGCCAAGCTGCAGGAACCCTTTACAGGTTACGAACACGGCACAGATACCGAGGGTGGTTACCTAAACATGCTGCACTACACTGATTGGGCGATTGGCAAGTTCATCGAGGAATTCAAACAGCATCCACAATTTGAGGATACCGTCTTCATCATCACGGCGGATCATGCGATGGCTCACTTTCAATCGAACGAGCCCTACGAGCGCTTTCGGATTCCACTATTGATCTATTCCCCCAAGCACGTGGAACCGGGGATTTCTGAAAACTATGGCTCACAGATCGATCTGCTGACCACAATTGTCGATTTGCTTGAATTGGAGGGGACCTACAGCAGCATCGGCAGCAACCTGCTGGAAGAGAAACCACAGTTTGCGGTCGTCAAGGAGGGGGCTCTAATCAACATCTTCAGCCCACTTGGTTTTCTGCAACACTCGCTGGGCCGAATGGTCCATTATCAATCGGCTGCAAACCAACCATCTGAGCAGGATCGCCAGCAACTGGAGGAGCAGGTTCTGGCATTTGATCACCTGACCTATCTATTGCTCACGGCGAACCGCTGGCAGCGTCTATGAGTAAGCTAGCTCTGCGCTGATTTCTGTATTCTCTCTGGCTTGGATTCTGGGGTAAACCTCATTGAGCACTCTTCGATAGTGCGACTCCATATCAATTTCCGCCCAGACCAGGTCTGGAATCTTCAGATAGGAGATCTCACGTTCTGCGCTAAGGTCAGAGATGTTCTCTTCGTAGTGGTGCTGCAATGTACGCGGTTTGTTCGCTGCGTGATAATCACACATGGCCGCAAGCTGATCAGCGGAGAGCCAACTGATTCCTACCAATTCTCCACGCAGAGCAAACTCTGAAGACGGTTGCTTGTTGATGTAACGAATTCTTCCCAACTCTAGCGACTCTCCCTTGCCACTCCTGGGCTCTCCATAGATCCACACTTCATCCTTCGAATTTGTCTGGCCTGAGGTCAGCACCGTATCCGGCTGCCCTGCTTCCAACAACAACTCCAGAGCTCGGCGCTCGTAGATCAAATCGGATTCCAACAACAGAAAATCCTCTTGGACTTGGTCCTTCATCGTTGCTAGGGACTCCATGCTGCCCGACGAAGCGTACTGTTGATTATGCACGAAATCGAGGTGCTTTCCTCTCAACTGTTCTCGTAGTCGACTTTCCAACATCTGATGCTGAAAACCAGTGACCACGAAGAACTTGGTAATTCCATAGGAACTCAGCAACTGAATGGATCGCTCCAGTAATCCAGATCCTTGAATTTCCAGGAGTCCTTTGGGAACTTCGCCGATCACGCTACGCAGGCGCAGACCAAGTCCAGCTGCCAGGATGACCGCAGTTTTCGGTTGGTAAATGCTAGGCATAAGGTACAGAGTGAGGTGAAAAGGGGCTTGGGCGTTTGAGGAAAAGCTTCATCAATGACTGGAATTGTCTAAAGAGCTAGCATGTGCACTGTGAGTGCCGTGCAACTAACCAAATCCTAACAGAAATTTTAAATTTTTGGGGGGAAGAAAGCTCAAATAACAAGAAAGAAAAACTGGTTAGACTCGGCTAGGTAAGCCTACAGATCGCAGTTGGACGCTTTAAGCTCCCCATAAATCCAAACTTGCCAGCATCACCATCCGCATGGCCAGCAGCGTCAACACCCATTTGAGAACCACGCGAAATCGTTGATCACTAATCTTGGAGAGGACACGCTGTCCGAGGATATTGCCCGCCACAGCACCCATCAAGAGGGCCAGAATGATCTGCCAACAGGCCAACAGTTCAAAACCAATCAGACCAAAGGCCAAGGTCTTGAACCCATGTTGGAAGCTCATTGCTGCGCCATGGCTGCCCACTACCGATTGTTTGGACCAATGCTCATTGGGAACCACCGACATGACCAGTGGACCTGTGGCCCCAAAGAGCATGGACATGGCGGAAGTGATAGCCCCTGAAAATGCTGGATGCCAACGAAACAGTTTCAGCCACTGGGTGCGCCACGTAGCGATGAGAATGAACGCTCCTAGGAACAGACCGGCGAATCTCCCACCCAGCAGCGACACCAATGGCAACACCAAGAGCGAACCTGCCGCAGAGCCTAGGGAAAAAACTCTGAGATAGTCCCATTCGAGATAGGCACGATGGACATAGGCCCGCCCGATATTGGATAAAACTGGCCCACTCCATGGATCGGGATCAGCGCTACAGTTGGTAGGATTTGACCGAGCAAGGCAAGCAGCAAGACACCGCCGCCTAAACCCAAAGAGGCGGTGATCAGTGAGGTGATGGCCGAGGCCACTCCCACAAAGATCACGTCAAACATCAGAAATGGTAACGTCGTAGGCTACAATCCTCATAAATTATAGCTACACAGATGGGGAGCAAAAAATGGATTCTTATCCTCGTTGATCTAAGTTTTCCATTAGTGCTTGCATTCTTTCGACAACAGCAGCCTCCTTAAAAGACTCTTCGACACAACCATCATTGCTGAGCCAATCTAAGCCATAATTTCTATAATATTCAATTCGGGGCTTCAGTTCTCTATTATCGTCGAAAGCTCCAATTGGCAAAAACATAAAACCATCAAAAGCATCAGCATAAGCATGTGTACGAGTTCCACATTCTGGACAGAAATGTAAATGCATTGGCATTCCACTTCCACCCATAAAGTCATAGCTTTTGGATTCGCCTGTTACTTCAATATCACTTGAACCATAAATAGTACAGATTCCCACCGCGCCCATTAGCCTTCTGCAACGCCCACAATTGCACTGGGAAACCAGCATTGGATCATATTCTGTTGTGAATCGAATTTGCCCACAATGACATCCACCTTGATGTTTGATCATAAAAATCCTTGTTTATAGCCTAAACTCCTGAAACAGCGTTTTCAGACTCTGTAGTTTTTTGCCCCAGGAAACAAGCCAGCAAAATCTGGGTTGTTTGTTTCAGAAGGGTCAAGCAGTTCAGCATCAAGGTCATATTGAACCACAGGTTGTGACATGATAGCACGACATCGTTTTGCTGCTTCAACACCTGAAAAATCTCCACTTGGGAGCTCACCATTGGTATCAGTAAAACCATAATCTACAGCTAATTCTGCAGTGTGAATGACTTTGCCATTTAGTTTAGCTAAATCTTCTTTCGAAGCTTTGTTAAGGAGGGCTGCAACAGCTCTCCCCGAAAAGATAGCTGTTTCACCACCTGGAAATGCCGTCACCTCGGTTACTGCAGCTCCAGGATACAAGGTGATAGTCTGAACACCATGAGGTTTCAGTTCAGCTGCCATATCAGTTGTGAGCCTATCCAATGCAGCCTTGCCTACTCCATATTCTATATCAAATAGATACTGAACACCTCCAAAACTAGATACCTGGACCATTAAGCCAGATCTCTTGTTCACCATCAACGGCGCTACCAAAGAGCTCATAACATATGAACTACGAAGCCCAGTCTTTATGGATGCATCAAAAACAGAGATGGGACGTTCCCAAAAAGGCTTACCACAGTGCGGAGCTATAGCGATAAGGCCGGCATAAGCGCTATTCACCAATAAATCGATTTGATTTTCTTTTCCTGCGACCTCCTTCACAAAAGTTTGAGTAGCCTGATCATCATTTTGATCTAGCGCATAGGGAATCACACTACCATTACCACTAGTCTGGGAGACCTCATCCGCAAGAGCTTCAAGTGCTTCTTTATCTCGAGCAGTTGCATAAACCCTACATCCTTCTTCTTTTGCTAAAACGAGTGCTATTCCCCGCCCTATACCTCTTGAAGCACCAGTAACGATACAGATTTTTTTGTCCATTATTTTCTAATTTGCTTTATGGTTTTTTCGTAATTAACAATAGGGTACTTTTCTTTAATCAAAGTACCCTTTTTATTTCTTTAATTTCGCTGATCTAAGTTTTCCATCAAAGCCTCAATCCTTTCTGCCAGTGCCATTCCTTCAAAAGATGCCTGAATACAGCCGTTATCTCTGATCCAATTTAATTTCAATTCTGTGAATACTTCTATTTTTGGCTCAAACGGAGTTGGATCATCATAAGCACCTATAGGAATCATTCTTACACCTTCTATAGCTTCTGCTTCTCCATAAATACGCGTTCCACATTCTGGGCAAAAATAGTAATGAAAGGGCATACCACTTCCACCTTGAGTAACATATTCTTTTAGATCTCCAGTCACCTCTACTTCAGGTGCACCGAAAAACGTACCGACGTTTACAGTGCTCATGAGTCTTCTACATCTTTTACAATTACACTGATAAACGAGTAATGGATCGTACTCAGTAGTGAATCGAACTTTCCCACAATGGCAACCACCTTGATGCTTGATCATTCTTTGTCTCTAACACTAGTTAATGAATTAGGTCCATAGCTTAAAGATTCTTTCAAAAACTATAGACTGTGATTTCACTACTAACCTCATCAACAAAAGATCTTAGTAGTGAGTGGAACATTTTTGGTTATGGACCAAAACCTCTCATCTAGTCGATCCAATAATAACAAAAAACACTACCATCAGGTATTTCAGCTATCCTTACTTCATACGAAAAATGAGCATCGTTTGGTCATCCTTAAGTGGTTCTGTTCCACGATAGTTCTCGATGGCAATCGAGATATTATTGGCCACTTTCTGTGGCGAGTGATCACTCCAAATTTGTAAAGACTTCGTCAACTGGTGCTTGCCGAACAGCCTTGGATTTTCCCCTTCATTCATCACGTCGGTAATGCCATCGGTGTACATCACAAAGATCTGATCCTGCACAGGGATTTGGCTGGTTTTGAAAGCATAATTGAGTGGTACTCGCACACTCCCTACAGACTTTCGATCACCCTTCAACTCCTCAACTTGTCCATCTCCTGAGATCACCAGCATACTGTTGCGGGCACTAGCAAAAGAAAGTTCTTTCCGCTCACGATGATAGATGCAAATGCTACCATCAAAGCCTTCATCCGAAGTCGATTCAGCTTTGTCATGCTGATTCAAAATGTTTTTGATCAATTGATGGACAGTGGTTAGGTATTGGCCTGCTGTTTTCACTGCTGGATCGTTCATCGCACGGTCAAAAGCGGCACTCGTGATTGTGGACAGCAGAGCACCGGGAACCCCATGACCCGTACAGTCCAACACAGCAATCACAACATCATCTCCCAGATCTTCCAGAATGTAGATATCGCCACCAACAATGTTCAGTGGTTTCCAGACGATACTCACATCCAGATCCGAAGGAATTTTCTTCGGCAGCAAAGCGTTCTGAATACGAGAAGCCGAGCGGATCGACTTATGAATCTCCTCACGGGCTTCTTCGACAAGTTGTCGTTGACGAGCCACTTCCTTGGTGAGGTTGTTGCTGAGCTTGGCCTTCAGATTGAGACGTGCGATCTGCTTGCTCAGTTGCTGGACCTCGGCCAGAGCCAGAATTTTTTCGGTCACCATCTTGGCAAGTCCACTCAGCAGTTCGATCTGCTCTGGGCCTGGGCTGGTTTGAGGAGTGCTGCTGATGCCGAAAAGGGTTCCGATCGCTAAGCCTTCCGGATTGATCAGAGGCACCCCCACATAAAATCTGCGCTGGATCTCCAGATGGTTTTCAGTACTATCATTTCGTTCGTCCTTCTCCCAGTCTTCAATGACCAGGCTATCCAGCAGGTTCATAGTCAGATTACAGATGGATCCAGTCCTCGGAGTCTCTGTCTTGTTCAATCCAGCTTCAGCCAGGAAATGTTGTTTGGTTTCATCAAGAATTGAGATCCCCGCTGCTTCTACACCCAGCAGGTTCTTGATCAACCCAGGGACCACCTGAATTTCGCTTTTGCGGAGCTTGTCCAGATTGCCAAGATTTGAAATCGACTCCAGCCGCTTGATTTCCTGCTGCTTGAGCAGCGCCGCCTGATCCAGTTCTGTTTCCATAACCCTCTAAAGTACTCTTATCTTCTAGTTCAGTTCTGATTTGCCGTTGAATTTGCAACAAGGTGTCTCGCCTGCCGCAACAAATCCTGAAGTGCTGCGCTGATCTCTGGGGAGAGTTGGCTGGGGTCAATCTCCAAGTCCACACCTGGAGCATGAAGGGCTAAAGCCTGGGTGTGGTCCTGTTCAATACTCTCCTGGACCACATAGGTCTGGATCGGACGAGCAAAACCCTTGACCTGGATCACCTCCTTGGGCACACAGTTGAAGTGATCCTGCACCAGCAGCATCGTTTCCTCACTGATCAGCACCTCGCCTAGCTTGGCTGCCGATTCAAGCCTTGATGCCAAGTTGACGTGGTTCCCAATTGCCGTGTAATCCAGCCGATTCTCAGAGCCGAAGTTCCCAACTGTGCAGATTCCCGAGTTGATCCCACAACGAATGCGGAAAGGACGAGAAACCCCCATTGTACGCAGGGTCGCATTCAACTGGTCCGTCTTGCTCTGCATCTCCATCGCCATTGCCACACAGCGGGTCGCATCCTGTTGCGGACCATCTGTCTCAGGGTCTCCAAAGAAGGCCATCACCGCATCACCAATGTACTTGTCAATGGTGGCACCATGAGAGATCGCTATCTGGGCCATCTCATTCAAGTAGGCATTGAGGGATCGGGTGAGGATTTCTGGTTCAAGCTGGTCGGTGATCTCTGTGAAGGAGGCAATATCAGAGAAGAAGACCGTCAGGAACTTGCGATCTGCCCCAACCCTGACTTCGGCTTTCCCCGTAAAAATTGACTCATAGACTTGGGGAGAGAGATACTTGGAGAGCTTGACCGAGAGCGATTCCAGCTTCTCATTTTGATCACTGAGGGTGGCGTTGAGGAGAGATTGTTCATCCGAAAGTCGGCGAATTTCAGCTTCACTGCGATCCGACATCTTGATCAGTCGGCGTGTACGCTTCAGCAATTTCTCATAACCCTTCAGCAGTGTTGAAAAAGCCTCTGGGGTCAGATCCTCTGCCTGCAGATGCTGCTCAGCCTGCTCGAGGATCTGTTTTTCCGTAGCAAAGAGGTCATTGCTCATGCCCGATCCAGATACTGAAGCAATAGGTAATCATCATCAATTGGGTCTAAAACAGAATACTGTCACATCATCTAGCACTGTGTTCTCACCTCGATAGACAGACAATGTTGTAATCAATTCATCACAAATTTGTTGGGCTGAATCCTCTTTGTGTTCAGTCAAAAACATTTCAAGCCTTTGCTTGCCAAAACACATACGAGTTTCACTCCCCATCTGGTCAATGACTCCATCAGAGGCCATCAGAAACGTGTCTCCTACTGAATAGGTGATTTCGATTTCATCTCGAAAGGGGCGTTTGCGAGCTGTGTCGTAGCCAATCGACTTACGAGCCCCAGAGATTTCAGTTACACCGTCACCGTTCATATGAAATAGAGACATCTTGGCTCCAACAAAGCGCAGTTGCTGCTTATTGGGATTCAAGTGACAGAGCCCAAAATCAAGACCATCACGATTCTCCTCATCGCTCCTACCAAGTTGGGCTCGAAGGCTGGCATCAAATTGCTTTAGCAGGCTGGTAAGATCCTCCAGGTCATTTTCCCGGATAATTCGGTTTAGAGTAGAAATGGAGACCAGCGACATGAAAGCTCCAGGTACCCCGTGTCCAGTACAGTCACCAAGCCCCACAAGATATCCATTTTCCTGAGGTTGAAACCAATAGAAATCGCCACCAACTACATCACGAGGTTGCCAGACAACACCAAAGTCCTCCAAGTGATCCTGAAGAGTCGTACTGCGGGGTATGAATTCACGTTGGATGCGGCTGGCATAACTGATACTAGAGACGATGTCTGCATGAGCATCTGCCAGTTCCTTGGTGCGCTCTGTTACCAATTGCTCAAGATTCGCGTTGACTTGTCTCAACTGCTCACGGGCTTCTTCAACTTGCTGTAGGTAGAGAGCGTTCTTCAGCGAGACAGCACCCAGGTTGGCTAACGTTGTGACCAACGTTTCATCCTGTGGATTATAAAAATTGATTTTCTTGCTTTCGATCGAGAGAACCCCGAGTAGCCGATCCTCCGCCATCATCGGGATCGCAACCTGGCTCTCCGAATCAGGCAAACCAACAATCTGCTCCTCAACTGCCTGGGTGCCAGCACTCTTGCTGATGGCCTGCATATACTTGCGCTGGGCTCCTAAATTGGCCATACGCATCAGGCGTTGCTTTTTGGCGACCATTCCGATCACACCCATACCAACCTTGACCGTCTTACCGAGATTGTCTACCTCGTAGCCATGGGTGGCCACCACCTCCAATACTTCTTCGTCCGGGCGTAAAACTAACAAGATGCTGTGCTGGAAATCAAAATACTCTTCCATCAGGTTAAGCATCAGCGAGGCGATCGTCTTGACTTCACTGGAGGCGTTCAACGCGACCGCAACACGCTGCATAATCTCCAACTCTTTTGTCTTCCGTGCTAGCTTTTCTTCGAGGTTTTCTTCCATAATCAAATCAAACGATCTGTTCGATCGAATCCACTTTATAGATGTCAGCTCCGAGAAGCTTGAAGATTCCTGACATACCCGTCATTGAAGCGATCGCCTCCAGTTTCATATCCATCTCGTCAAAGAGAGGACCCTATGTCTCAGTTCGTGCATAAGTAATTGAGAGGTCAAATGTAGCCCCATTTTCTGGGGATAAAATCATTACAACAGCATGTGGATTTTCGGCAATGTTGCGTCGTGTTTTATTAAAAAATTGATGAGATAGCGCAACATGATCCTCATCTACATACCAAACTTGGGAAATAACTGTGGTGTTTGGTTCTCCTGCAGCAGAACAAGTTGTCACACAAGCTGGAATTAGCCCTTGCAATGCAGGAAGGTGCTGTTCAGTAATCATTGGCATGTTTTTCTCCTCAGGAAATTGGTTTGCCAGCTTGCGGACCAGGTGTTTGATTAAAAATCTGTTCTAGTTCGATCGTAATTGCTGTATCTGCAACACGTCCAAAAATTTTTCTTGTGTTTTCAGGTGGCAACCCAAATTCTGACAAAATCTGGATAATGCTCTGACAATATTTCTGGGATGCTTGTACATCCTCTTCAGAGATAGGCCCAACGTCAGTTACGTTTCCTTTGACTTGGTAGGCCTCATGACTCACTAAGGCTGAGTAAAACACAGCTCTTTTAACTGTCTCACTGTTCTTAACTACACTTTCACAAAAAGCCCCCTGGACAAAAACAGTGATTGTACCCTCGTCCAAATTAATGCGGGAGCCGTGGGCAAAATTATGGGAGGGCTTCAAACCCAAGTCAGCTGAACCAATGTGCTGAATTCCATTCTGCAAGACATCCACACAATTTTGGGGTATGTCCATTTATTCCTCCTTAGTTATTAATTGATTAAAATAAATTGTTTGTGTCAGCTTGAGGATTCCCTGATCCAGACCTTGAAAACGAAGAGCAGTTCAGAAGAGCCCACAAAATCAAACTCAAAGCGATCGGCTTTACGGGCCATTTCAATAAAACCCAAACCGGCTCCTTTGCTGCCCTCAGGCGGCCCATCGCGTAAGCGTTGTTTGTAGGCCTTGCGCAACTCCTTGCTGTCCATTGCCTTCAATTCGTCCAGATTCTTCTGCAAACCCGCTGCGTTTTCATGGTCCATTGGGTTGATTGCTTCAATCAAGAATCCATCCTCTGCTCGGCTGATGGCCACGGTTCCAGTTCCTCCCTCCGCGATTCGATCCTTGGAATAACGAATCACGTTCTGAGCTTGCTCGACAAAGATGCCAAAGACTCGCTTGGTGATCTCCGCATCATCCTCCATTTCACTCATCTGCTCCCGGACGATACCAGAAAAGGTGGAGAGCACATCCTCGGAGAGGAGACCGGAGTAGCAGAAAAAGGTCCTGCGCTGTTCAAGCAGTTTATGGAAGTCTTGAGACTGCATGGAAACTCTCTTTTGGGGTTGGCTCAGATTTCAACAAGCTGATACTGGGCGTTTTCAAAATCTTCCTCGAAGTCCTCTCCGGCTTCCTGCATGGAGCTGTCATCGGCTCGGTAGCACCAATCAATCTGGATCTGTTTGCCGTCTTCTGCGGCTTCTTCCAATTCCTCAAAAAAATCAAAGAGAAATTTTGCTGAAGAGCTGTTGAAATAATACAACTCAATACGGGCATGGAAGCTCTTGGCGCTTCCGAGTTGCTGGCGAAGCGCTTCCATCACTGGTTCTGCAAAGGCAGTAATGTCTTCTGGGTAGCACTCACCCTTTATATCTATCCTTGTCGAAGATATCGAGACCGCCGGGGTACGATTCGTTGCTTCTATCTGCATACGATCACTCCAAATTCTGGATGGTTGTTTTGCTTCGTGCTTCTTGTAGGTAGCCTTTGATAAAATTGCAAACACTAGTTACAAACAAGAAGCTTGATGAGTTCAATTTTTAGGGATTTCCCAAGCAATCAAGGTTTGGTCATCACGTTGGTGGGCTCTCCCCTTCCAAGATTGGAGAGCTGATCCAATTTCATCGATCAATACATCCAAAGGAAATTGCTCAAGATGCTGTAATATGGCTTTGAGGCGATGTTTGCCAAAAGAGAAGCCTTCTTCATTGCCCTCATCAGGGATGCCATCACTAAACAAATACAATCGGCTTCCAGCACCAAGAATCAGAGTGTGTTCATCCCACTGCTGTAGCTGAGAAGACTGGCCTAGGATTCTACGTTGAGGCCGAATTTCTTCAATGACACCACCTTGATGCTGCACCCAGATTGGTCTTCTAGCACTGGCAACTTTCAGCATGTTTTGCTGGTGATCTAGGCAAACGAGCACACCTTCCGCACCACTACTGGCAAACTTGTCCTTCTCTGCTTCAAAGATTTCTCGGAGGTATTGATCCAATTGATCCAGCAAATAAGCCGGTGACATGTGGCTAGACTTCACTCCCAAACGTTGCAGACCAGAGAGTAAGACCATGGTGATGAAGGCTCCTGGCACTCCGTGTCCCGTACAATCAAAAAGTCCTAACCAAGTGTGGGTCTCATTGGATTGCACCCAGTAACAATCTCCTCCGATTCGTTCCATTGGTTCGAAAAGAATAGAGATTTGCCCCGCATCTTTGTTGAATTTAGTGAGATCAGGAAGCAAAGACTGCTGAATTCTTCTTGCCGCTGTGATGCTATCCTGCATCTCTCGTTGCCTTCTTTGCAGGCTTCCTATTTGGTCAATTACTTCTGTCAGCGTCTGCAAATCCGAAAGAACTTCATCAACATGAGTGAAAATATTTACAGGGTTGTAGACTTTGCGAAGAACTCCTTGGGGATCTATCAAAAAAGATTGGCGGCTTGCTGCCATACTGAAGTTACCAAATCTCTTTGAACCAACATATTGAGAAATCATCTCTAGCCCAGGATCTGCAAGCAAAGGAAGGGTTAAATCATGATTTTGGGCGAACTGGGCATGTTGATCTACGGTATTAGAACTGATTCCGAATGGTACCGCTGCTAATTTTTCAAACTGTTTTAGACTCTGCACGAGAGCCTTTATCTGAGCTGTTCAGGCGAAGGTTTCATCCGCAAAATAACAGGCGAGTAGCAACCACTTTCCACGATGATCAAGCAATGAATGCTTTTTTCCATGCTGATCTGGAAGACAAAAATCCGGTGCTAATTCATTAATTTTAAGCGGGAGTGACTCCTTAGTTTCTGTTTCAATACCTTCTTTTGCCCTCCTAGCTGCTCCTGCTAAGGCACCTGAGACAGTCTGGCAAATACCTGTTAATATTTCTTCTGCAGTTTCCAGTGGTAGTGAACAACTTGTGTAACTTTGCTTAAAATTCAAAGTAGTTCCATCATTAGTTTCTGTAATCCTGATGCTCGTTATCAAATCCTCAATTGGAAGAAAATGAGTTAGTGCTAAGACTATTTGCTCCCTCAATTCATCATTAGAAGTCTCCAGTCTCTCGACCACAATACTGCTGTTCATTTCAAATATACGAACTGACCCCGCCTCATTAGAGTCTGTTCCACCTTGGATCTTGATTGGAAGAATCCTGTCAAAACTCTGAAAGTCTGATAAAATCTCCCAAGCGATAGATGCATCTGCATCTATCGGAAATTCTTTTGAGAACGTCGGCATAGATTCCTCTCTTGGAAATTAGCTATGTGCACCAAGATGGTGGAGAAAGGTGTCAAGATCGACATAAAGGTAAATCTTTTGGATAAACATAGCTGGTTAGTAAGTATTAGTGAAATAGAATTTTGTGTGGTCTCTCAGGGCTTGCATCACCGGCTCTGCAAACGAGGTGATGTCTTCCGGATAGCACTCCCCCTTCATCTCTATCCCTGTTGAAGAAACCGAGACCGCCGGGATACGATTCGTTGCGTCTAGCTGCATACGATCACTCCAATTTCTGGATGGGTGTTTTGCTTCTTGTAGGTAGCCTTTGATAAAATCGCAAATTTTTAGTTCCAAATCGCTTTTGAATTCAGAAGAAATATGGGTTTAATATGAAAATGTACACCAACTAAGATGGTAAAAAAGTTCCAAAAAACTAAACATCTTTCAATTTCAGAGATGTTTTACGCAAAATGGAGCGTTGGAGTTTAAGGGTTGTTTAGTTTATGGATGAGCAGTTTCAAAGAAACTTCCAATATCGTTTTTGATTTGCTGTAGCAAAGCGTTTTGCGATGGAGCCTGGCTAGATAATGCCTGAGTCGGCAGTTGAGTGATTCGATTTGTGTGGTGAAAGTCTTTGATTCGTAATGCTTGGCGTGTGGAATAAAATTCTCGTGGGCCTTCGCATGTCCGTGCCATAGCCCATCGTCGGCAGGTGCTTGATCTGCTGCCAAAGGAGCTTAGCGGTTTTGATCGTCCTTCTTCCACAGACAAAGCCGAGGACCTTGCCAAAGATGGAGTCCACCGCTAGCCAGAGCCAACATTGAGATTTTTTTTAGCGATGAAAGTGCAGAGTTCATCAATTTCGATGAAGGAGCAGGCTTCGGTCTTTGGTGAGCTGGCTGGGAGTGCTTGGGCAGCTTGCACCAACCAGCGAGAGACCGTCTTATGATGGATGCCGAGAACCCTACCGATCGCTTGCATCCCTATCCCTTCTAGATAGAGTCAACAGGCTTGTTGCTTGAGGGCTGGACCTTTGCCCTGGTCGTAGCGTTTGAAAGATCCGTCGGCAGGCTTGTAACGGTAGCATTGGACACCACGGCTGGTGCCCAAGAGAATAGAGTCAGGATGAGCATAGTGAGGGCATTGCATCGTTAGTTCTCCAAATTTCGGAGATTACTTCATTTGTTTGAACGACGCAACTGCGCCAACCCCCAAAATGGTAAGGCAATAGACAGAGCGAGTGGAAAATGATTTGTTTGAAACCATTTGAAGAGATCGATCTATTGATCGCTTAGGGGAGAGATTTAGTTTTGGGAGAATAGATCAAGCAGCAGGCCGAAAAGGTGATAAATGGCACAATATTTTGAAAAAATATCGTCTACTAATATTCGTGTTTTGACAAATGCTACACACTGTGCTGACAAACTGTATATTTAGTAGGAACACTAGTATTATTTTAATAAAGAAATAAAAGTTTAAAATTAGTTCTCTTCGAAGTAACCCACTACATAATACACCCCTCTAATGCCGCGAACTTGCACATAAAAATATTCGTCTATTCCAAGTGCAGGGAGGTTTGTATAATACTTCCAAGTAGAATAGTAACTACCATCTGTTCTTAAAATATTTTCTGTAGCTGAATCAACTGGTACAACAGCACCGATACCATTTGATTTGTACAAGTTGAATTCCAGTCCCGAATTCTTAGCAGAAAATTCAATTGCAACCCCTTTGGGATCAGTAACATCTAATCTAAATGAATCTACATCATCTTCGTATAGGTAAGCAGCACGGTCTTTTCCATCTGATAACGACAAGAATGCGTCACTAGTTTCAGTCTCAACAAATTCTAAATAACCATTATCACAAACTAAATTATTGTATATAGGCAAAATCGTTTGTTCATCGCAACTCGCTAAATAAAGCGTCGTCCCACTGGAACGATCAAACCAAGTATCGAATAAATTAGCACCACGGAAGTCAGTCATAGAGAAATCTGCATCTACAAAACTGGTCGAACTGAAATCAACATTTCTGAAATCACTATTAGCTATTGTGGTTTCTACAATATCGTTTGACATCATTTGGCCACTGAAAGTGAAACCTGTAATTTTTGATTGATAAACTAGGTTTCGGTTTAATTTCGAATTCTGAAAAGCCCCCCCTGATATTTCTAATTTTAGTGTTAAATCAGTTAGATTTGTATTGGATCCATAAGAATCAGTGAAAATTAAGTCTGTATAAGGCTGGTCTTGAGTTGATGACAGAGTGTCATTTGAAAATATAACATTATCTAGCGAAACTCTTTGAAATTTTGTGTTATAAATTTTGGAATTCAAGAAAATTGAATCATTTAAGATGGAATCTTTAAAAGTCACGCCTGAAAAGTTAGTACCCAGAAAGCTAGAATTCCTAAAATTGATATAATCATATTCAGACCCTGACATGTCAGCATAATTAAGGGTAGCCCCTAATATGTCCAAACTATACAGTGAAGGTTCAGCATTATTCCATTCATTAATTGTTTGATTCCATCTACTGTTAGTTTCATCGTACTGCCAGTTAGCTCGACCATTCATGTTATGACCTGGAAGCTTACAATGCTCGCAAACTCCACTTCTCATTATTTCTTGCCAGTTTTCAGACGGATAACCAAATTTAGGCTTGTCGCTAGCAACTATTTCAAACGTTGAAGAATAAGTCGATAAAGTAGGTTTGTGTACGAAAGTCAACTTGAGATCTGCAGCATAATTTTCATCCTTGTCTATTCGTCCGAAGAGAGTCTGTGAGCCACCATTGCCTGAATGATCTATCTGCAGATAAGGAGTCGGTGTGCCCAAAGGGGTTGCTTCGCTGTACCTGAGTGTCGAATATATTTCAATTTCACTACTAAGATCAGTAGTATCCAAGGCGTAAGAGAAATCGGCTGTAGCCATATCGTAAGTGAATGAAATATCCTGCACCGTAGGCATAAAGATCATTTGCGGTGCCTGGTTGAACGAACTTCTGATAACAGTAAATTTAACTGAATTACTTAAGCCCAAATCATGATCTTGATCTGCTGTATGAGGAGTCCATGAGTTGATATCTTGCTGTGATATTCTAAAGGTGACTTCAATTTCATCTGGAGGAGTTTGGGTTAACTGGAGTTCTTCCCATATGAATGATCTATCTAGAGTAATATTATCTGGGCAAGGATTTATTAACTTTTGTCCAGGTCTACTTTTCTCGGTACAAACAAAATTCTCATCACATTCCGTCATATCTTCATAACCCAATACATCGTACCAATAATCCCTTGGATTTTGTTCATTCCAACTTGAACACAGAAAAAATGTCCGTTCGTTGGTTTTATTTATTCTTTCACAAGTAGGTGGATTTGATGCCAACTCTTCCTCACTGCACTCTCCTTTCATATGCGCTGTCAATTTCAAGAATGAGCCACGGACAGCCTGCGTTTCAGTGTAAAAACCTAGTCTTTGACCAGGCGAGTAAGAGCTGAATGATCCTGAATAATTATAACTACCATCCGTAGGAAGTATGTAACGATGTACACTCGTAATTGTTGGGATTGATTGATTCACAGCCTGATCTTTCAAAACAGGCTCCATTGTGACTTTTAGATTATTAGAACCTGCTTTTAACTGATAAGAATTTGTGGACCCAATGTATACGTTTTTAGTGTATTCATTTGTTGGCTCGAGATTTAAGAGTGCAGAGCACATAGCCTTCCTATCATATCCTGCTGAATTCAACCATGAATAGTCTTCATCATAATTTCTTCCTGTAGTAGCAGAATACTCTGCTCCTAGTTCTGCCTTGTCCACCCAAATTCCAGGTTTGCCACACCCGTATTCATCAACAACATTACATTCTGCCAGTAATTCATTTATTTGGCATGCTTCTTCACTTTGATAAGCAGTTGCTGAAAAGTTGTAATATACACCTGAGATAACATCGCTAAGCGCTCCGGTCCATTGTCTTACCGATGAAGTTGTATTTGACACCCCTGTCCGGGTCAATTCTACTGTTTTGATGTCGTCTTTTCCGTCAGTCCGAAAATACGTTAAAGTGACACCAGTGACATCATCATAAGATCCTGCGTAACGTCCTGTTTCAATTGTTTGTGCGCCTAGTGTAACCGTAATAGCCTGTTCTTCTCCCTGGTTTCCAGGAATTGAATCTTGGTTTTGATCCTGACAAGAACCAACCAGGAATACTATGAATAACGTTGTAGGTAAGATAGTTAGTAAATTTTTCATAAGAATCTCCTTTTTTCCATTAGCAGTTTAACTGAGTCAAAATTTCTACGTTACTTGAGATATTATTTTAAGGAACAACCCTCTCTAGCTTTCCGATAAAGTATTGATTTAAATGCGTGCAAATACGGACTATTAAGCTTCTCACGTCATTAAACATGGTCAAACTAGTCCATGAATGAGCAAGACACCTGCTGAGAACCTGCTGACCAGTTACAAGTTGCAGAAATCACGTTGACAGGACTGCATTCCGTCAATTGTAAACTAACACTGCCAAAATGATCCCAGTTTACCATTGGAAGAATTGTTTCAACATAGCCATCTTGGTTGATCGTTGCGTTTACCAAGATGGGGTCAATGTCAGCCTGAAGACCTTCCGGAGGATTGATCGCCCAATAAGCATTTAGTGCTTCAATCTTATCATCTGACACTGCACCTCGTACAGCCACTGTGTTGACACTTGTTGGCATCAATGTAATGGATAGAATGATTGGATCGAATTGGACTGAAACACCCTCTGGGAATTCACACAATATAGCTTGTGCTGCATTGAAAGCCTTTTCATTTAATTGGTCAAAATCTGCCAATTTTGAATTTTCTACGACTATTTCATTATCCGGAAGAAGCTCAACCAAGCCAGTTGTGAGGTTGATCAGTTCTGAAGAGATCGTTAGTTTAGATTCCTCACTGAGCTCCCTAGAAACCAGAGGATTATTCATTGTTTCGCTGGCAGCCTGCCCCATTAACTCAGGAAGGTCTTCCAGGACGCTGGAACTGCCTCCCAGCACCAATGACTGAGACAGGATTTCGAGGGCGACAAACTGTTGTTGGGTGTTTTGAATGATTGGATTTGAGCCACCTGCCAACAACATCCAGTAGGCTTCCGCAGCCTTGGCAATCCTCATTAAATCTCCTGGTATTCCAACTGGAGAAGCCAGATCTGCGCGCCAATCTCCACTCTGTGCAAGGGTCGCTGCAAGCTCTGGTGCAGAGGCAACTAAGGTGGTTAGTGGAGTAATATTAACTTCTGTCTGGCCATCCTCTGGAATGGTGGCAAGCATCGGAGCAGCTTGGACATAGGCACCCGAAGAATCCAGCTTAAATCCACCTTCTGTTGCCAGAACGAATTCTACGTAGTTAGGAGCCAAGTAATAATCCCCATTAGGTTCTGAACTGGTTACATTTTCATCATTATCCAGTTGCCGATTACCTTCCCCTGTACTATCTACTCGATCAGCCCAAACCTGAGCACCTCGTACGTAATTCTGAGCTAGCTTCCCAGAAAGTTGTTGCGCCAACTGAATAGTCAGCATAGAGGAACTTTGGCCATTGACCAGAAGGGTTGTCCCAGAGTCGGCGACAGAAAATACATCACTCTGACCAAAATCAATCGAATTGAGATGCAATGATTGACTAAAAAGCCCTTGTTCTAACTCAATTAGCGAATAATCTTCTGTGTAGCGATAAACAAATAAACGCAAAGATTCTCCGACAGGGAGCAGCAGAGACACCGTATTGTTAGAGGTATTTACCTTCTTCCAGTCCAATGCTTCACTTGGAAGGGGTCCTTTTTCAGAAAATCTTGTGGTGGCAGGAACAACAACCGCAAGCTCAGATCCCCTAGTTCCTGTACCACTACGAGCAAGTTGCTGAACAGTTTCGGTCTGCAGTTGAAGATCAACCCGGACCCAAGCAGATGATTCTTTGGAAATCGGCCCACAGGCGTAAATAATGATACTCTGCAGTAAAATCAGCAAAGAAAGCAGAGCTAAATTCTTTCTTGGTTTGGGGCTAGGATCGACATGGAGACAGATCATTGACCAAGAGCAGAAAGTCTCAAGCGATTTTATACTAAGAGCTTTGATTATCAATTACCTACAAAATCGCAGGTGATTGGGTTACTGCTATTATCCCACGTACAAACCTCCGTTACATACAAATCCGTGTCATCTTTTACCTGAAGGACAAACGTTACGGTAGAGCCATCGAAATTTGGTAAACTTGGATTTGCAATAGTGGTATCTGTTAGTTGCACTGAGGGACTTGTTGTCCAGGAGTAGACCAAACTATCGGGCCTCTCATCAGATGCTTCACCAGTGATCTGAAGAGTTGTCCCATTCAACTGCAGCGTAATTTTTTTGATGATCGGTTCAAACTCAAAACCCAATCCCCCCAGATTGATGATGACTTGTTGGTCCAACTCATTTTGAATTGCAGTTTCAGCTTCTGCTTGGGCTACCTCAATTTTAGACACAACTTCACTCTCAACCACTAGTCCGGAGGCCGGTATTGTATCAGTGATGGAAGTCACTAATGCACCCATGGAGCTTTGAACCTGATCCTTGACTGTTTCACTCAACGTGCGTACCAAGCTTGTATCATCAAGAATCTGACTGAGAGCTTGGCTGCTAGCTTGTTGCAATACAGATTCGGATGCCAAGTCTGAGCTGTCCAAATTCTTGAGCTGACTCGCAAATATGACCAATGATTGTAGTTGGGATGTTTCATTCAAGGCGATAGGCTCATCACCTTGGCCCAAAATTCCTGAGAGCCCCTCCACAGTCTTGGCAATCCGCAGCAGAGCTGCTGCAGTACCGGCTGGAGCTGCAATATCGCTATTCCAACCACCTAGTCCGTCCAGAACAACTTTCAAATTAGGTTCTGCTACAACCAAGGTAGTTAGCGGAGTAATGTTTGTTTCGACTTGTCCTGCTTCAGGCATAGGAGCCAGCATTGGAGCAGCTGCGACACCCTCTCCCTTTGAGTTAAGGTACGTGCCTCCAGAGGTAATCAAAACTCCACTGCCTGACACATTTGACAAAGTATAACTACCATCACTTCCTGAGGTTGTATCTGGCTCTCCAGGGTCCCGCTGAAGGTTACCGAGCTGACTACCATTCACTGTCTTATCCAGCCAAATCTGGGCATCCTTTACGTACCCTTGAGCCAACTTCCCATTCGCAGT
>JACLAD010004101.1_pt1 | contig 25319 bp, 19 predicted proteins | sample 8027901 | NCBI WGS metagenome assembly JACLAD01 (sample SAMN15725071, study PRJNA655200) | protist metagenome | isolation source: fluorescence activated cell sorting (FACS) single amplified genomes of... | place: Spain: Blaines Bay Microbial Observatory, Mediterranean Sea | collected 2016-07-05 | reverse complement strand
GCGGGCGTCACGCCGGCCTCGGGTTGTGACCCCTCGTCGATCAGGTCCTCCAGGCGCACGGGGCGGCTGCCGATGTAGACCAGCGAACCCAGCAGGGCGAGGGACAACAGGCCCACGAACCCGGACGCGAAGACCGGGTTCAGCTCGACCAGGCCGAGGAACGGGGTGCCCCGCTCCTCGTCGACGGCCTCGAGGTAGGCCACGACGGCGTCGACGTCCTCGTCGGGGATGACCTCCGCGGAGAAGGCAGGCATCTCGAAGGGCCCGACGCGAATGGCCTCGGCGACGGCGATCCCCGGCAGGTTGTTGACCTGCGGGGTCCACGCCTGACGGCCAGCGGTCCCGCCGGCGCCGGCGTTGCCGTGGCAGTGGGCGCAGTTACGGGCGAAGACCTCGAGGCCACGGGAGACCTCGCCCTCGTTCACCTCCGGCACCTCACCCGGGATGTCGAACTCGTCGGCCATCCACTCCACCATGGCCTGGCGTTCGGCGTCGTCGTAGAAGACGTGGCGCTCGCGGTTGTCGAACGGGTCGCCGGCGGGCGGCATGCGACCGGTCAGGAGGACCAGGTCGAGGTAGGGGACGGTCAGGTCGTCGTTGTTGCGCAGCGATGGCACGGGACGGCCGTCGGTCGGGACCTCGCCACCCTGTCCATCCAGGCCGTGGCACCGCGAGCAGTTCTGGGCGTAGCTCTCCACGGCGAAGGAGTCCGCGAGCTCCTGCTCCCCCTCCTGGGCGAAGGCGGACGGCCAGAACAACAGGGCGGCGGCCGCTGCGGTTGCCACCACGACGAGCCACCCAGCCAGCGATCGATGGTTGGCGGCCAGCATCTCGCTGCGGTCCTTTCAGCACGTCAGGGCGGGATTCCCCACGGAGGCTACCTGCCCCGGACCGGTTCGTGACAGCCAGACAGCGCCGCCGGTCACCGTTTGTCCCGGCGGCGACAGGGGTCAGGCGCCGTGCGCCGTCGCGACCGTGGCCGGCTGCGGTTCGAGCCGCGCAGGGGCGGTGATCGGGTGGGCCGCACGAATCGACCGCCCGGTCGTTCCCGAGACGTGGGTAGGATGCGCGACGATGACTGTCACCATCCGCCATGCCGAGGACACCGAGCTCGACATCGTCGCGTCGCTGATCGTCGACGCCTACGCGGAGTTCGCCGCGACGATGTCGCCAGACGCCTGGTCGATGTTCGCCCAGGACATCGCCAACGTGCACGGCCGGCGAGGTGATGGCGAGATCGTGGTGGCCGAGCGCGACGGCAAGATCGTCGGGTCGGTCACCGTGTTCCGCGACTGGCGGGGTGCGCAGCAGGACACCATGGCCATGCGCATGCTGGCCGTCCCCCCGTCCGAACGGCACTCCGGCGTCGGCAAGTCGCTGATGCAGTGGGCCATCAACGAGGCCAAGTCGGCGAACAAGGAACGCATCGTCCTGACCGCCATGCAGGTCATGGACACCCTGCGCGAGATGGCCGACAGGCTCGGCTTCGAACGCGCCCCCGAGCTCGACCACGAGCCCGCCCCCGGCGTGCGCGCGGAGGGCTACAGCCTGACGCTGTGAAGTTGGTCCTCGCTTCGCCGTTGTTGCTTGGTCCTCGCTCCGCTCGTCGGGTCCTCGGGCTCTGACCCGACGAATCGCTCTCTCGATTCTCGGCCCTCGCTCCGCATCGGGCGCTCCGAGCCTCGCTCGCGTTTCGTCGGCGCCCTGCGGCGGTGCATGGGCACCTCGGTGCGTTGCGCACACGACCGGTGTGTGCGTTCCCCCGCTCCAGGTGCTGCTGATCGCACCCACCCTCGGCCGTTGAGTGGCATGCACGTCGGCGGGAGGTGGCCATGTCGCACGAGCTCTCACCCCGGGTGCGTTGGGCCACCCTCAGAGGCGCCCATCGCACACGCCAGCTCGGTCGCCCCCTCCTACCAGTGGACGCCGCGGAGGAGGTAGGCGAAGGCGAGGCCCTCGCTGGACGCCTCTTCTTCGGGCTTGGCGGGGGTGACGTCGGTGACGGCGTCCTCGCCCTTCTTGGCTGCCGTGGAGTCGGGGAAGAGGTGGTAGCCGGTGTTGAGGATGGCGTCCATCAGCTTGGGGGCCACGGCGTGGCCGACCATGGCGGTGTTGCCGAGGCCCGTCGCGACTCGCTTGGGACGCTGGATGATCGCGGTGGTGATCATCTCGCCGGCCTCGTCGGGGGTGATGGCCGGGAACGCGTCGTACATCTTGGTCGGCGCGATCATGGGGGTGCGGACCAGCGGCATGTAGATCGTCGTGATGTGGCAGTTGTCGTCGATGATCTCCGTCGCCGCGCACCGCGAGAACGCGTCGAGGGCCGACTTCGACGCCACGTAGGCGCTGAACCGCGGCACGTTGGTCTGGCAGCCGATCGAGCTGATGTTGATGATGTGGCCGAACTTCCGCTCGCGCATGCCCGGCAGGAACCCGAGGATCAAGCGCAGCGAGCCGAAGTAGTTGAGCTGCATCGTCCGCTCGAAGTCGTGGAAGCGGTCGTAGGACAGCTTGATCGACCGGCGGATCGAGCGGCCGGCGTTGTTGACCAGCACGTCGACGCCGCCGTGTTCGGCGATCACCTCCTCGACCATGCGCTGGATGTCCTCGCCGTCGGTCAGGTCGCAGGGGTGGACGAAGGCCGTGCCCCCCATCTCCTCCAGGCGAGTCTTGAGCAGCTCGAGCTTGTCGGCGCTGCGGGCGACGAGCAGGACGGTGCCGCCCGCCTCGGCAACCTGCATGGCCGCGGCCTCGCCGATGCCCGATGACGCACCGGTGATCATGATGCGCTTGCCCTTGACCGCCCCCTCCAGCGACTTGTCGAGGAACAGCACGGGGTCGAGGTTGCGCGCCCAGTAGTCCCACACGCGGTCGGCGTAGTCCTCGACGTCCGGCGCCTCGATGCCGGTCCCCTCCAGCGCCGCGGTCGTGTTGGTCATGTCGAACTTGGTCGGGTTGGACATGTAGGTGAGCAGCTGCTTGGGGATCCCGAGGCTGTCCATGGTCGTGTTGACGATCCGCTTGACCGGGGGGAGGGAGCCCAGCCCCGTCTTCACCGCCGGCGGGATGAGCTCGAACACGGCCGGGTCGACGCGGATGCCGAACTCGGGCGCCCCGGCGACGCGGGCGAAGGCGTTCATGATCTCGCCGGCCGACTTGGGCTTGGCCTGGGTCAGGTGGAAGGCCTTGCCGTTCCACGTCGCGTCGAGGTGGGCGATGTGGTCCATGGCCTCGGCGACGTAGTCGACCGGGACCATGTTCATCCGCCGGCCCTCGAGGCCGATCAGGGGCAGCCACCCCGGCATGGCGTGGCGCAGCCGCTTCAGCAGCGGGAAGACGTAGTAGGGCCCGTCGACCTTGTCCATCTCCCCCGTCCGGGAGTGGCCCAGGACGATGCCGGGCCGGTAGATCCGCCACGGCCGCTGGCACTCCTCGCGCACCAGTTTCTCCGACTCGTGCTTGGTGCGGTAGTAGGGGTCCTTCAGGCCCGTGGCCTCGTCCAGCATGTCCTCGCGGAACCAGCCGCGGAAGTCGCCCGCCGCGGCGATGGAGGACACGTGGTGGACGACCCCGGCCTCGATGGCGTGGGCCAGCTCGACCATGTGCTGGGTGCCGTCGACGTTGGCGATCCGCTGGCGTTCGGCGTCGGCCTTCAGGTCGTAGATGGCGGCCAGGTGGAACAGGTGGTCGACCTGTCCGCGGAGCTCGGCGACCTGGTCGTCGTCCAGGCCGAGGCGTGGCTGGGACAGGTCCCCGACGACCGCGACCAGCTGCGACTCGTCCACCCCGCAGCGTTCGCGGATGACGCCGAGCTTGTCGACCGACGACTCGCGGACCAGCGCGTGGATGGTCTCACCGCGCTCGGCCAGCTTCTCGATGAGGAAACGGCCGATGAACCCGGTGCCGCCGGTGACGAAGTAGCTCATGTGTGGGGTGCCCCTGTGGTCTGCGGCACGACGATTCGACTCCGCGTGCCTGCTCCGCGACCGGCAGCCTAACCAGTCGGGGCTGGCAGCGTGGGTGATCCGAGGGGAACCGCGTGGTCAGGTTGTCGCGATCCGGGCGACGACGGCGAAGCGGATGTCGTGCACGGCGTGCCCCCACAGACGCTCGTCGCCGGCAAGGTCGTGAACCTCCACGTCGGCCACCAACGGCGCCAACGCCTCGGTCAGGACCGCTGGGGTCACCCCGCCGTACCAGGGCAGGCGAGCGTGGATCGGGGTGTAGTCACCGTGATCGGCGTCGGGGTCCGCGGGTGCGTCGGGCTGGCCCCATCGGCCCTCGACCATCACCAACCGACCGCCGGGCCGGAGCAGCTCCATCCAGCGTCGCAGCGCCGCGTGCGGGTCGGGCAGCGTCCACACGACGTGTCGGACCAGGACCACGTCGACCGACGCCGGGGCCAGGGGCGGGTCGCCGGCATCGCCGACTACGAAGCGGGCCGAGGTCCCCTCCCCCTTGATCCTGGCGTGCTCGACCATTGTGGAGGAGAGGTCGACGCCAACGACGTCGTGACCGGCCTCGGCGAGGAGCACCGACAGGCTGCCCGTCCCACACCCCAGGTCGGCCACGGTCGCTGGCGGCTCGGGCAACCACGCGGTCAGCCGCTCCGCCCACGCCGCCCTGGTGACCGGGTCCCGCAGTCCGTGGTCGGGTTCGTCGTCGAAGGTGTCGGCTCGGCCGTCCCAGTGGTCGGCCACAGCGGGCAGCAACGGCTTGTCGCTCACGGTCGGCTCCATGTCGTCGTGGTCGAGGGGGCGTCGCCTCGCCCACCCGATGTGTGTCGGATCAGTCGCAGGGGGGGCGAGTGGCGCAACACACCTCGGAGGTGTGTTGGATCAGTCGCAAGGGGGTCGTGTGGGGCGCCACGCGGGGGTGGTCAGGCGTCGTGGACGGCCAGGCGGATGCGCTTGTTGGCCTTGCCCTTGGACTCGGTCTTGGTCACCTCGACCCGTCCGACCTCGGCCGTGGTGGCCACGTGGGTGCCGCCGTCGGCCTGCTTGTCCAGGCCGCGGATGTCGATGACGCGCAGCGGGTCGATGAAGGCGGGGATCAGGTTGGCCTTGGTGCGGATCAGCGCAGGGTCGGCGTCGGCGGCCTCGCGGCCCACGAACTCCACGAGGATCTCGCGGGCGGCGGCGATCTCGTCGTTCATCCGCTTCTCGGCCCGCTCGCCGAGCTCCGCGGACATGGCGTCCAGCTCGAAGTCCAGCCGTCCCGTGCCGGGCTCCATGTTCCCGCCGGTGACCGCTACCCCGAAGTCGGCCCAGATGACGCCGCAGAGGATGTGCAGCGCGGTGTGGGTGCGCATGAGGAGGTGTCGGCGGTCCCAGTCCAGCGTCCCCTCGAGCTCGGTTCCCGGGTCGGGCAACGGGTCCCCCTCCTCGAGCTGGTGCCAGATGACGCCCTTGTCCTTGCCGACCTTGGCGACTTGGGCCGTGCCGCCGTCCCACACCACGAGCCCTCGGTCGGCCGGTTGCCCGCCGCCGCCGGGATAGAACGCCGTCCGGCTCAGCGCCACCCGGTGGCCGTCGGGATCGACGTCGGCAACGACCGCCTCGAACGTGCGCAGGTAGGCGTCGGTGGAGTACAGGTCCTCGGTGGGTTCGGGCATGTGCGCGAGCCTAGTCCCGGCGGTGCACGCTGACGACGTAGTCGCCGCCGTCGTAGGGCTCCCCCTCCCAGGTGGCGAGGTCCTCCACCGTCCTCAGCCCCGCTGCGACGCAGTTGGCGTGGTGGGCCTCCAGCGACAGGTGGTCACCAGCCAGCGAGAAGCCGCAGATCAGCGTTCCTCCCGGCGCGACGTGGGCGGCCAGGCGTTCGGTCACCGCGGCCTCCGTCCCCGGGGTCAGGAAGATCATGACGTTGCCCGGCGCGACCACGACGTCGAACGTCCGTCCGAGGTCCAGGTCGGCGAGGTCGGCCTCGACCCACTCCACCGCGTCGGACTTGGCCCGCGCCACCTCCAGCATCGATGGGTCGAGGTCGACGCCGACGACATCCAACCCGCGGCGCGATAGCTCGACGGCGACTCTCCCGGTCCCGCAACCGGCGTCGAGGACGGTGCGGGGGTCGTACACCTGCACCCGGTCGGCCTCGCCGTGCATGTACTGGCCGCGCTCCTCCACCGCGGCCATGCGGGCGTCGTAGTCGGGTCCGCGGGGAACGTCGTCGCGCTTGGCCAGCCATCGGTTCTCGCTCATGCACCCGAGTAGACCTCGTGATCCGTCGGCCGCCGTAACGAGGCGGCAACGCCGATCGTGTCACCATCGACGCCCCGTCACCATCCCCTCACCGCTCGTCCACCCTCCGGAGATCCATTCCGTGCGTTCGTTCGCCTTCACCGCCCGTCTGCTGACGAGCATCCTCGCCGTCGGCCTCCTCCTCCCCACCGCCGCCGTCGCCCAGGACGACGTCGCCACGGTGATCCGGGAGACCCAGTGGTGCGCAGACCTCGGCCGCAAGCAGCCCGGCGAACCCGCTGATGCGGCCATGGCCGACCACATCGCCGAGTTCTTCGAGGCCAACGGCCTGCAGGTCGAGCGCGAGGAGTTCCACCTGCCGGTCTTCGACGTCGAGGCCACCGCAGCCACGGTCCTCGCGCCGGAGTCCGCCGCCGGTGACGTGCCCGGCGCGACCTCCTTCGCCTATGGCGGGGCCGGCACGGTCGAGGGCGACGTTGTCTACGTCGGGGCCGGACGTGCACAGGACTACGCGGGCGTGGATGCCGACGGGAAGATCGTCATGGTCGACCGGGACACCACGTTCCACCGATCCGCGCAGCTCAACGAGATCCTGGCCCAGGGCGGCGTGGCGATGCTCTACGTCTCCGGCGCCCCGGACAACCTCGTCCAGGTCGGCGCCGTTCGCTTCGCCCAGCACCCCCACTCCCCCATCCCCACCGTCACCGTGGGGTCCGAGGACGGGGCAGACCTGCAGGCCCTCGCGGAGGAGGGAACCCTGCGGATGCGCCTCACCGTGGACGCCGAGACCAACGACGCGGTCGGCGTGAACGTGATGGGCACCAAGGTCGGCACGACCTACCCCGACCGGATCGTGATGGTCGGGGGCCACTACGACTCGTGGTTCGACGGCGCAGTCGACAACTGCTCCGCCATCGGCTCGATGCTGCAGATGGTCGAGGCCCTGGCCGACGTCGACCCGGCCTACACCGTGATGTTCGGGGCGTGGGACGCCGAGGAGGTGGGGCTGGTGGGCAGCTACGACTGGGTCCGCAACCACCCCGACCTGGTCGCCAACATCGTGGTCAACGAGAACCTCGAGATGACGTCGGCTGCCACGCAGCTCGGCGACACCGAGCTTGACGCCGCGCTGGTCAACCTCATCTTCGGCACGCTCAGCCCCGGCATGAACGCGATCATCGCCACGTCGCTGGCCCAGACCGGGCACGTGGGCGCGCCGATCACCGCCCCCCTCATCCGTTCGATCCAGGGTGGGCTGATCCCGACGGACCTCCAGCCCTTCTACACCGCGGGGGTGCAGGGCTTCTCGACCTTCTCCAACAGCGCGTACTACCACACCCACGAGGACACCACCGAGCACATCCCGGCCGGGTCCCACGAGCGGGTGACCGAGTTCCTGACCCGGTTCCTCCTGGACGTGCAGAACGTGCCGCCGGAGCTGCTGGAGCTGCGCGAGGTCCCGACGGTCACCGTGGACGTGCCCGACCAGCACCCGACGGGTGTGCCGCTGGAGGTCACGATCACCGTCACCCAGCCCACCGGCCGGGCCGCTACCGGCCTCGAGCCCACGGTGCTGGTCAACGAGAACGACCACTGGCCGGTCGTGCGACAGGCGGCCACCGAGGTCGGTGACGGCGTCTACACCACGACCATCGACGGGATGCTGCTGGACGACACCGGCGAGCACTGGCTGACCGTGTCGGTGGACGAGGACCTGTACGCCGCGGAGGGGTACGCCACCGTTGACGTGGTCGAGGGACCGTTCCTCCGGCACGCCGGACACGACCGCGTCTCGACTGCGGCGGCGGTCTCGGGTGTGGCGCTGGACCGTGCCGACACCGTCGTGATCGCCACGGCCGCCACGTTCGCCGACGCCCTTGCCGGTGCGCCGCTCGCGGTGGCCGAGGGCGCGCCGCTGCTGCTGACCGAACCCGATGCGCTGTCGATGGCGACCCAGGCCGAGATCGACCGGTTGGGTGCGACCGACGCGGTGCTGCTGGGAGGGGAGGCGGCGCTGTCGCCGACCGTGGCCGACGACCTCGAGGCGCTGGGGCTGGACGTCGAGCGGATCGGCGGCGACACCCGCTACGCCACTGCAGGGCTGATCGCCGACCGGGTGGGAATCGAGGACGCGGCGGTGGTGGCCTCCGGCGAGGTGTTCCCCGACGCCCTGTCGGCCTCCGCCGTTGCGGCTGCGGCAGGGACCCCCGTCCTGCTCGCCCGTGCCGCTGACCTGCCGGAGGAGGTGTCCTCACGCATCGGCGACGGGGTCGAGGTGACGTTGGTCGGCGGCGAGGGCGTGCTGTCGGCGGCGGTGTCCGGCGCGGTCACCGACACCGGGGCGACCGTCGAGCGGATCGCTGGCACGACCCGTTACGGCACCTCGGCGGCCATCGCCGAGGCGGGTCTGGCCGACGGGCTCTCCATGGACGGGGTGTGGCTTGCTACCGGCCGGGGATTCCCCGACGGCCTGGTTGCCGGTGCGGCCGCCGGTCACGCCGGCGTGCCGCTGGTCCTGATCGATGGGCAGGACCCCACTGGCTCACCGGAGACGACCGGGTTGTTCCGCCAGCACGCCGCCGAGATCGGCACGATCCATGTCGCTGGCGGTACCGCGGCGATCAGCGACGCAGTGCTGGCCGCGCTGCTCGACGGCTGAGTCCACGGGCCCGCGCCCGGACCTGTGGACAACTCGGGACGCCCAGATCCCCTCGATGGCAGGATCGCTGGATGAGCGATGGCCCTACAGTAGAGGGGTGGACAAGGTGACCGAACAGGACCTGCGCACGATCGTGCGCGAATTCCGCGCGAGCGTGTCGGACGAGCTGCACGTGCAGCAGCGCCGCATGACCGAGTTCCAGAAGGAGGTCCGGGAGCGGATCACGATGACGGAGACCGCCATCCTGAACACCGTCTCCGACATGGGCCGCGAGATGGACCGGCGTTTCACATCGCTGGAGCGCCATGCCGTCGAGACCGACGCCCGCCTCGACCGCGTCGAGGACGACCTCGGTGCGGTGAAGGATCGACTCGAGGGTGTCGAGGGTCGACTCGAGGGTGTGGAGGGTCGACTCGAGGGTGTGGAGGGTCGACTGGACGGTCTCAGTGACGGGGTGCAGGAACTCCTTCGTCGCCTGCCCCCGTCGTCGTAGCCGTTATTCGGTGCCGAACGGCTTGCCGAGGGGTGCGCCGGTCATGTCGGTGATCTGGTCCCACTTCTCGCCGAGCGCCTCGGGGGTGGGGACCTCGTCGAAGTGCACGCCGTTGGCCTGCGAGAAGTGCACCCGCGCGTACTGACCGGCGCCGGCCAGGACGATCCAGCCCGAGTCGGTCATCTCGTCGCTGCCGAGGTGCACGACCAGCGGTGAGACGTACGCCGGGTCGAACTGCTTGAGCATCTCGTCGTTGAACAGGTCCTCGGTCATGCGCGTGGCGGCGATCGGGGCCACGGAGTTGACCTTGATGTTGTACTTGGCGCCCTCCATGGCGAGGGAGTTCATCATCCCGACCATGCCGAGCTTGGCGGCCCCGTAGTTGACCTGTCCGAAGTTGCCGTACAGCCCGGAGGTCGAGGTGGTCATGATGACCCTGCCCGAGGACTGGTCGCGGAAGTGCGGCCAGGCGGCGCGAGTGACGTTGTAGCTGCCGTACAGGTGGACCTTCAGCACCGAGTCCCAGCTGTCCGCCGTCATCTTGTGGAAGGTGCCGTCGCGCAGGATGCCGGCGTTGTTCACGACGACGTCGATCCGGCCGAACGTGTCGAGGGCGGTCTGGATGACGGCGGCGCCGCCCTCCTCGGTTGCCACGTTGTCGTAGTTGGCGACCGCCTCGCCGCCGGCGGCCTTGATCTCCTCGACGACCTGGTCGGCCATCGCGCTGCCTGCGCCGGTGCCGTCGCGCGACCCGCCGAGGTCGTTGATGACCACCTTCGCGCCGCGCGATGCGAACAGCAGGGCGTGCTGGCGGCCCAGCCCTCCGCCTGCTCCGGTGATGGCGACGACGCGTCCTTCGACTCCTGCCATGGCTCTGTGACCTCGCTGGTGTGTTCGGTGAAACGGGGGTTGCGCGGAGGCTACCGCGCAGGACCGTGCGGGTTTTCCACTGCTCTGTGGATCATCGCCATGTACAAGACTTGATAACGTGCTTTAACGTGCTTCACGATGACACGACTGCTCGTTCTCCTGATGGTCCAAGCCGCCGCGACCGCATGGCTTGTCGGACTCGCCGCCCCTGAGGTCACCGTGGCCATGGCCGAGCCGGCGACGTTGGCCGACGCCACCGCGGGGGTGCTGACGCGCCTGCTCCTGCTCGTGGCCACACCAATGGCCTCGGCGTGGCTGCTGGTCATCACGCTGGTCGACGTCGTGTTGGCGTTCCGCGGCGGGGATGTGCGTCGAGTGGCACCGCTCTGGATCAGGCGGGTGGTGGACCAGGCACTCGGCACCATCCTGCTCCTCGGCGTGATGGCCGGCCCCGCCACGGCCGTGACGCCTGCCGACCTGCCGATGGCGTTGTCCGAGGTCTCCCCGGACTTCAGCGAACCCGGTCTCCGGTCGCTGGCGGACCTGTCGGAGGAGGCGGTCGAGGCCGACTCGACGGGGCTGTCGGCGGTCATGGCGACGATCCCACCGGGGCCGTGGGCGTTGCCCGTCCCCCCACTGGAGGCACCCGTTCGGCCGACCGACAGCGCACCCGGCCCCACCACCGAACCCGTGCACCCCGACACCGTGGACCCCGCTGCTGAGGGCGCTACTGGCGAGGGTTCGCCAGCTGCCGGCAGTGCCGCTGCGGGCACGGCTGCTCCGGGCGGTGCTGCTGAGGGCGCTGGTGCGACCGATGGGGGCGCGGATCCGGGGGTCCACGTCGTCGCCCCCGGTGAGAACCTCTGGGTGATCGCGCGGGGGCACCTGCTCGCGGACGGGCAGCCGGCGCCGCGTGACGTGGAGGTCCACGCCTACTGGACGCGGCTCATCCACGACAACCTGTCGACGCTCCGCAGCGGGGACGCGAACCTGATCCACCCCGGTGAGCGCCTGGTGCTGCCATCCACCGCCGAGGCCGCGCAGCCGTGACGCCCCCCGCCCCCGTGCGCATCCTGCAGCTCGGCCTGTGGATCGCCGTCGCCGCCGGCCCGGTCCTCGGGGTGGCAGCCCTCGTCGTGGCCAGCAGCGCGGGACGGCAGCAGCCACCTCCGGCCGTTCCCGGTGTCGGCGTCACGTCGATCGCGGAGGTCGCAGTCCTGCAGCACGTCCTGGGCGGAGCGGTTCCCCCGGATCGCCTGCAGCCCGTCCGCCAGCAGCTCCAACCGGTCCCCGACGTGACGGTCGCCCTTCCCGCGTTGGCTGGTCCGGGGCCCGTGGACGTGGCAGCCGTGACGGCCACCCCTGCCGGACCGGACCGCTGGGGTGTGACGGTCCTGGTCCTGGGCCGCGACGCGACGATCGAGGCGTGGCAGGTCACCGTCGTGGAGACCGCTGGCGGCCCGGCCGTCGAAGGGTTGCCCGCGTTGGTCCCGACGCCCCGAGCGGAGGCCCCCGCAGCACTCGCCCTGGATGCCCCGCGGACCCCGGCTCCCGACGACGTCCTGGCGGCGACGGTCGAGGGGTTCCTTCGTGCCGTGCTGCTGGGGACGGGCGAGGTCGACCGCTGGACCGCCGTCGACGTCGATGTCCCCGCGCTCGACCACCCCGTCGCCGAGATGACGCTGCGCCGGATCGCCCGGGACCGCGTGTCGACGACCAGCGTCGCGGTCCTGGCCGAGGTCGAGCTGCGCCGCGCCGACGGCAGCGCCCTGATCGCGCAGTACCCCCTGCTGCTCGCCGAACGGGAGGGCCGGATCGAGGTCGTCCGCGTGCTCCCTGCCCTCCCGCTGGCGCCAACCGGCCCCTGATCCGCATGCCCGCCCACGCAACCCCGAGGTGACCCGAATTGATCGACTTCCTCAGCAACATGATCGGTGACGTGAGCGACGTCATCACCGCGGCGATCGCCGCCGCCGCCGCGGTCTACGTGGCCAGCGTCTGGTGGAAGACCAAGGCGCTGGTCCCCACGATGACGGCCATCATCCTGGCGGCGGTTGTCGTCTGGGCCGCCGGCAACGTCGACGTCCTCGAAGGTCGCGTGGCTGCGGACTCCACCGACTGGATGGCGCCATGAGCGGTCCGATGCTGCAGTGCCGCACCTACACCCATGCTCGTCGGTTCCCCATCGTGATCGGCCGCATCGGCGGGTATGCCCTGCCGACCCCGTTGACCCCGACACAGGTCGTTGCCCTCGTCGGTGTTGCGGCGATCGAGCTGTCCACCCGGCACGTCTGGGCCAGGCTGCCCGGCGCCCTGGACCTGGTCGTGGCCCTCCTGCTGCCCGTTGCCGCTGCCTGGGCCGTCCGACACGCGGTGGTGGAGGGACGGTCGCCCATGCGGTTCGCGGTGGGGGTGCTGACCTACCTGTTGCGTCCCCGACGTGGCTCCCGTGCCGGCCGACCGGTTCGCCCCACACGGCCGGTGCTCATCGGTGCCGGCCCGGTCGGCCGCCCAGGGCAACGGCGGGTGCCAGCCGGATGAGGCTTCCTGCCCGTGCCGTTGCCGGCAATCGCCTGTGGACCCACGACGGGGCTGTCTGGGCGGTCTGGAGGGTCGAGCTGCCCAGCTATCCCTTCCTGTCCGACGACGCGAAGCTGTCGCTGCACGGTCGCGTTCGCGCGGCGCTGACCACGTTGCCCCGGCACGCACAGCTGATCGGGGTGCACCGCCGCGTCGGGGCCCGCGAGCTGGGCGAGGCCCTCAGCGGTGGCGTCCGGCCCGACCGGTTGCCCCGGTGGCGAGATGCGGCTGGGCCCGACGCCCGGGCGTTGCTGGCAAGAGGTCCGGTCGAACGCCGGGTCTACCTCGCCGCCCGCATCGTCGACCCACACGGCCGGACCCTCGTCGAGAGCGCCATGGCGCTCGTCGGCGACGTGCTCGGGGTCGAGGGGCCCGGGCCGTCACGGATCGACGACCGCACCTCCCGCCGCCGGGCCGAGGAGCTGGGCGCTCGGCTGGCCAGGACCATCGGCGTACGGCCAGCGCACTCCGCGGAGCTGCGCTGGCTCCATCAGCGCGCCTTCCTGCGGGGGGTCGCCGACCCCGCCCCTCCGGCTGCAGGGCATCCGACGACCGACCCGGTTCCCCGTCCCCTCGCCGGCAGCCTCGGCGACGCCGTCCTGCACGAGGGGGGCACGGCCCACGACCCCGGGCGGGGGCGGCACCGTCGCTACCTGCGCATCGACAACGAGCAGGGCACGTCGTTCCAGACCACCCTCGTCGTCTCGGAGATGCCCCCGGCGTTCGCCTACCCGGGCGGCGGCGAGTGGTTCGCCGTCGCCGACCTCGCCCCGTTCCCGGTCGACTGGGTCGCACGGCTCGACGCCGTGCCCAACGCGGCAGCCCAGACCCGTGCTCGCCGTCAGCAGCGTCAGCTGACCGCCCAGGTCGCGGAGTACGACGGCGAACCCACGGGTCCGCCCGACACCCTCGCCGATGCGTTGCACGGCATCCGCGACGAGCAGTCGGCGCTGGCCGCCAGCCCCGGCGATCCGGAGCTGGAGGTCACGATCGGCTTCACCGTCTGGGGCGACGACGTCGCGCAGGTCGACGCCCGCGCCTCGCAGCTCGGCGACCTGCTCGAACCCTGGGGGTACGCCGTCCACCGTCCCACCGGTGGGCAGCTCCCGCTGTTCGCCGCCGGGTTGCCCGGTGTCCCGGCCCCCGCGGTGTGTCGCGACTACGTGCAGTTCATGTTGCCCCGCGACCTGGCCGCCGGCGCCCCGTTCGCCGGGGCCAGCGTCGGTGACCCACAGGGCATCCCGCTGGGGGTGTCCATCGCGGGGGCGCTGCCCGAAGCGGTGCTCCTGGACCCGGCGCACGGGCCTGCCACGAACCGTTCGGGCTCACTCGGCGTCTTCGGCGCGCTGGGCAGCGGCAAGTCGTACTTCGTGAAGCGGATGGTGCTGGGCACCGTTGCCAGGGGTGGGCGCGTCGTCACCCTCGACCGCACGACCTCCGGCGAGTACGTCCGCCTGGCCGACGCCGTCGACGGCACCGCCGCGGTGGTCGAGCTGGATCCGTCAGCGCCCGTGGGCATGGACCCGCTGCGTGTCTTCGGCGGGGAGGACCGCGTCCGGGTGGCGCTGGGATTCCTCAGCATCCTGACCCGGACCACCCCCACCGACGTCGACGGCGCCGTGCTCGCCGCCGCCGTTCGTGAGGTTGCAGCGCGGGACGGCCGGCTGGTCGACGTCCTCGACCAGCTGGGCGACTCGGCCGAACCCGAGGCAAGGGTCCTGCGCCGCAAGCTCCAGGCCTACCGCGATCACCCGTTGTCCCAGCTGGTCCTCGCTGACCGGCCGCCGCTGGCGCTGGACGCCGACCTGATCTGCTTCCATGCCCCGGGCCTGGCGTTGCCCGACCGCGACGCCATGCGGCTGGAGCACCTGGCCAAGCAGCTCCTGCCCGAGCAGGTCTTCGGCCAGGCCCTGCTGTACCTGGTCGCTGCCGTCTCACGAACCCTCGTGTTCGCCGACGATCGCTTCGGCGCGGTGCTGGTCGACGAGGCGTGGGCGCTGACGGCCAGCCCGCAGGGCCGCCAGCTGCTGCTCGACACCATCCGCGACGGACGCAAGCACAACGCCGCGGTCTGGGTGCTGTCGCAGCACCCCACCGACCTCGGCGAGGACGCCCTGCGGGACCTGCTCGGCATGCGGGCGCTGTTCCGCCAGTCCCGCGGGGCAGCCGCAGCGGCGCTGGAGTTCATGGGCTTGCCGGCCACCGACTCGATGGTCGAGCTCGTCACCGGCGAGCTGGGCACCGGCCAGTGCCTGCTGCGCGACGTCGCCGACCGAGTCGGGTTGGTGCAGGTGCTGCCGCCTGCGGACCCGGCCGTCCGGGCCGCGCTGGACACCACCCCGATCGCGCGCGATGCCGACCCCACAGCTGATGCAGCGTCCCCGCCGGACCGGCTGGGGCCGGCCACGACCGACCCCCCGGTGCTGGGGTGAGGCCGGCAACCCGGTCATGGCTCGTCACGGCCCTGCTGGCGACGGCGGTGGGGATCATCCTGACCGGCCCGGCCGCCGCGCAACCCACTGCAGCAGATGTCGCCGATGTCCTCGAGGCGATCGAGCGGGAGGATCCGCCAGACCGGGCCGGGCAGGACCTGCTCGGTGCGATGTTCGGGGTGCGGGACGGCGAGGTCCCCCTGTCCCACTACGAGCTCGGCGCGTCGGTCGGCCCCATTGACCGCATCGTCGCGCTGCAGGCCCGCAGCCTGTTCACCACGGCCCGATGGGTCCTCGCCCTGGGGCTGCACCTCGTCGAGTGGGTCCTCGGGTTCGACCTCGGTCGCATGCTCGTGGACCCAGCCGTCCGGGTCGCGGCGATCTACGCCACCGAGGTCGTCGGCGGCCTGCAGCTGATCCACCTGGCCCTTGTCGTCGCCGTCGCGCGTGCCGGCTGGCTGTTGCTGCGCCAGCGAGCGCACGCCGGTGCGGCCGAGCTCGCAGTGGCGCTGGCCATCACGGCCATGGCGACCGCGGCGATGGCCCGACCGACGACCGCAGCGTGCGAGGGCCTCCGTGTGCTCGCCGGGACCACCCGCGCCGTCGTCGAGCTCGGTACCGGCGGGGTCGATCGCGAACCGGGCGCCTGCGGCGAACCACAGGGGTCAGCCCTGCCGACCAGCTTCTCGGCCACGGCGCGCGACACCTTCGTCGTCGACCCCTGGATGACGCTGCAGTGGGGGTCCGTCCCCACCGGTGGATGTCGCCAGGTCGCCGATGCGCTCGTACGGAAGGGACCCTGGGGCGATGACGATTTCCCGCGCGACCGGATGGAGGAGGCTGGCTGCGAGGACGAGATGGCCTTCAACGCCCACATGGGCGTGGACCGGCTCGTCGGGGCGCTCGCCCACCTGCTGGCCTGCTTGGCGTTCGCCGCCGCAGTGGGGGTCGTGGCGGTCATGCTGCTGACCGGGCAGGTCGCCGGCGCCCTCCTGGTGATGGTCATGCCCTTCGCCCTGACCGCCGGCATCGCACCGGGCGCCGGTCGCGAGCTGCTGGCCCGCTGGGGGCATGCGGTCCTGAAGGTGGCGGTGCTGTTCCTTGGCTCGGCTGCACTGCTCGTACTGATGGTGGAGGCGGTGCACGCCCTGCAGGCGGGGATGCAGGACCAGCCGGTGGCGATGCGGATGCTGGCGAGCGCTGCGGCGGCCTGGACGGCCGTCGTGCTGCGCAAGCAGGTGTTCGGGTCGATGCGGTTCGCGGCCCAGAGCGTGGCGGCGAGGACCGCGGGTCCCGGTGCCGACGTCGGTGCGGTCGGCAACGACCCCGAGCAGCGCATCGGGGGGATCGCCACGCAAGCCGTCGGCGCCGCCGTCGCGCTGAAGACCGGCGGGGCGTCTGCGATCGCCGCCATGCGTCGAGGTGACAGCGGCGAGGGCATCCAGACCGCCGGACGTGGTCAACGACTGCTGATCGCCGCCGCGGCCGCACGCACGTCGACGACCACCGTGGCCGCGGCCGGGGCGGTGCGAGGTGGGCCCCCCGCCGCCACGACCGGACCAACGACCGCCGCTCCGACGCACACGACCGGCATGACCAGGGACGCCGCCGCGACCACGGCAGGTGCCCCCAGGAACGCGCTGCCCTCGACGACGGCGGCCACCCGCACGGCTGCCTCGGCTGCTGGGTCGGCACCGGCGCCGAACGCCGGGGGGACCGGGAGACCTCGCGAGCTGTCGCCACCCGTCGATGCGCATGGGCGAGCCGTCCCCGAACCCGGGGCGCACGGCTACGGCACGGGTGGGTTCCTCCCTGCCGTGGCCCCGCCATCCCTGCCCAGCCGCATTCCCCTTCCGGCAAGGGCAGGCTCGGAGACGGGGGCAAGCTGGCAGGCAGGGGCGAGGGGCGCCGGCGTTCCACGTGGCACCGCCGCAGGAGCGGTCGCTGGCCTCGGGGCGCGCAGGACCACCTCCGGCCAGGCCTGGATGGTCGCGGCGCTCGACGGGTCGACGGCGAGCAGCCGCCCCGACGGGCCAACGGACACCACCGGTCGTCCGGCCGTGACCCGACCCTCCAGCACGGGCTGGTCGGGGGTACCCGTCCGCATGCTGCCCGAGCGGGGAGGCGGGTGGGACGTGGAGGGCATGGGCCTGGAACGTTCCCTGGCCCTTGCCTTCGAGAGTCCAGCGGCCCTCGGTTCGGGCGAACCCGGTGCGGGAGCGGATCGTCGGCCGGTGGACGCTCCGGACCAGCCGCGAGGGCCTCGTGGCGGCTCGACGCCGCCGGCCAGCCGGGCCGCGGAGATGGGGCAACGAGCCGCAGCAGCCACGACGCCGGACGCACCCGACCCCCGGGGGCCGTCCACTCGTCGACTCGGGCGACCCGGAGGCGACCGGTGAAGGCGCTGCTCGTCGCGGGGTTGCCCGTGCTGGGTGTGCTGGCGATGCCGATCCTCTTCATCGGCGTCGACGACGCCAGCGGTGGCGGCCTGCAACATCCCGACATCCCGACGGTGGCGTTGCAGGCCTACGTCGATGCGGCCGAGGCCGCCGCCGAGGCCGAGCCGTCGTGTGCGATCAGCTGGTCACTCCTCGCCGCCATCGGCAAGGTCGAGAGCGACCACGGACGACACGGCGGCAGCCAGCTGGACCCTGCCGGTCGCGCGGCCCCACCCATCATCGGCATCGCGCTGGACGGCACCAACGACACCGCGGTGGTCCGTGACACCGACGGCGGGCAGCTCGACGGTGACCCCGTGTGGGACCGAGCGGTCGGACCGATGCAGTTCATCCCGAGTACCTGGTCGAGATGGGGCCGCGACGGCGACGGCGACGGTCGGGCCGACCCGCAGGACATCCACGACGTCGCTGGGGCCGCTGCGGCCTACCTGTGCCACTCCTCCCTCGACCTGACCGACCCCCGAGCGGCTCGAGCGGCGGTGCTGTCCTACAACCGCAGCGGTGCCTACGTCGACGAGGTCCTGGCGATCGCCGCGACCTACCTGGCCGAGGTCACGCATCTGACCGACTCCCTGTACCCGGGCAGCGGACCCATCGGCTGTCCCGTGGTGGCGCCGGTCACCTTCATCGACTCCTGGCACTTCCCGCGGCCCGGCGGTCGCGTGCACCTGGGGCAGGACATGTTCGCCGCCGAGGGCCAGCCGCTGGTCGCCCTTGCCGACGGCACGATCGAGGAGGTGCGGTCGGGTGCGGGCCTGGGCGGCAACATCATCTGGTTGCTGACCGAAGACGGGCATGCCTGGTACTACGCCCACCTGTCGGCCTTCGCCCGCTCGGCGGTGCCGGGTCGCGAGGTCGAACGTGGCGAGATCATCGGCTTCGTCGGTCGGACCGGCAACGCGGTCGACACACCCCCGCACCTGCACATCCAGTGGCGACCCGCCGGCCGACACGGCACGGACACCAACCCCTACCCCCTCCTGGACGCGGCCTGCCCGGGCCACTGAGCCCCCCGACGCGACTGGGGCCCGCACGGCCCTGGCCCCCCGGCGATGTGCAGGTCGGCCACCGTGTTGGCCAACCTGCACGTGACCATTGGGGAGCTGGTCAGCTCGGCCCGTATCCCGGCCGAGCTGCACAGTTCAGGGCTCCCTGGTGGGGCCCGTGTCCCCGTGGGTCAGCGGCGGCGGGATCCGCGGTGGCGCTCGATCTGCGGCGCCCGGTACAGCACGATCTCCGAGCGGGACGAATCCTGGATGGCCCGAAGCGTCCGTGTCGCCTCGACGCGGACCTGCCGGACCTCCTCCTGCGCCTCGGCCAGCTTGGCCTCCATCTGCTCCAACCGGTCCTCGAGCGCCAGGATCCGCAGGACACCGGCCAGGTTCACGCCATCGCCCTGGGTCAGCTCCTGGATCAGCTGCACCCGCTCGACATCACGTGCGGAGTAGCGCCGGGTCCCCCCGGACGTCCGGGCGGGCTTGATCAGCCCGCGCCGCTCGTAGGTCCGCAGCGTCTGGGGGTGCACACCGGCCAGCTCCGCGGCCACGGAGATGATGTACACGGCACGTTCGCGCATCAGCTGCTCCCGCCTGTCAGCATCTCGTCGAGGTGGGCGCGGGGGTTGGAGTCGTCCATGGCGGCGAACTCCTCCACCAGCTTCTTCTGGGTCTTGGTCAGCTTGGGCGGCACGGTGACCTGGACGGTGACCAGCAGGTCGCCGAACCCGCCGCCGTCCCTGGGGGCCCCGCGGCCACGGACACGCATGGTCCGTCCCGACTCGGTGCCCGCCGGGATCTTGAGCGTCACCGGCCCGTCGAGGGTCGGCACGGTCACCTTCCCGCCGAGGGCCGCCTCGGCGAACGTCACCGGCAGCGTCATCGTCAGGTGATCGCCCTTGCGGCGCATCACCGGGTGATCGGCAACGTGGACCTTGACGTACAGGTCGCCGGCCTTGCCGCCGCCGCGACCTGCCTCGCCCTTGCCCTTCAGCCGGATGGTCTGGCCGTCGCTGACGCCGGCCGGCACACGGACCCGAAGGGTGCGGGCGCGTTCCTCGACACCGCTGGCGTGGCAGTTGGTGCACGGGTCGGTGATCAGCTCGCCACGGCCGCCACAGTTGCTGCACGGCTGGCTGAAGCTGAACATGCCTTGGTTCTGGTCCTGCATGCCGCTGCCGTTGCAGCGGGGGCACTGCACCGGTCGGGTGCCCGGCTTGGAGCCGGTGCCCTTGCAGACCTGGCACACGGCCGTTCCCATGACCCGGAGGGTGACCTCAGCGCCGGCGAGGGCGTCCTCGAAGGAGAGGGTCACCTCGGCGCGACGGTCCTCACCCTTGCGGGCGGCCGTCTGGGTCCGGCGAGCGCCGCCGAACCCGCCGGGGGCCGACGCGCCGTCGCCGAAGATGCTGCCGAGCAGGTCGTTGAGGTCGAAGTTGGCCTGCCCGCCGGCACCGCCGGGGAACCCGCCGCGCATGCCGCCCAACCCGCCGATGCCGCCGGACGCGGCCAGCTCGCGGATGTGGTCGTACTCCTGCCGCTTCTTGGGGTCCGACAGCACCTCGTTGGCTTCCGAGGCGGCCTTGAAGCGCTCCTCGGCCTTGGGGTCGTCGGGGTTGGCGTCGGGGTGGTTGGTACGCGCAGCCTTGCGGTAGGCCTTCTTGATCTCCTCGATGCTGGCGGTCTTCGACACGCCGAGCACCTTGTAGAAGTCCTTCTCCAGCCAGTCAGCCTGTGACACGGTTCACCTCCTCGTCGTTCGTCCGGGTCGGGGCACTCCTCAGCCCACGACCTTGACCGAGGCGGCGCGAAGCAGCTGGCCCTTGAAGCGGTAGCCCGTGCGGAGGACCTCCACGACCTCGGGGTGGTCGCGCTCCTCGCCGTCCTCCTCGTGCATCAGCGCCTCGTGGTGGGCGGGGTCGAAGTCGGCACCCGTACCGGGCACCTCCTCCAAGCCGGCGTCGGCCAGCGCCTGCAGCAGCTGGCCGTGGACGAGCTCCACACCCTTGGCCAGCTGGGTGTCCTCCGACACCGCAGCGGCCTGCAGGGCGAAGCCGAAGTTGTCCAGCACGTCCAGCAGCCGCTCGACCAGTGAGGCGGCACCGCGGTCGCGGGCCTCGGCGACCTCGCGCTGGCGGCGCTTGTTGAGGTTGTCGAAGTCGGCCCGCGCGCGCAGCATCTGGTCGGTCAGCTCGTCCCGTTCGGTGACGACCTGGGCGATCTCCTCCGGGGTCAGCGACGGCGGGGCGTCGACGTCGGCAGCATCGCTGTCGATCGTCGCCTCCGACACGTCGTGCAGGCCCTCGGGGTGGTGTTCGGGTGCGGTCTCGGCGCCCAGCGCAGCCTCACCGGCAGGGGTGGCCGGGTCGGCGCCGGGGTTGCCCTCGCCGGAGGGCCCCGGAGAATCCGGGGCCTCGGGCGTGGGGTCGGTGGTGGCGTCGTCGGTCACGCGAATCAGGCGTCCTCGTCGGTGTCGGGCTCGTCGACGACCTCGGCGTCGACGATCTCGTCGTCGTCCTCCTCGGCCGGGCCACCGGCGCTCGGGGCGCCCTGGTCGGCACCGGCCGCGTACAGGGCCTGGCCGATCTCCTGGCTGACGCGCATCAGGTTGTCCGATGCGTCCTTCACCTTCTCGGTGTCCTCGCCCTCGAGGGCCGTTCGCAGGTCGGTCTGCGCCTGCTCCAGGTTGGCCTTCATCGTGGCGTCGATCTTGTCGTCGTTGTCCTTGACCAGCGACTCGGTCTGGAACAGCAGGCTGTCGGCGGTGTTGCGGATCTCCGCAGCCTCCTTGGCCTTGCGGTCCTCCTCGGCGTACTGCTCGGCGTCACGGACCATGCGGTCGATGTCCTCGCGGGGCAGCGCGGACTGACCGGAGATGGTCATCGACTGCTCCTTGCCGGTGGCCTTGTCGACCGCCGACACGTGCACGATGCCGTTGACGTCGATGTCGAAGGCGACCTCGATCTGCGGCACACCACGCGGCGCCGGCGGGATGCCCGTCAGCTGGAACTTGCCCAGGGTGTTGTTGTACTGGGCCATCTCCCGCTCGCCCTGCAGGACGTGGATCTCGACCTGCGGCTGGCTGTCGGCCGCCGTGGTGAAGATCTCCGACTTGCGGGTCGGGATCGTGGTGTTGCGCTCGATCAGGGTCGTCATGACCCCGCCCTTGGTCTCGATGCCGAGCGACAGCGGGGTGACGTCGAGCAGGACGACGCCGCCGCCGACCTCCTTGTTGATGATGCCTGCCTGCAGCACGGCACCGGTGGCGACGACCTCGTCGGGGTTGACGCCCTGGTGCGGGTCCTTGCCGCCGGTCAGCTCGCGGACGAGCTCGAGCACGGCGGGCATGCGGGTGGAACCACCGACGAGGATGACGTAGTCGATGTCGGCAGCGGTGATGCCAGCGTCCTTGATGGCCTGCTCGAACGGCGACCGGGTGCGGTTCAGCAGGTCAGCGGTCATCTTCTGGAACTGCGCCCGGGTGAGGGTCTGCTCCAGGTGCAGCGGCTGCCCGTCGCGGGCGGTGATGAAGGGCAGGTTGATCTGCGTGTCCTGGGTGGTGGACAGCTCCTTCTTGGCCTTCTCTGCCGCTTCCTTGAGGCGCTGGATGGCCATCTTGTCCTGCGACAGGTCGATGCCGTAGTTGTTCTTGAACTCCGTCACCATCCAGTCCATGACGGCCTGGTCCCAGTCGTCGCCACCCAGGCGGGTGTCACCGCTGGTGGACTTGACCTCGAAGTAGCCCTCCTCGATGTCGAGGACCGACACGTCGAAGGTGCCGCCGCCGAGGTCGTAGACCAGCACGGTCTGTTCCTCGTCGCGCTCGAGGCCGTAGGCCAGCGCCGCCGCGGTGGGCTCGTTGATGATGCGCAGGACGTTGAGGCCTGCGATCTCGCCGGCCTCCTTGGTGGCCTGGCGCTCGGCGTCACCGAAGTACGCCGGGACGGTGATGACCGCGTCGGTCACGTCCTCGCCCAGGTACGCCTCGGCGTCACGCTTCAGCTTCATCAGGATGCGCGCGGAGATCTCCTGCGCGGTGTAGGACTTCCCGTCCACCTCAGTCGACCAGTCAGTGCCCATGTGGCGCTTGACGGACGTGAGGGTCCGGTCGGGGTTGGTCACGGCCTGGCGCTTGGCGACCTCGCCCACCAGCGCCTCGCCACCCTTGGAGAAGCCGACGACCGACGGGGTCGTCCGTGCGCCTTCTGCGTTGGCGATGACGGTGGGTTCACCACCCTCCAGGACCGCGACGACCGAGTTGGTCGTCCCCAGGTCGATGCCGACAGCCTTGCCCATGTCTGTACTCCTGTGTGTTGATCGGTTCAGGTTGATCTCGAGCGACAGCCTATCGACGCGCCGCAACTGCTGCAAAGAAATCTGAGTGCATAGGACTCAGGTTTGACGGGAGTCTCGTCCCGCGCAGTTGTGACGGGAGGACAACACCTTCGACTTGCCCCTCCCGCCCCCGCCAGCGGTGGTGCAGAATCCGCCTCCATGCGCTCGTTGTCCTCGTCTCGATTCCGTCTGCTGGTCGGCATGGTGCTGTTGGCGCTGGTCGCGGCCGCGTGCACGGGCGGGGACGACGACCCGGTTCCGGACCCGTCGGCCAGCGAGGGGGCTGCGCCCGGGGGCGAGGAGTCGGCCGAGCTGGAGATCCCGGTCCTCGAGGGCGCCGAGATCGACGTCGAACCGGCCATCATCGACGCGGTCACCACCTGGATCGACGAGGAGTCCGGGCTGACGGAGATGCTCAAGGAGGAGCTGGTGCTGGCGTCGGCCTCGATGACCCGCGACGTGCACCACCTGACCTACGAGCAGCAGCACGGCGGCGTCGCCGTCCGTGGCGCCCAGCTGGTCGTGCACGTCCGTGACACCGGTGAGGTGCTGGCGGCCAGCCAGTCGCTGTCCACCACGCTGCCCGGCGAGGGCACCACGGAGGAGCTGACCCAGGACGAGGCTCGGGAGATCGCCGTGAAGGCCATCACCGGCACGATCATCGGTGAGCCCGAGGTGCTCTCGACCTGGCTGGAGGACGGCCCCGAGCTGCGGCTCGGCTGGGAGGTGCGCATCAGCACCGAGGAGCGGGTCGACTACTCCGTCGTCGTCGACGCCACGACCGGTGACGTGCTCAGCGTCGACCAGCTGTCCTCGACCCAGCAGTCGGACGCATCCGGTGAGGGGTCGGCGGTCGACGGTGCGGAGGTGGCACAAGCGGGGGGTTGTGCCGCCCCTGCACCGCCGAGCGCCTGCATCTTCGTCGTCGACCCGATCTTCGCGGCAGGGACGCCCGCCATCACCGCTGCGGAGGCCAACCGGACCCTGGTCGGGGTGCCGCTGGCGAACCTGACCGATCCGACGGACGGCAACCTGGTGGGTCGCTACGTGCAGGTCTTTCCGGACGTGCGCCCCGACTACATCGATCCCGACAACGTCTTCGGGGAGGGCGGTCGGGGTGGTCAGGACCCCACGTTCGAGGGCGGGATGGTCTACTACTGGATCGACTACACCCAGCAGCTGATGCAGTCGTTGGGCTACGACTACCACGGCGACGATCCGGTCGATGTCATCCCGATCGACCCCACGTTCACCGACAACGCCGCCTACCTGCCGATCTTCGACCTCATCGTGATGGGCACCACGAGCAACGGGGCGATCACCCTTGCCGAGGATGCGCAGGTGGTCGTGCACGAGTACGGGCACGCGGTCGTGGAGTCCGTCGTCCCCAACATCCTCGGAGCCGAGGGCGGGGCGTTCAACGAGGGCTTCGCCGACCTCCTGATGATCTTCACGACGCTGGAGTTCCGCAACGGCGACATCGGCTGCCTGTCGGCCTGGTTCGGCCGTGAGCTGGGCCTGCCCGGCGGCTGCATTCGACGGATCGACACCGACAAGATCTATCCCCAGGACCTCCTCGCCGAGGTCCACCTGGACGGCGAGATCTACACCGGCGCGGTGTGGGACGTCTTCACCGCGATGCTGCAGCGCGACGCGGGGCTCGTGCCCGAGGACTGCCAGGACCGGGCGGCCAACCCGTGCGACGCGGTGCGCGACGAGGTGCTGGGCATCCTGCTCGGCAGCCTGCCGTTCCTCACCCCGCAGGTGACGCTCAACGACGCGGCAGCCGCGATGGCGCTGAGCGACGAGATCTTCTACGGCGGACGCAACGCCGACCTGATCAGCCAGGTGATGGGCCAGCACGGCCTGGACACCACCAGCAACCCCAGCGTGATGATGGCCTCGGGGCCCATGGAGCTGATGGCCGAGGAACGGTCAGCGTCCCAGGTCGCGCTCAAGATCATCCACGAGAACCGTGGGGACCTGGCCGTGGAGCTGCAGGTCGTCGACGCCTCGGGCGAACCGTTGTGCCTCTCGACGTTCCTGACGCCGGACACGGCCGACACCGCCGACAACGTGACCGGCCGCTACGACCTGGCGGGGTCGACCTGCGAGGCGTTCCTGCCGCCCGGCCCGAACCAGGTGTTCCAGCTCGTGGTCGTCGACATCGCCGCCGGCGCGCTCGGCGAGCTGTTCCAGTTCAACGTCTTCCACGATGGCGTTGAGTACCGGGCCAGCGGGCTGCCACAGGCCATCCCCGACGCCGACGGGCGGGGCATCGTGGTCACCATCC
>JACLAD010016310.1_pt1 | contig 25432 bp, 14 predicted proteins | sample 8027901 | NCBI WGS metagenome assembly JACLAD01 (sample SAMN15725071, study PRJNA655200) | protist metagenome | isolation source: fluorescence activated cell sorting (FACS) single amplified genomes of... | place: Spain: Blaines Bay Microbial Observatory, Mediterranean Sea | collected 2016-07-05 | reverse complement strand
GTTGTTGGGGAAATAACGGAAGATTCTGCATTAGTTCGGCGTTCAAATGGTAAAGCATTTTACAAAGTAGCAATTTATAAACGATCCAGGCAAAATCCTGAAAAAAGAAGTTCAAAACCACCTATATTAGAAACTATAGATGCTAGTAAAATGGAATTTAAAGACATTTGGGAGTTGCGTGTAGCTAGAAATACATTTAACAAATTATTTATGTATAATAAAGCAATGGGATTGGCAAAATGGATTTACTTCGTGCATTGCCAATGGAGTGATGAATGGAAGCATCGTTGTGCAACAATGATACAAACTAAATGGAGAAATTATAAAAATAATTTATTTGCTATTATGCAAAAAGCAATGTTAGCTGAAACATTAAGGAAAAAAAAAGCTGAAGAGGAGAGATTGCGTAAAGAAGCAGAAGATGAAAAGAAACGTATAGCACTTGAAGCATATGTGCGCGAAGTTGGTGTAACACCTGATGGCATTCATTATTTTTTAACGCGTAGGGAAATGAATGCATTTTTGAAAAAGCAAGAAAGGGCGATAGAGCGTTGTAAACGTGCATTTAATAAAATATGGGTAGAAGATAGACGGAAACAATTACGGAAAAGATTAGGTAAATGGAAAGAGGTAGTTGCATATTTCCGTGGACATAAACGATACGATCCAACAGAAGCATATACATTAGCACATATACCAGAAATAAGACGTAAATTATTAAGAGACTTTGTTAGACACCCTGCTTATGGTATTAAAATACGGCCTATGCCATCAACAGGGACGAAACAACGAAAAGACGGTTCATTTAGAATTATTAGTTTAGAACAATTTAAGAAATTTCAACAATCTACATCCGGGCCTATTGATAAAAGTGCATGGTTAATTAAAGGCAGGTTGTTATGTGGTGGATTGCCATTTGGAATGGCACGTAGAAATAGAGAAGGTGTAGGTGGAAAAGGTACATGTGCTGCAGCATTGATGAGTTGGAAACTAGGCGTATACTTTTGTCTATGCACGAAGGAGGAATTGAAACAATGTGGCGAAGCTGGTTTTGAAAGAGATATTAATCGTAAAGCAAAAGATCAAGCAAGAGTCTTTCGAAACAATTTACGAATGAGAGAGGAAAGAATGCCAGTATTAAAAAAAGATTTAGAGGAGATATTATATGCAAAAAAAATGGCATCATTAGAACGCAAACCTGATTTCGATTCTGATATAGAGAATTTACACAAAATGATGGCCAAAGCACAAGAATCTATCGATAGTGCGAAAAATACTATAGAAAAATGGCCAGAATTTCCTGAATATTATTACTATCCAATTGAAGGTGGACGTGAAGGTATGCTATCAATAGAAGATACTATAAAGTTATGTGAACATGTTGAGTTGAAATTGCGAGAAGGGAGCAATGTATACATTTTCAGTGAAGAAGGTCATGGGCGTGCAGGTGTTCTTGGTGCATGTTTGTTAGGGCGTTTATATGGTTATACGCAAGATGAAGCATTACGCCGTATGCAACGTATTCACGATAGTCGACAAGATATGCAATCGAGGATTGGAAAAAGCCAACGTAATCGTATGGCTCCAATACAATGTCCAAGGACAAAGCAACAACGTATGTTGATAAGGGAAGTCTTAGCAAAAAACGATCAAATATATCGTGATATAGCTCGCTGTATGTCACCTAGAGGTAAACAAGCATCTTTAGCATATAAAAAGAACGTAGAACAATCAATGCCCCCATCCATGGGTTCGTTAGGATGGCCAGCACCCGTTCCAGTGAAGCATGAAATATTTACGAAGCCATTGAATAATTTGACTGGATTTATTTATGCCAGTTTGCGTAAATTGAAACGTGGATTTGGGGTGCCAACACAAGAGATGGAGACTCGACCAATATGGTGGGAAGTGAGAGATAAAGAATATAACGATGCTAGGAAGGCAAGATTTTTAGAAATTGAAAAAGCAGCAGCTGGTGCAGTGTTAAGTAGCGGTAGTAAAATTGGTTTACCACCAATGGCATTACCACCAATCGATCGCATTGCACAACGTAAAGAGGCAGAAAGAAGAAGAAAAGCACGGCAAGCTAAAAAAGCGAAAAAAGGAAAGAAAGGAAGTGCTAAGAAGAAAAAGAAACGTAAGAAACGTAAAGAAGAAAAAGATGATGATGAATTATCAACAGATGAAGATGAAGGTCCAGTTGCTGGTGGGTATTTGTTGTAACTGAAGAGGAAGCAGAAATGTGTGTGTAATGGTGTGTGTGTATTTAATCTCTAGCTGCATTTTAGTACTCGTATATAAAAATTACAAAATGATTAATGGCAAAAACCATATGAAATATCATATCATATCATGCCATATATCAATCGTATGCATACCACATCCTCCGTTTTTTATTTTTAATCAATGAATAATAAATCATCGCATTTGGAACCACTATCTGTACCAATCATTTTATTACATTCTTCTAAGTATTCTTGATCGATTTTATCATCCGATGTTGCATACCAACTTGTAATTGCATAACGTCGTGGTTTCTTCTTCTTTTTCCCTGAAGATAATTGATTATTTACTTGAGATACTCGATGCCAAACATTATGTGGGCGAGATAGAAATAATGTTGCAGAATTAAATTTTGGAATCAATTTTTTACACCATTGTTTCTTATCCATACAAAAAAATTCTAAGTTACCTCCATATTTTTCCTTCCAATGTTTTGATAAGCTAATGACAACTGCTAATGAGCCAGAGTTTTCATCATTGTGGACAGATAAAAAATTACCTTTCTCATACAATGTAATAAAAATATCTGTCAACCCCACTAGCTTACTACGAGCTTTCTGCTGCTTTAACCCCATTATTTTTTCAATTGCAAATCTATTCTGTTTATCTCCAAGAAATTCCCTAACCAATTTGATCAATTCTTTCGATGAATCAGATTTTGGTGATAGCTCAAATTTAGAATATGCAAAATGTTTTTTTCCTGCTAATTCAACTGCTTTTTTGTGACGATTTATTATATTTTCATTTGAACGAATTTTTTGATTCCCACCCCCAGTATTTGACGCATACACCCAACTTTCATATTCATTCTTATTTTTATCGTTAGATGATGAAAAATTTTTGTTGGACAACAACAACAAATCGTTACTATCCATATTATTATATTTCTTTTCAAGCTGTTTATACATATTTATAGCTAATTGCTTCGGCATAAAGTTATTTATCGTAGTTATTTCAATTACTTGTTTTCCTTCCGTATCTATTGATAAATCAAATGTATTTACTTGCCATCGCTTTGGTATAAGTATATTCTCTTTGATTATGAAAAAATTATAATAAATTGATATGCCTATTGCTAAAAGTACACAAAAAAATGACGACTTGGTCGTTGTTGACATTTGCAACTACAATAATATATCATCTAAAGTACACAAAAACATATATCAAAAGCTTTTAGTTGATTTCCACTAGATAATGTAGATATTTTCTTATTATTATTAATATTATTGAATTTAATAATGGTGATAATAATAATATTATTATTATAATATATAGTAGGTATATTATAATATAATATTGTATAGTTGAATTTGAGGGGGGCAAAATTAAAATTATAAAATGTAAAAATATGATGGGGCAATTTAGAAACTCTGTATACATATATATGATATACAAAACTTTATAAAAAGACATTAAAATCAATTCAAAATTATTTTGCAAATGCTTATAAAGCTTAGCTATTATTACTAAAAAGTAATGACAGGAATAACAATTAAATTATCTACTGCCATTCATTCAAATGCATTAATATTATTTCGCCATGCATTAGGACTTATTATAATATGTAGAGGTATAACAATGTTGACATACAATACACCAATGTTAATATCTAACGAAAGAATATTTGATACTTCTTCTGCACATACCTACTGGCTGGAACATGCACCCAAAATGAACATATTTTTAATGTCGAATCATGCAGAATGGGCAGGTATTTTGATTCTTTTATATACATATTTTGCATTTCATTTATTTTTATCCGGTCGACGCCCTGATTTTACAGTGTGTTGTTATTTATTTTTATTTAATGCTAGTTTAAACGCACAATTGCACAATTGTATCTCAACGGGTGACTCAATTTTATCCATGTTAATACTGTTCAATTTGTTCCTACCTTGCATAGATGAAAATGAGAGCACTACCAAAAATGAGCAAAGGATAAAAGTATACCAAACACCAGCAACACTAGCAGTTTATGTTGCTACGATTGCTATGTATGTTGCTTCTGGATTTCATAAATTATATGATGAAACATGGATGACTAGAAATGCAATGCAAGAGACTTTATTACGTATATATGGTAGTGAATTTGGTGAATATATTGCTTTGAACTCTCCTTCAATCTGTATGGTATTACAACATTCCACGTTTTTCATCGAATTATTTTTGCCATTTGCTTTGGTAGTTGAGCAAACCAAATTGATTGCAGCGCTTGTCTTATTTTCATTTCATCTTGGGATCAATTTCGCAATGGAAATTGGTCTTTTTCCATATTATAATATGTGTCTTTTATTACTTTTTCTTCCACCATTTTTTTCGTCTTATATTCATCACAATGATAACCAGAAAGATAGCAATGTTTTACTCCACGAGGATACGGAAGTAGATGAAAAACAAGAAGAAGTTGTGGAAGAAGAAAACATGTTGTTGTTAAAGAAAAAGAGCAATTCCAAAAGAAAAAATACGAGAAGGAAACGTTCGAAAACTCCATTAAGAGCTGCTGTCAATACGCCAAGTGCAGAAGATAAAAAAAGTCCACTTTTGTCTGTATCTAAAACAAAAAGTAACAAACGATCAAAAACACCTCAAAGAAATATTTTACTAAGAGAAGATACATCAAAAGAAAAACCTCGCGTACAAGAAGAAACAAATCCAAAATATCAACCCCCTGTAGTCGATGGTATTACAAAGAAAAAAAAAGTGAAACGAAAAAGTATATTCTTTTACACTGTACTTCCATTCATTTATGCATTTACTTTTGTATTTGCTGCGTATGATGATTTTTTCAGGGAAAAAATAACTACTACTTCTTATTTAAGCGAACAAAAAAGTGCATTTTATTATAAGCCAGCATGGAAAATTCCATTGCGTAGATTGGCATCTCTTCTGGATATTCCATCCTATTGGGGTGTTTTTACCTGGAATCCTGATGTTGAAGACAACCGACCGTATCGTATATGGTGGGTCATTCCTGCAAAAGTATGTGCTACAAGACAAAGAAATTTAAAAATTGATCCATATTATGGACAAGCTACCATTTGTGACTGGGTAGATTTAAAACTTGGACTTGGAAAAGGTATATTTCGAGAAAATGTCTTTAAATCTTTTACATCCTTGCTTCCAGTTAAAACGACAAATTATATTGATGAATCGTTGATATCGTCTATATATAACTTTTTAGAAGATGATGATGAAGAACAAAGCAATGGTAATGATAAAAATCCTTACAATAATTATTGGGAAGGTCGTCATGTCCCTCAGCCATACGGAATGAAATTACCATATCCTAATTTTTACGAGTTAGGAAAAGATGGTAACAATCAATTAGTCAGTAGTTACATGTCCAATAATTGGCATCAATTTGTATCGGAATATGCACACAATTCTCCACATTCAACTAGATTTGCAAGATATTTATGCAATCGATGGAATGGAACTGCAACACTTAATGATGGGAATGGGTACCGCTATAGTATGAATAAAATAAGGTTTGTAAAACAATGGCGTTTGGTGAAATTTGATAAAGATTACAATTATATCAAAGCAGATATTCCATGTGAAGATGTACATGGAAATGTAGTATGGGAATTCGATTGTCAACAAAATGAATTTAGCACTAATGATAATAATGATGATGATTCGTCAAAGAGCGATTCATGGTCGGGTAAATGTTATGATGCTTTAGAAAAAGACGACGATTATTATTGATTTTACAAAGAGAGTGTAATACGAAGTACGAAGTATAGAGAGAGAGACTTTAAGTATTTGAACTCTATAGCCCTTATTAGAAATTACGATTAAATAGCAGTTAGTATCGCTCAAAAATTGTTTCTTTTTTTGGTTAGCAATATTCTGAACGTTTGGTTGGATCCTTTACAAATAATGGCTACAGTAAATTCAGTGGTAGTGCTAAAATAATGCACGGTCAAGGTTTGCCATATAAAAACATTCCTCGTTTCTTAGAATTGTTAGGAAAGTCAAGAGGTGTACCAAACCAATATAAACAGGAAATGTTAAGTATCGGTCGATGGGCACAATATACGTCACGTAACGATTTAACAAAACAAACAGTTGAATTTTCCGCTGGTAGCGGGGGTAATTGCAAGGTATTGCAATTTTACATCCGAAACAACCGAGCTGAACAAAAGTTGGATTTATTCATATTGACAGTTGAAAATTCATTTAAATTAGCACCAGATGTGTTTGTCATCTTAGAAGAAACAAGTCAATTTTGGGGTATGAAATCAAGTGCTAATATACGTTTTGAAAAACGCCCAGCAAGTTTAAAACCAGATCAAATTAAATTTGTTAGTGATTATTTTTCATTAATTGCTTTGGAAGAATTAGCTGATTTTCTTAATGTAGAAAATGGTAAACCAAATATGAAACCAAAAGCCGGTGGTTCAAACATGGATACAATGTGGGATAATGCAGATCTTTTTACTACTAAATCAAAACCTACAAGTAAATGGGTAAATAATATGTTGGATCCTGATTTCTTTCGTGAGGCTTCGATGCGTAACTCACGAATGGTATGGAGGGGAAATAAGGCAAAAAAATATCATCATTCTCCAAAATTAACAAATAGAGAGACCTCTCCAACACATTTTGTTGATCCTGATTTCTTTCACGATTCCATGCAAAAAACGCGAATGGAATGGAGGGCAAATGAGGCAAAACAATATTATCCTGTTCCACAATCGAAACATATAGGTAGTAGAGGGATGCCAAAAAGAAAACGTGTAACACATTTTGTTGATCCTGATTTCTTTCACGAATCCATGCAAAACTCGCGAATGGAATGGAGCGCAAATGAGGCAAAAACATATTATCCTGTTCCACAATCGAAACATATAGTAGGTAGTAGAGGGATGCCAAAAAGAAAACGTTGTTGTGAAGGAATGAGACCTGTATGTATTCAATGCAGACGTCAAATATTGCATGCAAAAGTATTGCGAGTATGTAAGAAAAAATGCAGGAGGAGGCAGTTTCCAATGAACCGATCAATGTGTTTGGAAGATTGTGCTGAAAGGTTGATGAGAAAACTACGTTACCAGAATAGAAGAAGCGCGAACTTTTATTTATAGTTTTTTATGATCGTAAACGAAAATATACGCGCGAGAACATTAAAAAACAAGAAAAAATAAAAAAAATTACGTACGAACTTCGTTTTTAACTCTCGTCGTACACTTTTTTTTAATCAATATTGCTTTTCTTACTAGATGAGACACATGGCCATGGAACTAACATACTGACTTCTTGTTGATATTGCTTATACAATTGAACTCTTTCTTTTGGCCATTCCCTTAACATTTTACTTTCTGTCATCGATGTAACTGTTAATAAACATGCTGTATTCATTACAGTACCAATGATCATCCAACCACTTCCATTCAAAAAAGCAAAGCTTGAATATAACGTCCAAAATGATATTTCACCAAAATAATTTGGGTGCCTACTATATTTCCACAAACCATTTCTTAAAATTGGTATTTTCTTTCGGCCGTTTTTAACTCGTTTTTTATTTTCCATCATAAATGTTTGTAATGTTGTATCTGATGATTCTGCAATTAATATTGCTGAGATACATAAGATGAAAAATATATAATTCATGTAATCATTCGATAATATATCAGTAGTAGAAGCTGAGGATGTTGGTATATGCACAGCACATAATGGCAACGATACACCAACTAATAAAGGTTGTTGTGCAATTCCAACAGCAAAGAAGGATAAAATATACCACCAATTTCCAAAATCCTCAGCCATTTTTGTATATCGCCAATCTTCCCTTTCTCCAAATTTAAAATTTTCACGTCGAAAATATGAATATGTTAATCGAAATGCCCATACATAAACTAATATCATTGCTAAATTGGCTTGTAATGATGGGTTTGGATCAGCAAGCGGATGTTGTCGATAAAAATGTCCAATTAATACTGGTAAAATAGTCCAGTAGGGATCTATTAACCAAAAAGTATGTTGTATTAAACCTATTATCCAAAATAATATAGAAACATTTAAAAAAAATAAAATATTCACAGTTAATATTGGATTGCCTAAATATGTTTTGCATATACTGCCTGTATCTTGACTGTTCATAATTGATACCATATTGTCTTTGAATTCATTTAACGTAGTATATGATTTCAACATGTTTTCATCATGTATTTTATCAATACATTGTTGATTCATGTATTGAATTAACAATATAGATGGTAACATAACAGTTAATGTTAATATACCATTTGTAATATTTTGACATGATAAATGTTTATGTGATTTATATGCTCCCCAGACCATGATGTAATATAATAATATCGGATATATAAGGTATTGAATATAGAATATATAGGATGTTGAGGAAGACTTGTTGACTTTATTGTTTGTATCTTATATTCTATTCTATTATGATGCGTTACAACTTCTTTGGACACCATAGATCTTCCAGGTTCAAATCTACTATCACCTGTTCGATCGAATCGAACAACATATTCGTCTATTTGCACAGAGTTGCATTCTGGCATTTTTTCGTCGGCGAAATTGGGTAAAATAGTAGTAGGTGGCTTTTGCCTGAAACAATAACAAAATCGATAACATCTCAGAGTTTTAATCCAAAAATAAAATCATCGACTAAATATACTTACAATACATATACCGATATAGTCATCATTAATTATATACCTACCGTATCGGATATTATTACTCCAATAAATTCACTCTAAATATAATAGTCAGTTTGGTAACTAAAGACATTTTAAAAACCCGTATATTATTATTATTAGACAGACGTCTATTTATTCTAGTCTGGCAGTCGTCTAAGGTCTTTCCTTCGACTTAAACCAGCAAAAAGAAACTGATGTAGGAACAACAAAAAAAACGGGGGGGTTATAATAGTATACTGGTATACACTGTCATATAATACTACTGTCCTGTAGGTTGGGAAAACATATACATAGATATACTATTCTGTATAATCTGTGCGTGTGCTTCGTCTGGGGAGAATAAGAAATATTGAGACAGACAGTTGTAAACCATTTAGTATGTTAATACATATACAGTAATATATACATATATATATATACATACATATATTTCTTTATATTCATTTCCTACTTATACCTTGAAGAAATGATGATGAAAGTAAATATTCGTACAATAGTTACATTAGTTGTAACATTTTCTGCATGTATTATTTCGCAGGATAATGTTGCTACTGCAATTAATATTCGTGGTGGTGATGATGGACTTCCTCCAGTAACCACGTTGCCAAAGTGGTGCCCCGAACCGTCCAGATTATTCATATCAAAACACCCTGATTATGATAAATGTAATGGAAAATTACGTAAAACGCTGTTGATGGAATTGACAAAAGATATGGACACTGCATGTGACCATGACTTTCAAGACTTACAAAGAGAAATCAAACAAGATCCAAGGTGCAAAAAAATCTTCAACGATCACGGCTTTGGGGAACTCGGGCCAAAGGAGAATTTGGAAGAAACTGATACAAATGGAAACATTCAATATCACTGGAAAACAAAACCCTCAGATGAAGATATAAAATATTACAAAGAACATTGCGATGAAGTAAGAAACCCAACAGATAAGTCTTTAAAAAAATATTACAGTGCAGACTTAAAATCACAAGCACCATCAAAATTCAAAAAGTCTGGACATGATTGGGAAACCATAGTTGGTTTTTGGCAAAATATTCAACAAACAAAAGATGGCAAAAGTGATTTACTTGATCGTGAGAAACATAAATTGGATACAAAGAAATGGACTCCATGTTTTAACTTCCGATGGATAGTTTGTGGAGCAGCGGGAAAATTACCAAGACAACGTGACGCAACCAATCCCGGGTTACTTAAAGTAGTAACAACTGATAGTCAATTAGAACAAATGGTTGACGATGGTGAGGAAAGAGTCACATTATTTGAAGTTTGTGCCCTAAAAGTGATGTGCCCGGTACTAAATGATAAGAAGGCATTTACAGAAGAAAAAGCAAAACACAAACAACCAAAAAACCACGCCGAAAATGGTTGGTATCGTTTCAAATGTGATTTTGATAAACAGTCATTGAAAAGAATGGCAGAAAAATGAGGTAAAAAAGCAACATATAAAGGCATAATCAAGAGTTTTCTGCTAAATATTTTTTAAATATTATATTGTATAGTAAGGATAGTATTTTTAGCATGCAATAGCACTAGTAGTGTTAAGTACGGTCTATATAGGAAAAACGAGGAAGGTAACGAAAATTAACGGGGTGTAAAAAAATTTAATTTATAATAATTTAAATTACCAGGAGGTATAGTAATATAAATAGTTGTTTAAAGTTACAAACGCCGTGGAAGGCGAGGACCCCTGCCCAAATTTATGTTAAAAGTATAATTTGCTTGATCAGGAAATTTAAGGAGGAATTTAAGAGATGAAATGAATATTTACCAAAATTTTGACTGCTGGGAGAGATTTTGCACATTTCATTTCTTTATTTCATTTTCGATTTCCTTGATTTATAATTTGTGTCGAAGAAAACATCCTTTTTCGTCGATTTATCCTACTACACACACATATTGAGTTAATTTTTAAAGTATTGTAGTGTCTAAGTATATTGTTAGATAGGATATTTATTGATAGGTTATTCATATTTGTAGTGTTCAAGTAAGTTGTTAAAAAATCAAAGAAATGTGATAAAAAATTCTCTCCTCACCTCTCCAACTGGGCTCACCTCTATACTACTGTATTTTACCGAAATATGATATAGATTGTTATACTCGGTAGAATATTAATATTGGTTCCATTTCCTACGTTCACAAGCCTATTGCCTGCTAAACCGCATCTACTGAATTTCCATGCCTTTACATCAAAGTATGCTATATACATGCTAAAAATAAATTCGGCCACCTTTTTGATAAAAAAAATGGCCACCTTTTTGATAAAAAATGGAGACATCCTTTTACGCCTACACAGGTACTCAGTGAGGCAAAATCCTACTTAAAAACATTTTGATAGGAAAAAAGACTAGTGAGTAAAGTTAATTAATCTTTACCTACCCTTTGATGTGTCACTGTACCCTTATAATAAAATAGATATATAACATAAAATAACACTATAAAAACTTGTACATATATAATATATTCTAAGATAAACATTATTCCTTATTTTTTATATAATTTATTTCCTTTAATTTATTTCCTTTGAAACCCCTACACATCAGGGCAGGGAATTTATTTTAGAGCGGATCTATTTTCTTTGAAAAGTCTACCCAGGTAGGACCTAGATTAGAGCGGATGATCCTCTCTAATTTAATTTGCAAATAAATATAATTTGGACGGCCAACTTTAACTTCTTTCTACTATTATATCTATAAAAGAAGATAGTATACATTATACAAAAGTAAAAGTAAAGTCTGTAAAGTTTTAATAGACTTTAGACTTTCTTCTTAGTTATATAGAGTTACGTAGTCATATTTAGCTACTATTTTGTTTTATCACAACATATATCTGCAAGTATTGTATAATATTAAATTATAGTGATAATATCGAAACAATTCATAATATACAAAAGTACACAAAGTTATGGAAATGTCTACGAATGGTAAAAGCAATAACAAAGAAACCCAACAATTATATGCAGTATATGATAAAAATAAAGATGGAAATATTGATGGAGAAGAGTTAAATCGACTTATAAACGATATGTCAAACACAAGAAATCAATTATACTTATTTCGTACTGCATTTTATATAAGTATGTCAATTACAATAGTTTTACTAACAACATTAATTGTGCTTGTCACCATTATGCTTCCAAATACACAAAATAAAGTTTTAGTCCATAACGGGGAAGCTGTTGTGGCAACAAATAAACATCCTGTTGGTAATGTAAGTTTGATTGATAATACTATTGGTAACCGTCGTAGGTTAAGTGTTAACGGGATAGCAACGGTATCGTGCAAACGTATGCATCAAATTACAATAACAGGAAATGGTCAAAATATTGTTGTTGATGAATATACATTCCAATTACCATTAAGTTCTTCGCAATATGGAAAGACACGTATTATGAAAGCACGGTATAATGAATTTACATATAGTGCTACGGAATTGTCCATTCCAAATGTTCCAATTGTTTCTCCAAAAAACCAAACACTTATTACAATAGTAGATGTTACATGCACTTTGGAAGATGGCAAATGTGTGGATAGTAAAGATGATTGTATTGTAAATATAAATTCAATCATGCAAAGTGTTAGTAGTAGGAGGAGAAGGCTGTTTCAAGTTGGTGGTGGAAGAAAATTGTTGAACAAAAGAAGAAGACGAAACTTACTGCAGGATAGAAGAGGAAAATGCTAAAAACAATACGTATGATATCAAATCATGCGAAATGTGGATGATATCATGCGAAATGCGAAGCGTTCTCGTGTTCTCGTGCAATATTTGATAATGATTAAAATCTAAGTTATCATATATATACGAAGCGTATCAATTTTATTTATATGACATATGACATTATACCATATAATATACCAGATCAGTGGTGGTAATTGCCAGGATTGGTAATCTAAATCCTTGTAAATAAGACGGATGAAACGATGAAACTCTCCCCAAAACAGGCGGGTTCTAATTAGTACAGAGTTAGTATACTATAGATATTTGATTGGTATATATTTGGAGATAATTAATTCATAAAATCCAAAAATGACCAATGGTAATTGGATGAAAATATCTAGAATATCCGATTTTTTATATATACCTATCAAATATATATTTATAGTATACTAACTCTGTACTAATTAGAACCCGCCTGTTTTGGGGAGAGTTTCATCCGTCTTATTTTAATTTACAAGGAATAGGCCGACAAAGGAAAATTGATCGATGATTTTTTTAACTTTTTCTAATAAATAATATAATTATTTAATATAATAATAAATATAATTAATATAAATATATCATTATTATTAGTAATTATTGAAAACAATATATATATTTTAATATAATTAATATATCTCTCTCTCTCTCTCTCTCTCTCTCTCTCTCTTCTATATTGATAGTAAAAGGAAATATTGATACGTTTTGTTATTTTAATAAATAAATATTATTATATATACATGTATACACAAATATTTTACAAATTTAGTTGAAAATTCTGCAAACAATGGGAGTATTATCATATCAACAATATGGTTTGATTTTTTTTATGTTCATCATGTTCATATTCATGATGGATGAATATGTATTAGCAAATGTTGTAAAACGAAGAAATATTAAAATTGATGGGCAACAATTTATTGATGCCCATACAAATGAACCGATTGTATTGGGAGGTCCAAATGTAGTTGTAAAAGGTCCGCCATATTTACCAAGTGTTAGTGGAAATACAATTTGCAATGATATTGTTGATTCATATTGTTCAGGACACGGTAATTGTACTACATGCTCTACTTTCAACCAAGCTGATGTGGATCATATAAAATCACGTGGATGGAATTTTATACGCTTAGGTGTTGTATGGGCTGGCGCACAAACTAAAGATGGGGATTCCCTTGATCCTAATTTCGTCAAACGATTACATGCTGTTTTAAATTTAACAGATAAAAATGGATTGCATGTAATGTTGGATAATCATGGCGATATGACTGGAACATTGGGATGTGGAAATGGTGTACCAGCTTGGTTTCAATTAAAAGCACCTGGTGTGAAAGAAATTGTTGGAAAACCCTTAGAAGCTGGCTTGCCTTATAGTTTAATTTCTTCATTAAATGTTAAAAAATTATCAGGCTACAGTCACTGCGATGACAATGAAACGATGTGGTCAAAATATGCTGGTGATCCAAACTATAACATGTTAAATGAATGTTGCGTTGCAATTAATAGTGGTAATCCAGGTGCAACTGGTTATACAACACTTTCCCAAAAGACGATGGATTATATGATTAACCCAGGAGAAGGACGAGATTCCTTTGTTAAATTTTGGAAATTAATGGCACAAGCAGTTGCATCGCATCCATCTGCATCATTTTTCGAATTGGATAATGAACCAATGTCCATTCATCGTGAGAGATATTTTGATACATGGAAAGCTGCTGCAGATGCTATTCATGAAGTTATCCCTGATGCATCTGTTTCCATTTGTGATATTGGTGAAGCGTCTTTATTACCATCATGGTTACCGAAATTTGCAGCTGATTTTATTATTTCAAAGGATACACTTGATTGGATTTTATCTGGAAAAGCAAATGTATTTTATGCATGGCATTATGGCAATGAACCGACAAATATTGAAAACATGCAAGCGATTTCAAAAAAATGGAACATACCAACATTTGCAACGGAAACAGGTTGTGGTCAATTTGAAGCTGCTAGGCAAGCAAATATATCCCATTCCTATTGGCATTACTCTGCATATTGTAACTTTCCAAATCGTGGTTACTTTTCCACTAAAAGCATTGATGATGCGTTTGGTTCGTGTATTTTGGGGTGGGGTAGTGGAAGTAGTTCGAAATGTCCATAAATGAAAAAGAAGGTGTGTGAGCGCGGGGTGTAGATAAAAAATACAAAAAAAAAGGGGGAAAGGGTTAGCCCAGCATGATGAGATAAAAAGAAGTATAATGTGTGGGAGATCTTTTATTAATTTTTTTGTTACGTATATATTATAAAATGTTCTCTTACTCGTATATATTTTTTTATATTTTTAAATACTCACCACACGTCGTGTCGTAAAAAAATATTTAATATATTTTTATTTTAAATGATAGCACATTATGTGTACGAGTATTTTTTAAAATATCATAATATTATCAAAACATTTCAACATCATTTTCATCTTCCCAAATTAAATTATACGTTCCATCTTTCACTTTAAATCGTGTTGTTGGATCAGGCCATTTGCCTTTTAAAAAATGTTCTGGTCGTCCCATTGGAATAATAACATCTTGATCATGTTTATTTGCTTTAATGTCTAATATTTCACCACGTTTAATATTCTTGGACAATGTCCATTTCTCATTCATTTTCATACCACCACTGCCATTGTTATTCTTATTATTTAATAATAACTTTGATGTAAATTCATTTATTTCATCATCTGTTAAATAATGACAATTAGGTTCCAATGGTTTTTTTGTTTCCCAACTAACGACAAATGTTATACGTATTTCATCTTCTTTTAATGGATTTGCACTTAATTTTTGCAAAGCACCATGATTTAAATCACCACGATTGATCATATGTTTGTTTTTTTTTGGATAAACGATAAATGTATTTGTTGGTGTTTGTGGTACTTCTACATTTCCATTTTGTGTGACGGTTTGATTGAAAATAATAGTTGGTGCACCTGCGTTGGATAAATAAGTAACAGTTGCAAATTGTGGAAACCGCATGATCATATGATCCGATGCTAATCCTTCATCTTTGTCGTAATGAAACGATACGTCTTCATTACTAGGGCGATATTGTACCCAATATTTTCCACCAACGATTTGTTTTCTACGTTCACGCATTTTAATATTAGATTCGGATTCATATGAATTAGCATATAATAAATCAAATAATAAATTGACAGCATGTTCAATACCAAACCTTGGTTTTGGTGCACCAACACCCATTGGCATCCAAAATGTTTGCCGTTTGTTGTTACTCAAAAGCCTACTCCTTCCAACTTTATCCAATTCAGGCGCTTCTTTGATCAATTGTTCTAACAATTCCTCGGAAAAAACATCTTCATACGTACGTACCAATGCATCAGCACTACCATATAATGCACCTGGTAATGGTTCACGTGGTGCATTTGGTGATCCTAACGTAGGTTGATGAAAGACAACATCAAATTCAACATCATCATCCTCTTTTGTTGTATCTGCCCCATAACAACTGTTATTATTATTGATAAGACATAAACTGATATATATTGTTATTACTATTATTGGATTCATCATGGTTTCAATGTTCGTCTGTCTTTTATTTTGTTAATTGTACTTTGTATATGTTTTCGTATAATAATTCATATATAATTCATAATATAATACACACAGAATCTATATTATTATTATATTATTTATTATTATTTTTATTTTGGAGGTAAAAAAAAATAATCCAAATCCGTACGTGAATTTGATGGATATTAATGAACGCTGTGTCTATAGTAAATATAGAACCCTCATTGAAACATGAAAATAATGGACACATTTATTATTCAGAAAATGAAGGCGATTCAAATTACCTGGAATTGTGTACGGTTCTTTTAAACGATACTGCGACAATTCTGAACGAGTTGCTTTTTCATTTTGATTATGATTGCATTCCATATATAAAAATAAAACTTGTATGATGTCTGCCACCATGCGTTGGAAACCACCAACCTAATCGAAGCATAGCTGCAATATTCAATGATGATGACCGTCGGCGCTTTGTTTTTTTGTTTGAACTATTCTCTCGATTCTCTTGCAAGCGCTTGCGGTGCACTTCTGTCATATTGTACTTCCTTTGCTTTTTTCGCAGTGGAGTAGGCGAAACAGGTGCCATAATTTGCTCAATTTCCAATAAATTTTGATTTACTTCAGCTGGGGATAATTGTCATCTGTGAACCACAATAAATGTTCATTTGGTGCCACTATCACTACTGTTGCTGCTATTACCAGTTCTAGATGGATCTCACCATGGAACACCATCAGCAAACTGGTGAATATTTATTTTTTCATATTCTTTTAATAATCTTAATTTTGCATATCTTGCTTGGTTTTGAATTGTGCATTGCAGACAATTGGCTTTCATCACTTCAAATTTTTCAAAAAAGTTCACCATATTCACCACTTTGTATTATTTTTAATATTTCTCCAGGTGCTATATTCAAAGGAACTAATTTATCAACAACAATTGTTAGTGATGGCCAAATTGGCACAGTACTAAAATACATCAATCTTGATAAACGTAAAATCAATCAAAATCGCCAATTAAAAAACATGAAATTGGTTGTATCTCAAGAACTTGATTCAATTGGTTCTTTGCATATATTAAAAATAATAAAACGTGACTATATACCAAAATTTAATATTCCATATTGTGTTTGCACGCATGATGAATGCTGTGGTTCTTTATCACTTGCAGTGAAGAAGATTTCAACCTAATTGGATAACACAATGTAATGGTATCACTGATTTGGAGTATATGACTGTGGATGAAAAAATAAAACAAGTTGTTATGTTAGGTACACAATCCAATTACAGAAATGTAAATTCATATGGTGGTTTAGATACATTGAATTATAACATTAAGTATCAAAAATAATAATATCTATATTAAATATTTAATACACTCTGATATACAATTTTTTACACTATATCTGCTTTTTACTTTTTATACAGTGCCATGGACTGCTATTCCTGATCAATCCTGATCAATCCTGATCGATGAAATTTAAGGTCAGTTTCTATTTTGTGTACATTTATTATACTATCAATAAGTTATAGTGTAACAAGTGAAAGAAATTTAAAACCCGGGCCAGATTTAGATTATTATTATTGCACGACGATTGTTGTTGTTGTACAAAATTTAATAAAAAAAAATTCAAAAAAAAAAATAAAATTCAAAAATAATAAAATATGTTTGTACATGGTGTGATCGGTGTTGAACAGAAAGCACATTAAGTATATCATCATTTTATACACATCATATCTACATATATATATAGAGAGAGAGGAACCACATCCATGTCATTTACCCACCATTCACGTACAGCTTGGGGTATTGATGCATATTCAGATGCAGATATGAGATATCCAGGACATCATCCTTTAACATCTCAACGGGTATCACCACAACGAAATTATCAAAATAATAATTTTTTGATGTCACGTCGTCCAGCAACAGCTGGTGGAACAAGAAGAAATCATTATGCGCAACAGCAACAACAACAACAACAACAACAACGGTATATTGCAAGGCAACAACAGCAACGAATCATTAAACCGCCAGTAAAAAAATTGCATATTCATCTTCATGAAATGCAAGCATCATTACAAGAAATGGAAAGACGGTTTCATAGTGTTCGCCATACACTTCGACCATCACAACAACAAGCATGGATAGACAAAATTAAATTAGTACGTACGGAACGTGATATGATATATTTAGAAATGCAAGCACAAGCAACTTTAGGATTAGGTCCAGTACCTGGAATTCCAACAACTGGTCGAAACAATGTTCCAAATATTAACCAACTGAGAAATCCGAATAGTCAAAATTATAAATTAACGTCACAAGTACAAATTCAAAAGGAACTAGCAAAAAATCCACCACTTCGTTATGAATCGAATCCAAGAAATATGGGTGGGCCATTACCATATTCAAGCATTCATCCATCAAATGTGAATACAATTCAATCCCATTTTGATTTTAATGCTGTGAAGGAGGATTTAAAAATACCAGAACGTCGACCTAGTACTGCACCTGCAGATGGTAGAAGAAATGGTGATGATGTAGAAGAAGAAGAAGGAGATGAAGAATCATCAAGTCGAAGTAATAATATTACAGGATCCATACCAGAACAACAATCCTGGACAGATACAAAGCATACGTATAAAAGTGGAATTTACATGTATAATGGTAAAAGTGTTGTAATTGATGGTAAATTTAATAATTATAACAACAATAGTTACAACAGTGGTAATAGAAATGATGCCGCATTAAATCGTCGTAGAAATAGAATTGCGAAAGAACGAGAAGAACAACGTAGAAAATTGTTACAACAACAACGAGAAGAAATATTAAAAGAAGAAAATGGAGAAAAAGATGCATTTTTACAAGTAAAAAAAAAAGAAATTCCAACAAGTACTTATAATAACAGTAGTAGTAGTAGTAGTGCAACATCAAATAATAAGAGTACAAGAAATGAAATTGTTAAACCTGATAATAATAATAATAAAAAAAAGACAAATTTTAAACATGATGTTGTTGATATAGGTGAACTGATGCAAATTAAAAGTATTAAATCATATAAAAAATTATATGATCCAGATGTTGTTTCTAAATTAGAACGTATTAAAGCGATAGGTGGATATGGTAAACGATCACCTAGTCGAAAGACAGTAGAAAAAGTTGAAGCTGCAAATGCACCAATTGCCAATAGTAATAGTAATAAAAAGATAGATCAAGTTAATGTGGAAATTGATCATGCAAGACAATCATTGAAAGGTTTTAAAATGGAACGTAGTCTTCTACAACAGGAAATGGAAGATGCTACAAAAGAGATAAAAGGTAGTGGTAGTATTGGTGATGGTGAAGAAAACTCTACTCCAGCTGTAAAGTCATCAAAAGTGACTAATATTATTATTAATAATAAAAATAACTACGTAAAAGACAATGAGACAAAAAGTGATGCAAAGAAAAACGATCCAACATTGTTTAATAATAATAATAAGGAGGAGGATAATAACAATAAATTATTAGCTGATGCATTAAAACGCATACAAAATTTAGAATTAGAAGTACAAGAATGGAAACGTGCTGCAAAAGATGCTGCCACAGTCTCACTTTCACAAAGCATTGTTGGTAAAATGAACCTTAGTGATTCCATTGATGATATTGTGAAATTAGATTTACAGCGAGAATTGAAACAAAAGAAACGAAAGAAAGTTTCCATTTCAAAGAGTACAACTAATGATAACGATGCAAATGATAATCCTAACAACATTTTTAATATGAATAATAATAATAATAATGGTACAAACATATCATCACCAAGTAGAGAATTATTAAAGAAAAAACAACGTTTAACGAAAGAGGCAAATAACAAGAATAATGAAATGACAACCATTTTGAAACCATCATCAGTATCGACTAACGAAGAGGATGATACTACTTTATTACAATCATTTGATTTAGTAGAGGAAAATGCAACTGCTACAGCAACAACAACAAAAATAGATGATGATAAGGAGAAATTAGCTTTGTTTGAACAAGATGATGCTTTATTGCGTTCGTTTGATGTCGTAGAAATTTCTGCATTAATGGAACGCGATGGTATAAAATTTGTTGCTGGGATAGAAAAAAATCAACGGACAAGGAAGAGCAATACATTAGCAGATTTTGATATTGTTGAAACTGTATTAGAAAATGTTGTTAAGCAAGTTGTTATTGCTGAAGAGAACGAGGATAGCAGCAGCAACAATATTGATCATTTTGATATTGTAGAAAAGAACAATATTAATTTGATTAAAGCTAAATCTTGAGTGAGGCAGTGTGTATATATATAATAGATTTTAACCATTATTTTAATAAATTATATTCATACACCTTTTATTAAAGTCTGAAAAGGAATTATATATACTCGTATCATATCATTACACACACACACTTTTTTTTTTCTATTATCATGTTCGTACTCTCGTACACTCGTACATAATTGTATATCTCAAATCATATTATATCCCACTGACATACCGTATGTATTAATATCATTCCTTTTCAATGCTTTCTATAATTATTTGATCAATCATCTGCAATAAATGTATCTAAATATACGGACATGGATTCATCCTCATCACCTTGTTTCACACCTGGCATGGATGGATCACTTGGTCCAGTTCCACTTTTATTTTTTGGTGTTTGTTTTGTATTAAATTCAACACCTTTATATTGAAAACCATGTAATAAAATTTGTATATCTAAATGTACAGAACCTTGTGATACAGTATTGAGTTCTAAACGATCGTCGGAGCTTGTAACGATGGATGGGTTTACTAAAGTTGGGTTGCCACCGATAAATGCAGCAGATATTGAATCATACAAGGAACCTTCCGGTCTCCACGTAACACATTCCAAATTATGCATACCAGGTGTAGTTGGTACAAAACAAGAACCATAACCAGCAATTTGGTTTCTACCAAAACCATCTTGTTCCCAAACTTCAATATATAGCCTTGGCCAACCAATTAAGCTAGAACATGCATAAGTAACATCTATTGGATGTGCAAAGACTTGCCCATCGTATTCACTATCTGTTGTTTGTATTCCAAGCTGCGTTTGTCCATCTGGATCGCCATATACTACCGACCAACTCGCTGCTTTTGTTTCTAAACGAAATTTACAAAATAAACGGTTTGCATCAAAACCTGTACAACCTAATATTTGCCCAACAATGGAAAGGGATGGCATTTCTTTTTAAAAAAATTTGTTTACAGAAAGAAAACAAGATAATAATAATAATACTAAAAAAGGAAAATCTCTTCCACTACTTATATTTCACAGAAAGAGACAGAATAGGTATGACTATCCAATTGCATCTATTTTTGATTTTTGATTAGTTGTTTTAGCGTCGAAGAATAACTGAAAATTTTGAAATTTGGCAATAATTGTTACCTTAACCGTGTTTTCGCCGATAATTGTCTTTCTGCAATTATCAAAAGACTGTTGGTCCGTATCCCAAAAGGAATATGTAGTGATTATCGGCATAAACACGGTTAAGGTAACAATAATTAAGAGAGGTGAAAATCTGAGAAAATCTAACATCTACACATAGTCTGCTCGTCAGACTCTTTCGACAATAATAATCTACACACAATATGCTCATCAAAATGCATTAAAGTACCAACATTCCCATTTTTGGATATCCAGTTTTGTATATATCCGAACCATTTTCAAGATCCAAAATACACTATTAAGTTCTATTGAAATGGGGGATCGAATTTATGAAAATTGAAGAAAATAGCAACTCAGCACTCATCGATTTTTTAACTATCAAATGACCCATAATTTATATTATACTTGAAGTCGATATTAGAATACTACTCACCTGATCGGCTGTGCTGTGTCGTTGTGTGAAGGAAAAAGGAAACTTTTTTTGTTGTTTTTGTGAGGAGTTCGAAAATGAGGGGGCGAGACGAAAATAAACACATAACTAATACAGATAGATACACATACATACGTACGTATATTGATAGATACATAGTTAGATAAATCAATAGCTTGTATTATAACAAATCGCTTCAACAAAATACGAAGAAGGATGAAATTTTTAACAAAATTTTACATAATATTGTTTGTATTTGTTATTATTCAACAAACAACAAATGGTATTAAAGTAGAACGTGCTACAAGTAGTTTACGTCGTAATCAACAAAAAAATAGTAGAACTAATAATCAAATTTTAGCACCTGGTGGAAGTGGATCGTTAGCAGCTTTAGCACAATTAGTAGGTCCACCATCAATCGAAGTACCAGCTGGTTATGATCGATTAAGTCGTCCAAATAAAAATAATAAGAAGAAAGCAGATCAAATATCGGTTGGTATTAAATTAAAACGAATTGAAGATATCAACGAAAAAGATAGTGTAGTAGTAATAGATGCAATAGTTGTAACAAAATGGACTGACAACAGACTAGTCGATGTGGTTAAAAATACAAAAAGAATCCTTGCAAAAGATGTATGGGTGCCAGACCTAGCATTTGCAAATCAAGCCAAGGAACCGAATTTCTTTCAATCTGAAATGACGTTGAATAAAAATGGTAATATTGTTCACGAAAGACGTGTTGTTGCAACGATGGAGTTAGACATCGAGTTAGATGCATTTCCATTTGACCATCATGAAATACCTATTATAGTAAATGCATATGGTTATGATTCAAATGAAGTATTGTTAAAACCAAATTTTAATTTAACAACCAATGCAATCAATGATCCAAATTGGTACATAGAAGCGTTCATTGTGCAATCAGACGTTCGAAAGACGGAAATGTCCGATAAACAAAGTGTAGTTGAATGTAATCTAGTAGTTAAACGCAAGATACAAATGATAATGACAACTATCATAGCACCTTTAGTTTTAATAGTTTTATTTAGCTTCTTAGCTTTCTTCGTCCGGGAACGAGATTTTGGATCACGTATTACTATCACTTCAATTGCATTGTTAACTGTAATGACTTTCATGTTTGTATTAAATGCAGAAATGCCAAAAATCTCCTATTTGACATGGATGCATTATTACATGGCATTGAGTTTCGTATTTACATTTATGGTATCTGTACATGTTACCATGGTTGAATTTTTGACAAGCGAAGTAACTAGAAGAAGACATCATCATGTACATGCATATAAAGGCGATGAGGCGCAATTGCATAATGTATGGAAGATAGCAGATGCAAATGGAGATGGTGTATTGAATTTAGAGGAATTTAGAAAATTGATGGAATCTAGTGGTGTAGAATTAGACGATAGTAAAATAAAAGATATGTTCAACACTATCGATACAGATAATTCTGGTGACATTGACTACCTTGAATTTAAAGCATATATAGTAAAATCTAGAATGCAAGAATTTGATGACGATGATCATGAAATAGATAATGAACATCCATTGTTACAAGAAAATTTAAAAGAGTTTAAAAAATTTGTAGAGAAAAAAGATTTAATTGACATACCAGTTGAAAAAGATTTAATGAAGGGCAATACAATGGGTATGGCATTTAAAATGATATGTGGTTATTCAAAAGATAATATAGAAGAAATCGATCGCTCCTGCCGTTGTTGGTTACCATGTATGTTTTTTTTCATTTCCATTATCATGATTTTAATTGAAATGCATAATATTATGTATATCTACAAAGAAAATCCTGAATGGGTGAACATGCATAATGGTCCACGTAATACAATGATCAATACAAAGGAAGATCCATTGAAATTTTTTTAAAACAATATATATATATATATATATATATAAATAACGTAATGATGCACTATTAATATAATATGATACATCATTTACGCTTCCTGGGTTCCTGGGTCCATTTTTATTATATTACTTGGTAATAGCACGTGCAATACTCTTTTTTCTTACTTATACAAATAGTTTGCGATCAACATAGTCCGCTGCACTACACTCAGCCAGCAGGCGGGCAGGCCCAGCAGGCCCAGGGCAGGCCCTGGGCAGGCTTGACGCGGCAAAGTGCCAAAATAAAAAAAACAACCAAAAAAATTGAATTGATGATGAATGGGCATATAATATTATTAATAATAATACATTAACATATAACAAGAACTAAAAACAAAACTAATTATAATATATACTAAAAGAAATTGAACTAGTTCGAGTGTGTAAGAAAAATATATTGTAAACATTATCACATATTATTATTATCGTCCTCGTTTTTATATATACCACTCTCCCTCTCTCTTTCTTTGCGTACTGTGGTAAACCGCGTTTTGATTTGTTCATATATATATATATAAGTAGATTGGTTTGAAAGAAATTTGAAAAAAAAAAAAAGATAAATGAAAAATAATAATACTTTGAATATTAATTTAAATAATAAAAGAAAAACATGGTCAAAAAAAACAGTAATGGTAGTAAAAAGAAGAAATTAGCAGTAGCTGCATCAAACTCATCTTCTTCATCGTTAACACCAGATACCTCGATTTTATTGCGAAAGTTGCAAGAGGAATTGAAAGAACATGAAAAAGTACATAAAATTGATGAAAATGACTTACAAATGTCACAAGCAAATATAAGAAACAATAATGAATCTTGTAAAGCATTATTACGACGAATGAAAACCACGTTGCTTACATTAGTAGAGCAACTATTAAATCCCACTATTACTACAGAGAAAAACATTATGCGTATGTGTAAGATTATTATACATTTAATCCATGGTGACAGCTGTCCCCATACACCAATTATGTTTGGTGGTGGTAGAGCAAAAAGAACAATACCAACTATGTTTAAGTTGATTACATTGTTTGCAAGTCCACATTTTTGTAAAGCATGTCCAATAATGATACGTGCCATTACGGAATTATTCAATTTGATATTAACGAAAGATATGAATTTACCAATATTATTTTTCACTGATTGTGTGCAATTGTTGCATGATTTGCATTTTTTATCTCTAGTACAACGTATAGATTTAAGTAATAATACGACAAGTAATAGTAATGAAGATCTTTCTTCTTTGAATAATAATAACAATGATAACACCAGACCAAATAAACGATTACGGGTATCACGAATTCAAAGTGACTATGCTGAAAAACCAATGATAGAATGTTTTCAACATTCAGCACGCCAAGTTACAAACGAGTTAAATGATGACAATGTATTTTATCCATTGCAAATTAAAATCGATAATCCAGAAGTCTCATCGCATTTACGAAAT
>JACLAD010001436.1_pt1 | contig 25441 bp, 24 predicted proteins | sample 8027901 | NCBI WGS metagenome assembly JACLAD01 (sample SAMN15725071, study PRJNA655200) | protist metagenome | isolation source: fluorescence activated cell sorting (FACS) single amplified genomes of... | place: Spain: Blaines Bay Microbial Observatory, Mediterranean Sea | collected 2016-07-05 | reverse complement strand
AAAGTTGCTATCGTATAATGCCTTCCAAAGGCGGCGGCCAGCTAAATGATGTTCCCGAAAAGCGAAATATAGAGCCCACTGATGTGCTTTTACCTGATGGGTATAAAATAGAAGTCGTCACAGAAGGATTAACTTTTCCCACCGCCGTTACCTTTGATGAGGAAGGAAATACTTATGTTATAGAAGCAGGTTACTCCTATGGAGAAGTTTTTTTAGCTCCAAAATTGCTCAAAATACAGCCTAACGGTTCCACAACTACTCTATACATGGGTCAAAAAAATGGACCCTGGAATGGTATTACCTATAGCAAGGGTTACTTTTATATAGCTGAAGGAGGGCAGGTCGAGGGAGGAAAAATACTCAAAGTTAGTAAAAAAGGTACTTCACAGGTATTGGTAGAGGGCTTACCAAGTCTTGGGGACCACCATACAAATGGCCCGGTCATAAAAGATGGGTATCTGTATTTTGGACAAGGCACAGCAACCAATTCCGGAATAGTGGGTAATGATAATGCCTCTTTTGGCTGGCTCCACCGCTTTCCAGATTTTCACGACATTCCGTGTAAGGATATTACTATAAACGTAATAAACAGTGAGACAAAAAATGTCCTGAGCGAAAATTCCGATGATAAAGCAATTACAGGCCCCTTCCTTCCTTATAATCAAAAAGCCCAACGAAATCAGGTGATAAAGGGAGCAATTCCTTGTACGGGTGCTGTAATGCGGGTGCCAATCAATGGTGGCGATCTTGAGGTGGTAGCCTGGGGGTTCAGAAATCCTTACGGCCTCGCATTAGCCCCAGATGGACAGATCTACGTTACCAATAACTCTTATGATGTTCGGGGCAGCCGGCCCGTTTGGGGAACAGGAGATTTGCTTTTTAAACTAGAGCAGGATGCCTGGTATGGATGGCCAGACTACAATGGAAGTATGTCCATAACCCACCTGGAGGTGCCTGGAGAAGAAGACCCAAAAAAAATACTGGTGAATGATCCCGGTACGCCGCCACAGCCCGTGGCAAGTTTGGGGGTTCACTCCTCCTCCAACGGAATAAGTTTTTCCACAAATGAAGACTTTGGCTTTGAAGGCCAGGCTTTTATAGCCCAGTTTGGCGATATGGCACCCGGAGTAGGAAAGGTGTTGTCGCCCGTAGGATATCGGGTTGTACGTGTAGATGTAGCATCGGGAATAGTTGAGGATTTCGCCACTAATAAAGCGAAAAAGAATGGACCTGCCTCCTGGTTGGAAAAAGGAGGTTTGGAAAGACCGGTGTCAGTGCAGTTCAGTCCCGATGGTACTGCATTGTATGTGACAGATTTTGGAATCCTTGCAACGAGCAAGGAAGGTGCTAACCCTGTTAACAATTCTGGTGTGGTATGGAAAATTACAAGACAAGATTAAAAGGAAGAAATTACAGGTTTATAGCTATAGCGCTTCTATCAGGCATTGCCATTATTAGCTGCTCTGCCCCAAAGACAAAACCTTATGCTGAAGTGGTCACGCTGCCAACAGAGCAGCTTCAAAATGGGAGGATACTATTCAACAATTACTGTGCCTCCTGTCATCCTGGAGCAATGTCGGGTGTGGGGCTGGCTATTATAAATAAACCTTTGCCAAAGGCTCTTATTAAATTTCAGATAAGAAACGGAATTGGTGTTATGCCCGCATTTAATGAAAAACAACTCTCAGATGAACAGGTAGAAAATATCGCAGAATACCTGCGCTACTTGCGTATAAACAGGAACAAAGACTAAATTCTGAGAAGTGAAATTACCAACACTGCATTTTTTCTTTTGTTTTTGTTCTCTGCCAACCTGCAGTTAAATGATCCGGACCCTCTGTTATGGTTTTTCATCCATTTATCTGGTGCAATATTATGCGCTTTTCCGTTTTTTAAAATAAGCTTTGCTGCCTTGTATTGGGTGGCCATGATTTTCTATACAGGTTATGCTGTTTACCTGTTATTCATTTCAGATGGGGTCCTTACCTGGTACAGTGAATATGGTACCGGGAACCTTGCCCAAACTATGAAGGCAGAAAAACAGTACTAGTAATAATAAAGTAGTTGAAGTAAAAGTAAATGCTCGCTACTAAAGAAAAACGATAAAAATTAATTGATAGATATGAGAAAGAATGAAAAAGAAGTATTGGACGGGTACGTAGTGGATATTATTTGTCTTCGGCGTATTTCACCCTCGCAATATACTAATCAAGCAAGTGAGCATTCTACCGCCTGCGCTTTGATGGACCATTGCGTAGAAAGCGGTTATGGATTGATAGGGGAGAATAACGAGCTAAAACTGCTTGATCCCAAAGCTACCCCTCGCATTGTTGCCCTCTTAAAACAAACCGACAAAGACAAAGGTGTACGCCTTCGAGTGGAGCGGGAACAAAATGACCAAGAAATGACGACCACAAAGGTCTCGTTTGCTTAACCCGAAACAGTTAATCTATATGAAAGAAAAAAAGCCTAATCTGACAGAGTACAGGGAAGCAGAGGAGCGTAAACCTCCTTCCGCCAAAGTCATACATGATGCTATTTTTAAAGAAGCAATCTCAGAACTTTCCCGTTCATCCTCGGCATTATTCTGGTCAGGACTTGCAGCCGGATTATCTATGGGATTTTCTATGATTTCAGAAGGCTTGTTAAAGGCATATTTACCTGATGCCGATTGGAGCTTCCTGGTTTCTAACCTCGGCTATAGCGTAGGCTTTGTTATTGTGATTATGGGAAGGCAGCAGTTGTTCACAGAAAATACGCTAACACCAATATTACCTCTTCTGGAAAAAAAAAGCTATAGGACGCTTTTAAACGTCCTACGCCTATGGGGAATTGTTCTTGTTGCTAATTTAGTAGGAGCTGCTATTGTAGCTTACGTGGCTGCCCGTACAGAGGTTTTTGACCCGCACGTACAAAAGGCCTTTGCAGAAATTGGAAGTACTGCAATGGACCCTGGGTTTGAAACGACCTTGCTACGGGGTATATTTGCCGGATGGCTCATCGCATTGATTGTTTGGCTTATACCATACGAGAAAACTACAGGTTTTTGGGTAATAGTAATTTTGTCATATATTATTGGAATCGGACATTTTAGTCATGTAATAGCAGGCTCTGTGGAAACTTTTACTCTGGCTTTTATGAACAAGGTAGGATGGTGGTCCGTCCTCGGCAACTATACACTACCTGCCCTTATCGGAAACATTATAGGGGGCGTAATGATTGTGGCAGGAATTAATCACGCTCAGGTAAAATCAGATAATTAAAAAAAACTCCTGGCAAACTAAAAGGCTACAGTTCTTTAAAGTTAATGGTAAAGAAGTCATTCTAAAAAATCACTCCCAAAGACAAAAATTACATTTAACACAATTTTTATGTAATTAAATTTTCAAGCTATTTAATTTGTAAAAGCGTTTAATACTCAATCAAATTAAGCTTAAATCAGAAATAACTTCTAACCAAATAATCTAAAAATGGAAAATAATCAAAACAACAAAAAGCCTTACATAAAGTTTTTTTTAATGATAGCAACTTCAATGATTGCCATGTTCTTTCTGATGTATGCTCATTCTTACCAAATTATAGATCATTTTTGGTATAGTGAAACCAGATTGTTTATGACAATGATCATGGGAGGGGCAATGATCATTATTATGTTATTGTATATGCTCAACATGTACAAAAACAAAAAAGCTAATATGCTCACTCTTGCTTTCGGAGTTATACTAATAGGTGGTTCGATATGGCTGGTACGAAGCCAGGTAACTGTTTCAGATACAGATTACATGGAAGGCATGATACCTCACCATTCAATCGCAATTTTAACCAGCGAACGTTCTCAAATAGAAGATGTTAGGGTAAGAGAGCTTGCAGATAAAATCATTAAGGCGCAGCGTAGGGAGATCATGGAAATGCAATGGCTAATAAATGACATAAGAGAAAACGGCATAGTAGAAACAGAGGAAGAAAAAAAGGAACGTCCGGTTCCAGATTTTGAAGGTACGGTCGAGAAAGAGACCATAGATCTATATGAATAACTAAATTCTTGCTAAATCGGCTAATCTTCTTAAATCACGTTTATAACTTTAAATGAGAACCTCCAGCACCTTGTGGGGCGAAGCTGACTAATGTTCAAAACCAACTTTTCGTGAAAATAGCCAATGGATTTTTTGCAGTAATTTTTCTTGTTTCTGCCGCTATACAACACAACGACCCGGATCCACTTTTATGGATGTCAATATATGGCTACGGTGCACTGATCTGTACCCTGGCGATTTTCCGGAAGGATAGTAGGATTTTACATTATGCAGGCCTGGCCGTTTTCGTTTCTTACGCTGTGTATTTGTTTTTTATTCATAACGGCGTCTACACCTGGTTCAGCTTGCATTCTGCAGAAAATATCACCGGATCAATGTCAGATGAAAAACCATGGATTGAAGCCACCCGGGAATTTTTCGGGCTTCTTATTCTCAGTTTTGCCCTTTTATTAAACCTGATCTTTCGAAAACAGAGAAAAGGCTCTACCTCTTCCTATAGCTGAAATTAAGATAAATACAACAGAGGATGAAGATTAGATTTCTTATATTAAAAAGGCATTGGCACATCGAACTGCAACCAAAAATTTAATCACAATGAAACAGCCACAAAAACTACTGCTAGATTGGATCGCTGAGGTTTGTTCTTCAGAAGAAGTAAAATGGCTTGAGGAGGAAGAAAAAAAGTTCAGATCTCAAGGAAATGAGAGGGATCTGGTATTAGCTTTTTCTAAGGTTCCTCGAAAAATTACCCGAAAAGATCTGAATATTGGGCCTGAAGAAACCTTTAAGGCGCAAACGCTGAAAAAGAATTGGCATCCGGAGAATCTTGATTCAGAGCAGGCGGCAAGAATTCTGCTTCTGCTTTCTTTTGCGTCAGAGAAGCCGGAAGAATTTTCAGGTACAGTTGAAAAATTGTTGGAAACTGCAGATCTAAATGAACAAATCACTATTTATTCAGCTCTACCATTGTTTCCTAATCCTGAAAGATTTCTCCAAATAGCTTACAGCGGTACCCGTTCTAATGCTACCTCTGTCTTTGACACCATTACATTGGAAAATCCTTATCCTTATGAACATTTTTCAGAAGAAGCTTATAATCGGCTGGTACTTAAAGCCGCTTTTATGGAGAGGCCTTTTTGGAAAATTGTCGGCATCCCCGAACGTGCCAATCCGGTACTTGCTGAGTTACTGCTGGATTTGGTCTCAGAAAGATGGTCTGCCGGCAGGGAGTTTAATCCACTCGTCTGGCGATTAATTACTCCTGCCTTAACTGAAAATCGCTTTCGGGAATTTAAAACAAGGGCAAAACAAATGGATCCCATAAATGAAGAAGCTGTTGTTCTTGCTTATGAGCAACATAAAAATTCTTCAACTCCGGATTCCCGAAAGTGGGAAGAATTACTTGAAAAATGGGAAACTCAAATACACACCTAAATATTGACATATGAAATTTATAGATCCACACATTCACATGACATCCCGAACTACAGATGACTACAGCCGTATGCGCGAGGCAGGAATTGTAGCTATAATTGAACCTTCTTTTTGGCTTGGCCAGTTACGAACAAATGTTGGCACATTTAAAGACTATTACAGTAGCCTTATAGGCTGGGAAAGGTTCAGGGCGAGTCAGTTCGGGATCAAACACTATTGCACCATCGGCCTTAATTCAAAGGAAGCCAATAATGAAGAACTGGCAGAACAAGTGATGGATCTGCTGCCCCGGTTTGCTCTCAAGGAAGGTGTTGTGGGAATAGGGGAAATAGGATTTGACGAACAAACAAAAGCAGAAGAAAAATACTTCAGAAAACAGCTGGACCTGGCAAAAGAGCTGGAACTACCGGTGCAGATCCATACACCGCACAGGGACAAGAAAAAAGGTACTTCTTTAAGCATGGATATATGCCTGGAGCATGGACTTGACCCGGAATGGGTAGTAATAGACCACAACAACGAAGAGACAGTCAAAGAAGTTCTGGACAGAGGTTTTTGGGCAGGGTTTACTATATATCCCAACACCAAAATGGGAAATGAACGTATGGTGGAGGTTGTGAAGCAATACGGTTCAAAGAATATATTCATAAACAGTGCCGCCGACTGGGGGATTAGTGATCCTCTCGCAGTCCCAAAAACAGCTGCCCTAATGCAAAGAAGAGGTATTGATCAAAAGGATATTGAAAAGGTAACCTACGGCAATGCACTGGTTGCATTTGGACGCAGCGGACAAATGAAAGAAGAGGACTGGGAAACAGAAAAAGAAATTGATCTCAATGCTAAATTCTCGGGGAATTCGGTTCTACGTGGGGAACAAATTCCGACTTCTCAATCTAACGAAGAGGACATCCTAATAAAGTAGAATAAATGTTGCCATACCTGAAGCTAATGAGGCCTGCAAATATCATAACCGCTTTTGCAGATATACTTGCGGGATCATCAATCGTTGCCGGAGGTTTAATCGTGTTTTATAGTGCAGATCTCTACCTGTTATTGTTGGCGACAGCAGGCTTGTATGGTGGCGGGGTAGTCCTGAACGATTATTTTGATGCCGAAATAGATCAACAGGAACGACCGGAACGGCCTATTCCAAGTGGACAGGTAACCAAAAGCGAGGCTTTGACCCTGGGAGTGGTGCTTTTTCTGATAGGAATAGCAGCTTCTTTTGTGGTTAATGTAGTTTCAGGGTTTTTGGCAGTGGCTATTGCAGTTTTAGCCACCGCTTATGACGCCAAAGGGAAACATATTGATTGGATAGGCCCCATAAATATGGGGCTTTGCAGGGGTTTAAATCTCCTCCTGGGAATGTCAATACTTCCTGCTATCACCGCGGAAAACTGGTACCTGCTATTCATTCCGGTAATTTACATTGCAGCCATAACCTCCATTAGCAAAGGTGAGGTTACAGGTTCTACCCGGAAACCCTTATATGTGGCAGCTTTTTTTTATCTTTTGGTCATTACAGCTATTGCATATTTGGGATATGAATCAGAAGCCAGCGACTTCTTTTCCACTGTTCTGTTTGTAATACTGTTTGCAGCTCTTATCCTGCCTCCCCTTGTTCGGGCTATTAAAGAACCTTCAGCTAAAAAAATACGCCTGGCTGTAAAAGTGGGGATTATCTCCCTGATTGTTATGAACGCAGCCATTGCGGCTTCCTCAGCAGGTCTTTTTTTTGGGCTTGTGGTGTTGACTCTTTTACCCTTTTCTTTCCTGACCGGAAAATTGTTCCCGGTCACTTAAAACCTTGTTATGAATACCAAAATAAGTGCTCAAAAAACAAACATCCGGCAAAGCTTCACTCTACCTGTAGCCTATGACGTGTATTTTACCGAAGATCTTTTTGCCCCTGCAAATCCCACTTTTAAGCAGGTATTCAGTCGAAAGACAGAAAAAAAGTTAAAGCTCTTATTTGTGGTTGACAGTGGTTTACTTGAAAAAACACCGGGCCTTCAGGAAAAAATCAGGACTTACTGCGAAGATATTTTACAACTCGAGGACCTTCCCGATCCCATCATTCTACCGGGTGGCGAAGAGAGCAAGAACAATTTAGATCACGTTACTTCTGTTCTGGATCAAATTAATAAATATGGCATTTCCAGGCATTCGTTCGTAGTAGCTATTGGAGGAGGCGCCGTGCTCGATGCCGCAGGATTTGCAGCAGGCATTGCGCATCGCGGAGTAAGGCTGATAAGAGTTCCCACCACTGTTTTATCCCAGAATGATTCGGGCGTGGGCGTCAAAAATGGAATAAACTGGTACAACAAAAAGAATTTCCTGGGAACCTTCACCCCTCCCTTCGCTGTCATCAATGATCAGCAGTTTTTACGAACTTTAGAAGAAAGAGACTGGCGAGGCGGCATTTCTGAAGCCGTGAAAGTGGCTCTTATTAAAGACAGGAATTTTTTTGACTGGATTAAGAATGACACCGAAAGACTGGTCAACCGGGATAATGAAAGTATGCAGTACCTCATTTACAGATGTGCAGAGCTTCATTTAAAACATATCTCTTCGGGAGATGCATTTGAAACAGGCTCCTCCCGGCCTCTTGATTTTGGCCACTGGGCAGCTCATAAACTGGAACAGTTCACCAATTACTCCTTAAGACACGGGGAAGCTGTTGCTATAGGAATCGCTCTGGATTGTGTCTATTCATGGAAGACCGGCTTGATAAAAAAATCTACTTGTGACGAGGTGCTTCAATTACTTTGGAATCTGGGTTTCAGATTATATACGCCGGAATTACTTCGATCCGAAGGAAAAGAATTTGAGGTGCTCGAAGGCCTTCAGGAATTTCGGGAACATTTAGGCGGGGACCTCACTATTATGCTTCTTGAAGAAATCGGCGTGGGGAAAGAGGTACATCAAATAGATCAGGAGAAAATGAAAGAATCCATCCTTTTTCTTGAGAAGGAAGATCAAAAAATTGGGGCATCTTGAAATACAAAAACTACCATCTTACCTACTGTACCAATGTGCATCCCGCGGAAGACTGGGCAACCACGTTCTCACAGCTAAAGAAGCATGTCCTGCCTTTAAAGGAAAGATTATCACCCGAGACACCCTTTGGCATCGGCCTGAGATTGTCTGCAAAAGCTGCAGCCGGTCTCCTGGAAAATAACGGGCTGGGAGAATTTCAAAAATGGCTTAAGGAAAATGATCTGTACGTATTCACCATGAATGGCTTCCCTTACGGCGCTTTTCACTTCACGCATGTTAAGGAAAAGGTACATGACCCCGACTGGAGCACTAAGGAAAGAATAAAATATACCAGGGACCTTATCCATATTTTGGCCAGGCTTTTACCTGCGGAAATTAGTTCAGGCAGCATTTCAACATCTCCCGTATCTTACAGGTTTACTCAGAAAAATATTAAAAATAATAAGGAGACTGAACAGAAGATCACTGAAAATTTCGCTGCTGTTGTGGAGCTGCTTTTTCAGCTGAAGGAAAGTACAGGTACAGAGATTCATCTGGATATAGAACCCGAACCGGATGGAATGGTAGAAAGTTCAGCCGAGGCGGTAGCATTCTTTGAATATTTAGTACAGGATGTTGGGATGCTTCTACAAAAAAAGCTCAGGGTCCCGGCGGAAAAAGCACATGCCATCATTTTGGATCATCTTAGGATCTGCTATGATGTTTGCCATTCTGCCCTTCTTTATGAGGAACCATCTGAAGTCATGGCAAATTTTGAGAAAGCAGGAATAAAGATTGGAAAAATCCAAATAAGTTCAGCCTTGAAGATCGCTATTCCCCTGGAGCAACCTGAGCGGAAAAAAATTCAGGACCGTTTGACAGCTTTTGCAGATTCTGTTTATTTACATCAGGTAGTGGGTTTACTACCCGACGGTTCTTTTGAACGTTATAAAGATCTCCCGGCTGCCTTAGAAAGTTTGCCCGTGACCCATTCCACCGAATGGCGAATTCATTTCCACGTTCCCATTTTTGCTGCGGAATATGATGGGATCTGCTCTACCCGGCAACAAATAGAAAGGGTTTTCTCCCTACCAAACCTGAAGGAGATCACTTCTCATCTTGAGATAGAGACCTACACCTGGGATGTATTGCCCGAAAAGAATCAAAGCTCTTTAACCGAATCTATTGCCCATGAATATCGTTGGGTGCTAAGCAACCTGTAAAAAAATGAAAAAAACAGTCGTTATTAATGTAGTTGGACTTTCAAAGAATTTAGTGGGAGACAAAACACCTTTCTTAAAAGGGTGGGCAGGAAAAAAACACGTAAGAGCTATAGATCCGGTACTTCCCGCTGTTACGTGTAGCGCCCAGGCTACTTACCTTACAGGGAAATATCCTGAAGAGACAGGGATTGTAGGAAATGGCTGGTTTTTTAAAGAGGAAAATGAAGTGAAATTCTGGAGGCAACCCAACCAGCTTGTACAAAGCGAAAAGATTTGGGAAACGCTGAAGAAAAAAGATTCGGATTTCACCTGTGCAAATTTTTTCTGGTGGTATAATATGTATTCTTCTGTGGACTACTCGATCACCCCTCGCCCCATGTATCCTGCAGACGGCAGGAAAATTCCGGATATCTATACCTTCCCCTCCCATTTAAGAGAAGATCTCCAGAAGGAATTAGGACAATTCCCTCTGTTCAAATTCTGGGGCCCTGCCACCTCAATTGAGGCTTCAAAATGGATCGCCCGTGCCTCGAAGATGGTCGATGCACAAAATGATCCCACTTTGACTCTCATTTATATTCCACACCTGGATTATAATTTTCAGCGCCTGGATTCACATCATCCCAATATTGACAAAGACCTGAAACAGGTGGACGAAATTTGTCAGGACCTTATCAACTACTATGAATCTAAAGGTGCTGAAGTAATTTTACTTTCTGAATATGGAATAACTGAAGTAGAACGTCCTGTTTATATCAACAAACTGCTAAGGGAAAAAAACTGTATCGCTGTCAGGGAGGAACTGGGTTATGATGTTTTTGATGCTGGCGCCAGTGAAGCTTTTGCTGTTTGTGATCACCAGCTCGCCCACATTTACGTCAGGGACAAAAGCAGGATTTCTGAAATAGGAAAACTGCTAGGGGAGCTACCCGGAATTGAAAAGTTAATTACAGGAGAAGAGAAAAAGGAGTATCACCTGGATCATGAACGTGCCGGAGATATTATTGCTATTGCCGACAAGGATTCCTGGTTTTGTTACTATTACTGGCTGGATGACAAAAAAGCTCCTGACTACGCCCGAACAGTCGACATTCACCGAAAGCCGGGATATGACCCTGCCGAGCTTTTTATCGATCCTGACATAAAATTCCCCAAGCTGAAAATAGGTCTGAAATTACTACGGAAAAAGATGGGCTTCCGGACACTCATGGATGTAGTTCCGTTAAAGCCTGAGCTGGTAAAAGGTTCCCACGGCCGCCGTCCTGAATCAACCGGGGATTGGCCGATCTTCATTTCTTCTTCTAAGGGAAAAGAAGCAACCTTAAAACCTGTGGCTGTCTTTGACGAGATTAGATCCGCGGTACTTTCAGAATGAACTAGCTCATCACATAAAGCTAACTTTATTTAAGGAGCAACCATTTTAAAAACCTTGCCGGTAGTACCTATAGGGCCTTCTTCATCGGTTGTAAGAATAAACATTTCTCCTTCCTTGTTCTGACCGAAAGACAATAAATAATGGCCGATTGAAGTAGAGTTGGTCTGAGCAATTTTCAGCTCTTGAAAATCCCACATGCCGGTCTCTTTTGGAGTTGAAACGAACACGGCTCCCGCAGGTTTTCCATGATGCTGCGTCCAGGTGCCAAAAATGTACTTTCCGTCCATATTTCTAAGGTCTTCACCCCTGTAAACATAACCTCCTATGACGACCAGGCCTTTGCCTCCATGGTCGGTCCCGCCTTGTTTAAATTCAATCACAGGACTTATTAAAGGGTTGCCCATCTTATCTTTTTCGGGACATTTCTCCTTCTCTTTATCGTTATTATAGGCATTGAAGCAGTGTGTTCCTTCCATCACGTTCCATCCATAATTGCCACCTTTTGTGATCACACTTACTTCTTCCCAAAGTACCTGTCCTGCATCTCCCGCAATGAGATCATTGGTTCCTTTCATGTCAAACGAGAACCTGTACGGATTTCTGAGCCCGTAGGCGTAGATCTCGTCCATTCCCTCCTTATCTACAAAAGGATTGTCATCAGGAATATTATAAGGAGCATCTCCATTTACGTCAATTCTCAGGATACTGCCCAGCAGGTTTTGCTCTACATCCTGCCCATTACCACCGGCATTTTCCCCATACCAATCAGGTACATGTCCCATGTCGATATCATTTGCCCCACCACCATCGCCAAGGGCAATGTAGAGGTAATTGTCTGGCCCAAAGGCCAAAGTCCCAGCATTGTGATTATCCTGTGGCTGATCGACCTTCAGAATGATCTTTTCTGAAGCTTTGTCAGCCATATCGGGGTTATCCGGAGAGACCCTGAATTCTGAAATGTGGCTGGTATGATCCCAGTTCTCGGGACCATCCCCACTCAGGGGTGCACTATAATAGACGAAGAACCTGCCGTTTTCACTATAATTGGGGTGAAAAGCAAGTCCTAACAAACCTCGTTCTTCATGGGCATCTTTTAGTTCAACTATCTTATTTTTCAGATTTAAGAATGGTTCTTCCAAAAGTCCTTTTTGGGGAGTATGAATTCGGATCACCCCTACCTGGTCAACGATGAAATACCTTCCAGATTCATCAGGAGATTCAACAAATGCCACAGGGGAAACTAGATTATCTGCTACAACCTCCAGTCCTACCGATTCCTGCGAAAAAGTTGCGAAGGATATAGTTAATAAGCAGATTAAAGAGAAAAAGGATTTGATTTTCATAATGGTCTATTTTTAGTGGAATTCCTTGTTATCAATCTGTTAGCAAGGTACACAAAACCATATACAGCAGTGGTTAACAGGCTGTTAAAGACTGACATATGACTGTTAAGTCTATAAATACTAAATCGACATTTAACCGCTCTATTTAACTATGATTTAAACTTATCCTCTTATTAACTTTAAAGAGAGTAAAGTATTAGTTCTTCAATAGTATTTCTATCATTTTATTTTAAAAAAAAGAAGAATATTTGAATGTAATTTTATCCATGGCTATCTATAGTAAAAATCGATTCCGCTAGGAGAGACATTTTATTTTTAAGTTTTTTATTCAGAATAGAGGATATAATTGTTAATTATGACATATTTTTTAGCTTTCTTGATCCTGTTCCACGACCTGGTGCCAGCTAAGGCCCTCGCTTCTAAGCAAGCTCCCCAAAATACGCCTACGCTCAACCAACTCTTGTGAGTTTCTTTGAGTCAAACTGCGCGGTAAATCTTCATTGCCTGGGGAAACTTCAGCTTTAGGCAAGCTGCGGGAGAAATTTTTATCTAGATTTCGAAGAAAATCTGACAGAGAAGAACGCAAAATTTTCAATTCCTCCCGAAAATTTTCTCCCTTGTTAGATTTAAGAAGAATTGATAAAGCCTCATCTAATCTTGTGATATTAATACTGAACGAGTCTTTCACTTGGGACCGACTGTAGTAATGAACAACAGGATAAGCCTGATGACTTACGGAATGTTCGTCTACCTTCTCCTGAAGGTCAAGGATCTGTAGGTAACTATAGGGGGAATCTAGTCTAAGTAACTTATTTGCTATGGCCTGGGGGCTATTACCCAAATTATGGATGCTTTTCGCCAGGGTTCTTTTCTTTACCACAGCAGATGAAACTGAAAGAAAATAAGTCATCGAGCTGGTGAAAAAAATGAATCCAAAGAAGGAAAAGCAGCTCGTAACCAGTTCAAAAAAAGGCGATATAGGTTTAAAATTTCCCATCCCCAGAGTAGAAAGTATATATCCAGTAAAATAGAGCCGTTCCCAGAAATTTGCTACTCTGCCGCTACTGTTAGTAATATCCTCGGGGTTGGAAGAATAAACCAGGAAAAGTCCAAACCAAATCATAGAAAGCCATACTGCGAGGATCATGAGATTTATGAATAGCCCGTGATAGTTATAAAGCTTTCTCCCAAAAATCCCCACACAGAACTGTAGTATCCTATCTGATAAAATTGCCACATTTTCAGAAATAAAACCCGCCCCACTGGCGGAAAGAGTAGTGTAAAAGAAATCATGTATAGCTATTAATAGTATAATGAATCCAAGGATTAGCAATGTTTCTGACATTTTATTATTTATTTGTTTTTATCTATGTTATAATTTTTGAGAAGCCAATATAAATAGACCCTGAAATTCATCCTGAAATCCTACAAAAAAAAGAATCATTAGGTGAAATTTCTTTCTCTCCTTTAGAATCAACCTCTATTACAGGCTCACAGAAAACTTCTTCTGCTATCCACCATCCCAACTCTACAATTACTATTGAAGCGAAAATCAGACACCATAGCCGCTTATTCGCATCTCTCTCTCTTTTGAAATCCATAACGTAATTTGTATCAATTTTGAACAAATTAGTTATTATGGATTTCGCCCTGTTCTATTATTTTAGAAAATACATTCACTATCCCAGGATAATGGTAATTTAGATTGTAATGTCTTTGTCAAGGAACCATAGATTTTCATTATATGCTAAACCTTTGCAGCTCTAAGACGCCAAGCATTTGCTATTACCGCAACAGGGCTGCAATAGCCAAGGCAGCAATTATAGGTGAAAGAAGTATTACTAAAAATGACTACGGCAATCCTGCTGCAACTGGAATACCCAGGGTCTTGTTTTCAATAAGCTCGTTCAAAAAACATCCAGGTGGCATAAAAAACAACAGGAACAGATAGCCCTAAATGAACCCATTTCCGGTACTTTCAATCCATTAGCTCTAACAGTGGATTATCTGAAAACATTTCCTCAGACATCGCTGCTATTAAATTAGGAACGGTGAAGACAGTAGCAGTCAAGAACTTCTTCAGCAGTTTCTTAAGTCTTATCATCTCCATCCACACCTCCTTCCATAGGCACAAGATCCATCCCGCAAATTGGGCAGGAACCCATTTCATCCTCTACTGTTTTAGGATGCATGAGGGAGGTAAATCACTGAGGCATCTTTTGCGAAAACGGTACTTCCACAAGATTCACCCTACACACCGTGCAATCCCCGGGTTTGTTGTAGGTTTTTTCCTCCTCGCAGTACATTGGATAATAAAAGGTTCCAGATCCTCCCGTCGCTTTTTATGTATTTTCTTTAGACGGTTTTTTGGGTTTCTCTCCCGGCACAGTGATAGAATAAGTTCCTCCATCTTCCTCCAGCTTTTTCTGAAAGGTTTTAAGTGGAATATGTTTATACATCTCTATCATCGCCTCTTCCTTTTCTAGGTCTACCGAAGCCTTTGTGACTCCTTCTACTTCATTTAAGGTTTTTTCGACACGGCTACGGCAGCCGTTGCAGGTCATCCCGTGAACAGCATAGGTATGCGTCATATTGTTTGAGAACTACCTTCATCCTCAAGTGGTAGAGCAATAGAATAGCTTCCTTTCGTTTCTTCCAGTGCCTGCTGTAGCTTTGCCACGGGCACATGCTGCTTCATCTCAATAACTGCCTGTTCATTCTGAAGGTTTACTTCAACATTAGATACTCCTTCAACTCCCTGCAAAGCTTTCTCCACCGTACTTCGGCAGCCGTTGCAGGTCATTCCTGATATTTTATATTTATGGGTCATTTAATTACGTTTTTAGTTAAAATAATTTACGCTACTATTCTGTAAAAGTAGAATTTGTATTTACTCATGGGAATGCATATCAGCTTCCCCTTCGTCAAACCTGTTTTTCAGAAAGAAAAATTCAGCAATAAAAATTAGAATAATAGAAGGAACCGCGACATAAATTATAAATATGTCAGTTTGAGATTTTACAATCAAGAAGGCAAGAAGAACAACAACATCAAGAATAATTGCTGTAATCAAAATAGCTGATTTTGCTTTTACTTCCTTTCTCAGATATCTCAAAACCCCCACATGAACGATTATATCCATGACCAGGTAGAAAATAGCACCCAAAGAAGCAATTCGGCTTAGGTCAAAGAATATGGTCAAGATAATTGCAATTACTACTATATATATCAGCATATGCCTTTGGATAGTTCCAGACATTCCAAGATGGCTATGGGGGATTAAATGCATATCTGTGAGCATTCCTGTCATCCGGGAAACTGCAAAAATACTGGCGATCACCCCGGAAACCGTTGCTATAATAGCAATTCCAACGGTAAAGATTAATCCAAAATCCCCGAACAGGGGCCGAGCAGCTTCCGCAAGCGAGTAATCTTTTGCTTCTATTATTTGAGTAATAGAAAGATTCGATCCTACAGCCAGAGCTACTAAAAAATAGATTACCACACAAGTTGATAAAGAAATTACTATGGCCCTACTAACATTTTTGTGAGGCTTTTCAATTTCACTCCCGCTATTGGTTATAGTAGTAAAACCTTTATATGCCAAAATAGATAAGGCAAGTGCAGCAACATAATCAACAATGCTGTTTTTGCGTTCTTCAGAAGGAACAGCCGCATCCAGATCCATCCCGGAAGCCCAAAGGGCTCCAGCTGCAAAAATAATTAAACCTCCAATTTTTAAAGCTGCCATATAAAGGGAGATTTTTCCAATTGCTTTATTTCCAAGAATATTTACAACAAAGGCTGTTATAAGCAATCCTACCCCTAAGGCTGGAACCCAGAAGCTTCTTTCCCCAGCATCAAATAGCTGCAAGGTGTAACTCCCAAATGTCCTGGCGACCAGGCTTTCATTAATAATCATAGAAAAGGCCATGAGCAAAGATGCGGCAGCTGTAATAGTTCCTTTGCCATACGCTTTTTGCAGGTACATAGCTATCCCTCCTGCTGAAGGATAAGCATTGGACATTTTAATATAAGAGTAGGCACTAAAACCGGAAATAATTCCTCCCAGGATAAAAGCATATGCAAAGTATTCCCCGGAGAGTTCGGCCACCTGCCCAAGGAGCGCAAAAATCCCTGCACCAATCATTACACCTGTTCCCATTGCCACCGCACCGGTAAGGGAAAGGCTGTTCTTTTTATATTCAGACATATAATTCTTTAAAAAAAATCAATCAACCTTCAATATAACTTCAAAAAAAGGAAATTCCGGGCTTTCATTTAATAAGCTGAATTCCTTTGACTATAAGTAGACCTGCATTTCCTCATTCTTCATCAGAACCGAAAAAAGTCCTTTCATTGAAATCCTCCTGGTTGTAAAAATTCCCTTGCGTATAACTGATTTCCTCCTTTTGTTTTGCGGAAAAAATTAGCAGAGTCTTCTTTTCATCTTCAATAGCGAGACTTTTTAAGTTTTTATAGGTGGGCAATGTTTTTAGTTTCTCAGCACTTACTTGTTCCTGAACAACAATTTTTTGTTTCTCTTGATTTAGTTCTGCTCTTCCTATGGGAATTAAAACATCCTTATCCTCTTTTACATTTATCTCTAATCCCACAACGAGGTATCTTATTCTTTTCTGGGTTTTGTCGAACAAAAAATCCTTCAGCTTTCCCACTCTTGTTCCAGTAGCATCAACTATCTGCCTTCCATAAATCCTGGAAAAATGATCATCAATTTTGTAGTCGCTGTTCTTAAGCTCTTCCAAATGTTCAAGTGGTGCAGAAATCTCATTAGGATCTCTTGAGGTACTTCTTTTTATATCCTGACCAACCTCATCATATTTCCACTTCTGTATCATTATTCTGTGTCTCGTCATATCTCAATTTTAAACGGGTTTAATTATTTCAACACATTTCATTTAAAACTAAACATTTTATTTTTCAAAGTAAAAATAGAATCCTTAATTTCCTTTTAAAATTCTAATCAGGGAGAAAGACATATTTTAGCCTTTGTAGTGTCTCTATTGAAGAATTTTTCGTGAAAATTAAATGATATTTACCAAGACTTTTTCACTTATTTTCCAATCTTTTTCTTCAGTAACTGCGCATTAATTGCAACAATAACTGTACTCAAACTCATAAACACGGCCCCAACGGCAGGTCCTAACACAAAACCTGTGGAATAAAGTACTCCGGCAGCTAATGGAATGGCTACAACGTTATAACCCGTTGCCCATACCAGGTTCTGAATCATCTTATCATAAGTAGCTTTTCCAAAAAGGATTAGATTGGCAATATCCTGAGGATTACTGTTGACCAGGATGATATCGGCAGTTTCTGCAGCCACATCTGTTCCCGAACCTACTGCAATACCAACGTTCGCCTGAGCCAAAGCCGGCGCATCATTAACCCCGTCACCGGTCATGGCCACAAATTCTCCCTTACTTTCCAATTCTTTAACTATTTCCACTTTTTGATGGGGTAAGACTTCTGCATAATATCCATCCAGACCGAGTTTGTCACTAACTGCTTTAGCGGTCCTCTCATTATCCCCTGTTGCCATAAAAACTTTAATATTGTTCTCTTTAAATATCCTGATGGCGTCTGCAGACTCGGGTCTAATCTCATCGGCAAGCGCGATATACCCGGCTAATTCACCGTTGATCAATACAAAAACCACAGTTTCGGCTGCATCGCTATAGGCATCTTCGGGGATGTTGATATTTTCATCCCGCAAGTATCCAGGACTTACTACTTTCACCTCTTTTCCCTCTACAGTGGCCTCGACTCCTTTGCCGGTAATGGCATTAAAGTTTTCTGGTTTTGGAATAGGGACTTTATCATCTTTTACTTTTTTGATGATCCCAACAGCAATAGGGTGTTCAGAACTCTGTTCTAACGCGCTGGAAAGCCTTAGAATCTCTTCCTTGGAGAATTTATCATTCACAGATTCGATACGGGTGACGCCGAAGTCCCCTTTAGTAAGGGTTCCGGTTTTATCAAAAAGTAAGGCGGTAATTTTTCGGGATTCTTCAAAAGCCGTTCGGTTACGAATTAACAATCCATTTTGGGCAGATACTGCTGTAGAAATTGCGACTACAAGTGGAATTGCCAGTCCTAGCGCATGGGGGCAGGCAATGACCATAACCGTCACCATTCTCTCAAGTGCGTACACAAAAGGAAAGCCTAAGATCAACCAAACCGCAAGAGTGCCAAAACCAATACCCAATGCTATGTAGGTCAACCATTTTGCGGCCCTGTCGGAAAGGTTTTGCATTTTGGATTTGGATTTTTGCGCTTCCTCCACCATAGTGATCACCTTATTGAGATAGCTATCCTTCCCGGTATGTTCGACTTTAGCCTTTAAGGATCCATTGCCGTTAATAGATCCACCAATTATTTTTTGATCTGTACTTTTCTTTACCGGTTTTGATTCCCCGGTAAGCATCGACTCATTCAGGTAGCTTTCACCCTCCACGATTATAGCATCTGCAGGCACTTTTTCACCAGGTTTAACAAGAATTATATCTCCTTTTTTTAGCGTATCCAGCTTTACATCTTCAATCTGATCTCCGTTTACCCGATGCGCTTCCGCAGGCATCATACTCACCAAAAGCTGTAAAGCTTTGGAAGCACCCAAAACAGATTTCATTTCAATCCAATGCCCTACCAGCATAATAGCAATAAGCGTAGCGAGTTCCCAGAAAAAGTCAACACCCTCGAGACCAAAGACCGTGGCAGAACTGTAGAGATAAGCCACTGTAATTGCCATAGAAATGAGGGTCATCATCCCTGGGGCAGCTTTTTTCACTTCAGACCAAAAGCCTTTCAAAAATGGCCAGCCTCCATAGAAGTAAACAACAGTCGAGAGGGCAAAAAGGATGTACTTATTTCCTGGTAGAAGATATTTGTACCCAAAGAAATCCTGGATCATTGGCGACAGAAAGAGGATTGGGATAGTTAAAACAAGAGTTACCCAAAAACGCTTCTTAAAATCTTCAATCATCATTTTATGGTGATCATGACCTGCATGGCCATGAGCGGGTTCATCATCGTCATGTTTCCCCCTGTCATGATCCATCATGTCCCGGTCCATCGCCTTATTGTGCCCATGTTTTGTTTTTTCAGCAAGGTCATCCTTTAAGTTAGCTTCTTCTTTTCTTGCTTCCCGCTTCGCTGAATTCTTTGACTCCTCCTTGTGTTCGTCGTGATGTTCCATAATTCCTGAATTTACTGGTTAATTTGTCTTAGTTTGGTTCGCATTGTTTCCGAAATATTTTCTGAATAGATACCGTATGCATCTACCAAAATCCCCCTGACCCCATAACGGGAAGAGATAGCAAATAATATACTGTTGTCATCTGTACTGCTCATTCCTTCAAATCTATATACTTCATTGACCAAAAAATCCTGTGGGTGTATCTCCAGCTTTAAAGAGGGGCACTCAAGACAGTGAGGCTTTAAATTAAAATCATATTTGTAACCTCTGGCCTGGAGGCCATTCACAGCTTCTGAAAGGGTGTCATAATTATTCATTTTCTTTTATTTATAAGTCATTGTAAAATAACTGTTGTCTTCTTCGATAAATTCTTGAAAGTTCAATAGACCTTGTCCATTTAATTTCTCGTTAACAGTATAATTTAGTTGCTTAATGCGAATCCCCCACGCATAGGTCTTAATATTGATCTTTGAATTAATAGTTTTTTTGTTGTCATTGAACTTTCGGTCATATATCTTTATAATACTTTTGGAACCAAAAAAATCGAGCAGTCCCGAATCAAAAGTCATTTCCAATTCTATATTTTCAAGGTTGTCCAAATCGTAAAGCCTTTTAAATTTTTCAGAGGTGGTATTAACCTTGGTCTGCCTTGATTTTGGGTTGGAAAACGGCAAAGCCATTATTATAATACTGGCTTCATCAGGCTTACAGAGATAGGTCGTGGTGTATTTATCGGTCAATTTTTTGTCTTTATCCAACAATTCTGTAACTACCTCAATTTCATAATATCCATTTTTCTTTATTGTTTCACCCGCTTCAAATATTTGTTTATTGAGAAAAGCACCTTTTTCATCAAAATTCTCACGAATGACCACTCTGCCTGAAATCTGCCCTATAAGCATTTCCGTTTGTCCAGTCATTGTGATGCTGAATAATATAAATAGTACTATAAATCCTTGTTTTCTCATATATGGTGCATTAATTTCTTTACCTCTTTTGCAATAATATTGCTTAAATCTATGCCATTGGATGGATGCGGAATGGTATTGCAGGTAACTATCTTTTCTACTCCGGAATCCAATAAATCTTGATAGGCATTTCCTGAAAAAACGGCGTGAATGCCTACGCAGATAGGGGGTTTCATTCCTGCTTTTTTCAGATGTTGTACGGTTTCAATCATTGTTCGCGCGGTGGAAATAATATCATCTACCAAAATGGGTGTGGCATTCTTGTACTTATCCATATCAGGAACAGAGACTTCCACGTCACGGTCGCCGTGACGTACTTTCTGTAATACCGTAAAAGGTGCGCCAGCATTTTTAGCGACTTCGGAAACCCATTGTTCACTTTCCAAATCGGGCCCGATAAGTACCGGGTTTTTGATGTATTTCTTGATCCATTCTGAAATGGCATCAGCAGCGTGAATTACTTTATTTGGAATTTGATACACTTCTCCCAAAGAACTAATTCTATGCAAATGAGGGTCAACTGTGATAATGCTATCGGCAAAACCTGAAATCAATTTTCCAAAAAAACCGGAATTCACTCCTTCACCTTCATTAAATACTTTGTCCTGACGCATATACGCCAAATAGGGTGCTACCAAGCAGGTGCACATTGCTCCCAAGGATTTGGCTGTGTGGCTTAAAAAATATAGAGGCAGCAGTTTCTCGTCCGGTTCGTGCAAGGTGCATACCAGTACCACACATTTATCTTTAACATCAGATAATATACGCGTGTATGACTCCCCGTCAGGGAATTTACGCACGTTGGCTTTCCCTATTTCAGCATCCATTTTTTTTGCTAAAAGCTCTGTAAGTTTTTCATTTCCGGGAAGGCTAAATAATATTGTTTTCATAGCACGTTTAAATTATGGTTATGATGTCGTTATGGTTATTTTTATATTCCAATGCATAGTTAAGTTCGCCTTTGGATTCAGCATATAAAGTATATAGCAATTGATTCTTTTCTATTTGTTCTCCCAAATGGATATTTAATAGAATTCCTGCCGAAATAGATTGAGGTGCTCCTGAAAGCTTTGCGAGCTTCGCTATTTTTCTGTTATCAATTCTTTTTAAAATTCCGGATCTTTCGGCTGTAATTTCCATCTTATGAGGTGCTAAAACAGGTTTTGAAAAGCGTCCTTGTGCTTTGCAAATGGCCACAAATTTTTCATAAGCTTTTCCAGATTTGAGAATTTGACGTGCTGTTTCCAGTCCCTTTCCTTTTTCTTCTTTTCCAGAAAGCTCAAATAGTTCAGCGGCTAAAAGCAATGCTCTTTCTGTTAGGTCTTTAGGTGCATCAGCTTCATTTTTCAAAACTTTTAATATATCAATAGCTTCTAAAGTGGGACCGATACCCCTTCCAACAGGCTGCGTTCCATCAGTAACCACAGCTTTTGCCTTCAACCCAACAGCAGTGCCAACGGTTTCCATATGATTTTTTAATTTTAGAGCCATTTCAGTACTGCGAACCTTGGCGGTTTCACCAATTGGAATATCAATGACAACGTGAGTAGAACCTGCCGCCGCTTTTTTAATCGATGAGCTGACCTTCACTATCGATATCCAAAGCTTTTTCAACTTTAATGAGCACATCGTCGGCAGGACTTAATTGCGCTGTACCTCCCCAGACAAAACATCCTCCTTCTTTTTCGACTACAGCTTTTATTTCTTCGGAAGAGAGCGTTACATTGGTCAATACTTCCATCGTATCTGCTGTACCAGCTGGTGAAGTGATGGCACGTGACGAAGTTTTAGGCATTGTAAGTCCATAAGCGGCAACAATAGCTACTACCAATGGGGTTGTTCTATTGCCTGGTAAACCACCAATACAATGTTTATCGACCACAATATCTTTACTCCAGTCCAACTGTCTTCCTGAAGCTATCATTGCTTTAGTAAGGTCGCATATCTCATCAATATCCATTCGGTCGCCCGCACAGGCTGTAATAAATGCCGATAGGTGAATGTTAGAATAATTGCCTTCTACGATATCGTTGATGATGTTGTTATAGGCTTTAAAATCCAGTTTTTGATTATAGATTTTAGCTCTTACGTGGCTTAACGATTCAATAGGCTCCAAATGGGAAACATACAGCATTTCATTTTGGGAAACATTCAGTTTTTTTGCTGCAGCATCCGAAAGGCCTATTTCATTTGGTAAAAGAAGGCCGGAACTCAAAACGTTCAAGCTTGCGACGATTGAGGTGGTTGCATTTGATATCCTGATCCTTGTTAGTGCTACAAACCCTTCAGAACTACAGACGTGGCAATCCTCACGCATATACACTACATATTCGTTTTGGGTGTAAATCCCGAGATGTTTATATTTTAGTATGTTTGAGTGTGGGTCCATTATTTTATTGATTGCTGGGATTTATTCTATTTCTTCGATGGTGTATAATTGCGGAATTTCTGTATTCCATCCATAGGTTTCCTTGATACCTTTTTGTAATGCTTCTGCACTTTCTTTTTCACCGTGGACAATGAATATACGTTCGGGCTTATTTTTAATGTCGCCCATCCATTCTATAAGTTCTGCGTGGTCTGCGTGTGCCGAGAGACCTTCAATTTCAGCGACCTGCATATTGAAAGGCACCCATATTCCATAGACTTTTAGTTCTTTCTCACCTTCCAACAGCTTTCTACCACGTGTGCCTTCAGCTTGATAGCCTACAAAAAGCAAGGTGTTATTTGGATTTTGTGCCTGTGTTTCAAGATAGTTGAGCATTCTTCCGCCTGTGAGCATTCCACTCCCTGCAATTACAATTTTTGGTCTGTTATCAGTTCTTAATTCCATTGTTTCGCGATAACTGCTAACAAGTGTAAAATGTGAACACATTTCGTCACATTCGTTGTCTTCCAATCTGTGCCAATCCCGAGTTCTATGAAACAGTTCCAATACGTTGGCACCCATTGGGCTATCCATAATCATTTGAACTTTAGGGATTTTGTTCTCCTTGAGTAATTTCCAAAAGATAAGCATCATTAGTTGGGCACGCTCTACCGAAAAACTGGGAATAAATAAGCTGCCACCTCTATTGATGGTATCGTTGATTAATTTTTCGATTTTTGGAAGCGCTTCTACTTCATCAGGATGAAACCTTCCTCCGTAAGTGGATTCAACGAAAAGTATATCCGCTTTTTTTGGTTTAAGGGGTGGATAGAGCAATAAATCATTGGTTCTACCAATGTCTCCAGAGAAGACAAAGCGTTTTCCATAAATATCCAACTCAATATAAGTTGCACCCAGAATATGCCCGCTGTACTGGAACCGAGCCCTGATACCATCAAATAACGGAATCCATTGTGCTTGTGGAATGCCCTTAAAATGCGGAATGGTTTTTTCTACATCCTTTAAATCGTAAAGCGGTTCTGCAAGACTGTGTTTGGAATAGCCTTCTTTATTGGCACGTTCTGCTTCCTGTTCCTGAATTTTTGCACTATCGTTCAATATGATTTTTGCAATGTCCAAAGTAGGATTCGTACCATAGATGGAACCATTGAAGCCTTGTTTCACCAACCTCGGCAGATAACCTGTATGGTCCATATGGCCGTGGGTGAGCAAAACAGCATCAATATTTGCAACATTAACAGGTGGGTACTCCCAGTTTTTAAGGCGTAATTCCTTTAGCCCTTGAAAAAGTCCGCAGTCTATGAGTATCTTTTTATCTCCTGTATCCACTAAATATTTTGAGCCGGTTACTGTACCTGCTGCCCCCAAAAAGTGAATGTTTATTTGATTAGTTTTCATCGGTTGTTCTAGGATTAGATTTTGCATAGTTCAAGTGAATCTTCCAGAATTCTTTTGTGTCGGGAGTTGGGAATCCCTACTTTATCCAACAAGTTCGGACTTTCGTGGAGTTCTTTACAGAGAACAATGCCTTCATCCAATAATTTTGTTTTCTCAGCTTTCGTTAAACTTGTTAAGGCTGTTAAGGGGTGCAATCCCGCCTGGTCAATTCTATCTTTGAGTCCACTCTCCTTTGGATAATCCCAACTGGTCATTAGCAGGCCAACACAATTGCCATAGTTTATGGCATCAGATGTAAAACGTGTATTGGTATATAAACCTCCTTTGTGGATTTTGTTCTGGTGACCCTTTTTACGTCTCCACTGTTTTTCCACATCTAAAAAACGGGAATGGATGTACAAAGGAATTTTTACATTGCAAAACCTGCCTTGATCACTATGGTATTTACATTCAATCATATAATGTTTTTCACCTTTTTGCGCTATCACATCCACTTCATGCTGAACGCAATTGCCTTGTACAATCACACCAACCTTTGTTTCAAATCCTTCGTGTGCCAATAATTTGCCTACCAACTTTTCAAATGGGAAGCCAGAAGGGCCTAATTCCATCAATGCCTTTTTAAGCTTGTATTTAAAGGCACTTACTCTCGATTTTGCCTTAAGCATTTTAAACGCTGCCTCATAGATCCTTTTAGTGGTCATCCCTTCTTCAAGCTGTTCATACACCTTATGAGCTATATCCTTAACAATAACCTCATTTGCTCCCGCCCGCCTAAGGGAATTGATGAGTTTTTCAATTTGGAAATCCTCATACTCACCCGAAGACTTTTTAACCAGGACTGATCTTTTCATAGTCACATTTTAATTGTCATAACGGGCAATTCAGAATGGTTGGTTACCTTTTCAACGGTGCTACTGGAGAAGAGACTTAAAAATCCCGTGCGCCCGTGCGTACACATGGCAATAAGATCCACATTTTTGTAGATCAAAAAATCATTTATTCCTTCCTCTACACCCGATTCGTTATAGACATTCATTGAGTAAGTTGTGAGCCCTGGGAAATTTTCAAGGAAATCT